>Ga0134128_10002861_pt1 | contig 21210 bp, 19 predicted proteins | sample KB31754_FD_96462 | JGI IMG/M metagenome (GOLD analysis project Ga0134128, IMG submission 96462) | Terrestrial soil microbial communities with excess Nitrogen fertilizer from Kellogg Biological Station, Michigan, USA - KB3-175-4 | ecosystem: Environmental > Terrestrial > Soil > Unclassified ...
GGCCAAATCCACAGCCCTGCCGGCGAGACCTGCGCGGACTGGACCGCGTTGGGCCAAATCCACAGCCCTGCCGGCGAGACCTGCGCGGACTGGACCGCATTCGGCCAAATCCACAGCCCCGCCGGCGAAACCTGCGCGGACTGGACCGCATTCGGCCAAATCCACAGCCCCGCCGGCGAAACCTGCGCGGCCGGAGCCTGCGCGGCTTCCTGGGCATTGGGCCAAATCCACAAGCCTTGCGGCGCCGGTGCGGCAGCGGCGGCCCCCAGGCCCAGGAACATGGCAAAAGCGGTGAAAAGGGCGCCGAGCCCGGCAACAAGGCCCGCTCTGCGGCGCCTTTGCGTGTGTTGGTTCTGCATGATGAAATTCCCCCCGGGAGGTCAGGACAGTAGCAGTTTCAGGTCCCAAAAACTGCAGTGAGACAGTGCGTGGATTCCATAACAAATCCCAAGACCGAGCACCAGTTCTTCCAGTCTTGCCCCAGAAGGGTGGCAAAGTCCACTGTTTCACGCCACAAATGTTGCAAACCGGCGCGCGAAGGCTGCTGTTTACCCGTAAAACAGCCGTTCAAACACTGCCCGCGCCTTGCGGGTCAGCCCCAGGTAATCCTCCTCGAAGGCTGCGGCCTGCCCGGGTTCGTAGCCGCACCAGCGCGCCACCGCTTCCAGGTCCCGCCGGGCCGAAGGAAGCAGATCCGAGGGCTTCCCCGTCCAGATGACATTGGCGTTGCGGACCTTGCCCGCCAGCCGCCAGGCCGCCTCGAGTAGTTCGGCGTCCCCTTCTCCGACAAGGTCAAGGCCGCGCGCGGCGTGCAATGCCACCAACGTTGAGGTGGTGCGAAGCCCTGCTTGGAGGTGCGCGTGTTGGAGCTGCCACAACTGGACAAGCCACTCCACGTCGCTCAGCCCGCCGCGGCCCAACTTTACGTGCCGTGCCGGGTCGGCCCCGCGGGGCAGCCTCTCCGATTCCATGCGGGCCTTGATCCGCTTGATCTCGCGCTGGTCGGCTTCGGCCAGCACAGCCGGATAGCGCACGGGATCGGCCATCGCCACGAACTCTGCAGCCAGTCCATCGAATCCGGCCATGGGCAGTGCCCTCAGCAAGGCCTGCGCCTCCCACGCAGAGGACCACCGGGAATAGTATTCGCGGTACGCCTCAAGGGACCGGACCAGGGGGCCATTCTTCCCCTCCGGCCTGAGATCGGCGTCAATGCTGAGCACACGTTCGGCCTGGATTGCCGGCCTGAGAGGCTGGGTCAGCAGGGACATCACCTTGGACACAATGGCTTTCGCCTGCTGCTGCGCGGGCCCTTCAATGGCGGCGCCGGCCGTTCCCGGCACAAGTTGCTGGACAAATAGGACGTCGGCGTCGGAACCGTAGCCGATCTCGCGCCCGCCCTGGCGGCCCATGGCCACCACCAACACATGGACCAGGGGCGGCTCCCCGGCATAGACGTCGGCCTCAGCCACCATCAATGCGCCCAGAACTGTGGCCCGGTCCACGTCGCTCAGGGCAGCCGACACCTGGTCCTGGGCAAGGAGCCCGGAACAGTCGGCGATGGCGATGCGCAGGATTTCCCGCTGGCGGTTGAGCCGGATCAGCCGGATCGCGTCAGCCGGCTCGGGGTGGCGGGACATCTTGGACTGGATTTCCGCCCACTGTGCCGCAAACGTCAGGGGAACCAGTTCCTTGTCGTTGCCAAACCAGGCGGTGGCCTCCGGGGAAACCTCCAGCAGGTCGGTCACCAGCCGGGAGCTGGAGAGAACGTGGCACAGCCGCTCGGCCGCGGCCTGGTGGTCGCGCAGCATGCCCAGATACCAGTGGGAGGTGCCCAGGGCTTCGCTGACCCGGCGGAAGGCTAGCAGCCCGGCGTCCGGGTCGACGCCGTCGGCCAGCCAGCCCAGGAGCACGGGCAGCAGCTGGCGCTGCAGGGCCGCCCTCCGGCTGACACCGGCGGTCAGGGCTTCAATGTGGCGCTGGGCACCGGCCGTGTCCCGGTAGCCAAGCGCGGCCAGCCTGGCCCTGGCAGCATCCGTGGTCAGTGCCACGTCGTCGGCACTGAGGTGGGCGGCCGTGACAAGTATGGGCCGGTAGAAAATTCGTTCGTGCAGGGCCCTAACGTCGCGCTTGACGCGGCCCCAGTCCTCCAGCAGCGTTTCGGCCGTGGGGCGCTTCAGGCTGAGGGGGCCCGCCGCCGCACGGGCCAGGGCCCGCAGCTGTTCCGGGGCCTGCGGCATGAGATGGGTGCGGCGCATGTGCACCAGCTGGATCCGGTGTTCCAGGACGCGAAGGTAGCGGTAGGACTGGTCCAGGTGGGCGGCATCGGTGCGGCCAATGTAGCCGGCGCGCATGAGTGCGTCGATGGCGGCAGTGGTCGCCTTGACCCGGATCGATTCGTCATTCTTGGCATGGACCAGCTGCAGGAGCTGCACCGTGAATTCCACGTCCCGCAGGCCGCCCTTGCCCAGCTTGAGCTGCCTCCCGGCCTCCGAGTCGCGGATGTTTGCCGTGACGCGCCGGCGCATGGCCTGAACGGAGGCCACAAAGCCCTCCCGTTCCGACGACGTCCAGATCAGCGGCGACACGGCCTGCTCAAAGCGGAGCCCCAGCGCACGGTCGCCTGCAATGGCCCGCGCCTTCAAGAGCGCCTGGAACTCCCAGTCATGAGCCCAGCGCTGGTAATAGCTGAGGAAGGACTCCAGCGTGCGCACCAACGGCCCGTCCTTGCCCTCGGGGCGCAGGTTGGCATCGACCTCCCACAGCCCGGGCTCGCGTTCCGGGGCGTAAATGGCCTGGGCCGCCGCAGATGCCAAGGCATTGCCCACGGCGACGGCGCGGGACTCATCCAGCCCGCCGCCGTCGGCCTCCATGACGTACATGACGTCGACGTCGGAAATGTAGTTCAGCTCCCGGGCACCGCACTTGCCCATGCCGATGACGGCCAGCTTGACGGCAGCCACTTCATCGAAGGAAAACTGGCCTGCCACCTCGGCCCGGGCCACGGCAAGCGCCGCGTCCAGTGCCGCCGCGGCCAGGTCCGCGAGCTCGGCCCCCACCAGCGGCATGACGTCCTGGGGCGAGGCCGCGCACAGGTCCCTGATGGCCAGTTCCGCCAGATGCCGCCGGTAGCGGGTGCGCAGGGCGATCCGCGCCGGTGTGCCTGTCAACGCCGCTACGGGGATTGCCGACGACGGTCCCGCACCCACCGCTGCCAGCAGCGAGTCCCGCAGTGCCCCGGCGTCGGCTGCCACGGGCTCCGGCGACGGGAAGGTGTCCAGGACGTCCACGTGTTCGGGGTGCCGGATCAGGAACTCCACCAGGGCTTCGGAGGCGCCCAACAGCCGGAACAGTGCCTCATTCGGGACCTGCCGGCCCGTCTCCCGCTCGGGGACGGACAGCTTTCCATACACGGCAGGGACGGCGCTGAGCAGGCGCACCAGCGACTGCACGGCCAGGTCCGGATCATTGGCCAGCTTCAGGGACTGCAGCAGCTCCCCCTGGTCAAGGTCCGCCAGCTCCCGGAAGCCGAGAAACCTTTCACTTTTCTCCAGGTCGGAAAAGCCCAGCGTGATCAGGGTGCGGGTCAGGGAGCTCATGGCAGGCGTTAGAGCACCCCCAGGTAGCGGTTAATTTCGTAGGGCGTGACCTGGAGCCGGTATTCCTGCCATTCGTCGCGCTTGTTGCGCAGGAAGTGCTCAAACACCTGTTCGCCCAGGATTTCTGGCATGAGTTCGGATTCCTCCATTTGGCGCACGGCATCGTGCAGGCTCGACGGCAGCGGCTCGTGACCCAGCGCCCGGCGCTCGGCACTGCTGAGCGCGCCAATGTCCTCCACGGCGGCGGGCGGCAGCTCGTAGCCTTCCTCGATCCCTTTCAAGCCGGCGCCGAGCAGCACGGCATATGCCAGGTAGGGGTTCGCGGCGGAATCGATGCCCCGGTATTCCAGGCGGGCCGCCTGCCCCTTTCCGGGCTTGTAGAGAGGCACGCGCATGAGGGCCGAACGGTTGTTGTGGCCCCAGGACAGGTAGCTGGGCGCCTCTCCCCCGCCCCACAGCCGCTTGTAGGAATTCACAAACTGGTTGGTGACGGCCGTGAATTCCGGTGCGTGCTTGAGGATTCCGGCCATGAATTGGCGGGCGGTCCTGGACAGCTGGTACTCGGCACCGGGCTCATGGAAGGCATTCGTGTCGCCCTCGAACAGGGAAAAATGCGTGTGCATCCCGGAGCCCGGGTGCTCGGAAAACGGCTTGGGCATGAAGGTGGCATAGGTGCCCTGCTGGATCGCCACCTCGCGGATCACCGTCCGGAACGTCATGATGTTGTCTGCCGTCTGGAGGGCGTCGGCATAGCGCAGGTCAATTTCGTTTTGGCCCGGCCCGCCCTCGTGGTGGCTGAACTCCACGGAAATGCCCACGTCCTCAAGCATGGTCACGGCCGTGCGGCGGAAGTCCTGCGCCACTCCCCCGGGCACGTGGTCAAAGTAGCCGGCCTGGTCCACCGGGATGGGGATGCCGTCAGGGCCGGGCTTGTCGCTCTTGAGCAGGTAGAACTCAATCTCCGGGTGCGTGTAGCAGGTAAAGCCCATGTCCGCCGCCTTGGCAAGGGTGCGCTTGAGGACATTGCGCGGGTCCGCCGCGGACGGTTCGCCGTCGGGCGTCAGGACATCGCAAAACATGCGCGACGTTTGTTCGGTCTTGCCGCGCCAGGGAAGGATCTGGAAGGTGGACGGGTCGGGCTGGGCCAGCATGTCGGACTCGAAGACACGGGCCAGCCCCTCGATGGCGGAGCCGTCAAACCCCAGGCCCTCCTCAAAGGCGCCTTCCACCTCGGCCGGGGCCAGCGCCACCGACTTGAGGCTGCCCACCACGTCGGTGAACCAGAGGCGGACAAAGCGCACGTCGCGCTCCTCGATGGTGCGCAACACAAACTCCTGCTGACGGTCCACTGTGGGCCCCTTTTCCGTTGACGGTACGGCTCGCTCAAACATCGTTGCGGGCACCCCAAATTCAAGACACCGGCTGCCACCTTCGTGCCCGCAAACACCACTCTACTAAGGACTTGATTCCCGGATTGACGATTTTCCGGCCCGGGACGTAATAAGCTCTACGCATGGCAACCAACAGCATCCCTGACTCCGCCGCGCCCGGCAGCCCGGCGCCTGCACAAAGCGTTTCCGCAGAGGTTGCGGCCCCCTACGGTTCAGGCATTCCGTCCACCACGGCCAGGGTCCGCACCCACCACCTGCAGGCCGCCAAGCTCAACGGCCAAAAGTTTGCCATGCTGACGGCCTACGACCAGTACACCGCCCAAATCTTTGACGAGGCGGGAATCGAAGTGCTCCTGGTGGGTGACTCCGCCTCCAACAATGTCCTGGGCAATGAAACGTCCCTGCCCATCACACTCGATGAGATGATCATCTTCTGCCGCGCCGTCACGGCCGGTGCCAAGCGTGCCCTGGTCGTGGCCGACCTGCCGTTTGGCAGTTACGAGCAGTCCCCCGAGCAGGCCATCGCCTCCTCGGTGCGCCTCATGAAGGAAGGACTGGTCCACGCGGTCAAGATGGAAGGCGGCGCGTATTACGCCCCCACCGTCCGGGCCCTGACCCAGGCCGGCATCCCGGTCATGGCGCACATCGGATTTACCCCGCAGAGCGAGCACGTGCTGGGCGGCTACCGGGTCCAGGGCCGCGGCGACGCGGCACAGGGCATGATGGACGACGCCGTCGCACTGGTGGGTGCCGGAGCCTTCTGCGTGCTGATGGAAATGGTTCCCGCGGCCGCTGCCGCCGCCATCGACGCTGCCATCGACGTCCCCACCGTGGGCATCGGCGCAGGGAGCTCCACCACGGGACAGGTGCTGGTGTGGCAGGACATGGCAGGGCTGCGGACCGGCAAAATGGCCAAGTTCGTCAAGCAGTACGCCCAGTTGCGCACGGTTCTCGCCGACGCCGCACGGGAGTACGGGGCCGAAGTCCGCTCCGGCGTGTTCCCGGGCCCCGAGCACACTTTCTAGGCCTGCCCTAAGGCCTCAGTCCTGGTCGTCCTGGGCCTCCCAATTTTCATTGCGCTCATGGACCCTTGCAAGGGCGGCTTCGGCTTCCTCGCGGGTGTCGTAGGGCCCGATGAGTTCCTTCCAGCCGGACTGGGCATCCATTTCCACCTGGCGGGTGTTGACGTTGTACCAATATTGGGGCATCTTTCCTCCGTGGGTCCGTGGCGGTTGTTGCCATCATAGGCCGCACCGCCACGGCCCCGCAGCAAATAACTTATAGGATGAAGGCATGTCTTCCACTGTTTCCACAGCCCCCATCGGCACCCTGGTTCCCGGCACTGTGAGCGCCATGCTGCCCGTGCCGGCCGCCATTCCCCGCCCCGAATATGTGGGCAAGGCCGGGCCGGCCCCCTTCAAGGGGTCCGAAGTGAAAAGCGCTGAAACACTCGAGAAGATCCGAATCTCCTCCAAGATCGCCGCGCAGGCCATTGTGGAGGTGGGCAAGCACATTGCCCCCGGCGTCACCACGGACCAGCTGGACCGTGTGGGGCACGAGTTTCTCCTGGACCACCAGGCCTATCCCTCCACGCTGGGGTACCGCGGCTTTCCCAAGTCGCTGTGCTCCTCGCTCAATGAAGTGATCTGCCACGGCATCCCCGATTCCACCGTGGTCCGGGACGGGGACATCATCAACATTGACATCACCGCCTACAAGAACGGTGTCCACGGCGACACCAACTGGACCTTCACGGTGGGCGACGTCGACGAGGAATCGCGCCTGCTGGTGGACCGCACGCAGGAGTCGCTGAACCGGGCCATCCGGGCAGTGGCGCCAGGCCGGGAAATCAATGTCATCGGCCGCACCATCTCCGCCTACGCCAAGCGCTTCGGCTACGGGGTGGTCCGAGACTTTACGGGGCACGGGGTGGGCGAGGCGTTCCACACCGGCTTGATTATTCCGCATTATGACGCCGCACCGGCATACAACACTGTGATCCAGGAGGGCATGGTGTTTACGATCGAACCAATGCTCACGCTGGGCGGCATTGAGTGGGACATGTGGGACGACGACTGGACAGTGGTAACCCGCGACCGCAAACGCACCGCACAATTTGAGCACACCCTGGTGGTCACGGCCACCGGGGCCGAGGTACTCACCCTCCCGTAGGACCCGTGCCCACCCTTTTGACAGCCCCTGACAGACCGAAACTACCCCTGGAGCCACGCATGTCCAAGAAGCACTCGCCCTCGCAAACCGTCATCGGCCTCGACATCGGCGGCACCGGCATCAAGGGCGGGATCGTCCACCTGGAGACGGGCGAACTGCTGGGCGAGCGCTACCGGATCGACACGCCCCAGCCTTCCACGCCCCAAGCCGTGGCCAAGGTGGTCAAGGCCATCGTGGATGAGCTCATGACACGCGACCATGCCCCGGCCAAGGACGCCCCCGTGGGCATCACCTTCCCGGCCATCATCAGCCACGGCGTGGCCCGCTCCGCCGCAAATGTGGACAAGTCCTGGATCGACGCGGACGTGGACAAGATTTTTTCCGAGGAGCTGGGCCGCGACGTCCAGGTCATGAACGACGCCGACGCGGCCGGCCTGGCCGAAGCCCGCTACGGCGCCGGCAAGGGCGTGAAGGGCACTGTCCTGGTCATCACCCTCGGCACGGGCATCGGCTCGGCCTTCATCCATGACGGCAAGCTCATCCCCAACGCGGAATTGGGCCACCTGGAAATTGACGGCGTCGACGCCGAATCCAAGGCCTCGGCCAGCGCCCGCGAACGCGACAACCTCAGCTGGGACGAATACGCCGTGCGGCTGCAGCGCTACTTCTCGCACGTGGAATTCCTCTTCTCCCCCGAGCTGTTCATCATTGGCGGCGGCATTTCCAAGCGCAGCGAGGACTATCTGCCGCAGCTGAAGTTGCGCACCAAAATCATCCCCGCCGAATTGGCCAACAATGCCGGCATTGTTGGTGGCGCCCTTCAGGCAGCCGTCCACTTCAAGATTACGAAATAGCCTTGCGGGCGCGGCGCAGTTCCTTGATCGACTTCTCAAAGTCCTCGAGCGACTCAAAAGCCTGGTAAACGCTGGCGAAGCGCAGGTAGGCGACCAGGTCCAGGCGCCGGAGGGGTTCCAGAATGGCCAGGCCGACGTCATTCGCGTCAATTTCGGCGGCGCCGCTGGCCCGAATGGACTCCTCGACCTCCTGCGCGAGCTTCGCCAGGTCATCGTCGGTCACGGGGCGCCCCTGGCACGCCTTCCGCACCCCGCTGATCACCTTGCTGCGGCTGAAGGGCTCCACCACGCCCGAGCGTTTGCTGACGGAAAGGCTGGCCGTTTCCACCGTGCTGAACCGGCGCCCGCATTCGGTGCACTGGCGCCGGCGGCGGATGGAGGAGCCGTCGTCGGACAGGCGCGAGTCCACCACGCGCGAGTCGGGATTACGGCAAAACGGGCAGTACCTCCAGGTCCCTTCGAGCAGCGGTTTTCACCAGTCTATGGGTTCATTTTCCCAAACGACAATCACGTAAATACCACCGGGAAGCACACCCGTCAAGGGGGTGCCCTCAGCGGAAACGAATGGCCACGGCGTCACCGTGGGCCGGCAGCCCTTCCGCCGCCGACAGTGTCACCACGTGTGCGGCCACCGTGGACAAGGCAGCCTTGTCATAGTTGATCAGCTGCACGGCGCGCAGGAATGTTGTCACGTTCAGCCCGGAGGAAAACGCTGCCGTGCCGCTGGTGGGAAGCACGTGGTTGGACCCCGCACAGTAGTCACCGAGGCTTACGGGACTGTAGTCGCCCACAAAGATGGCCCCTGCGTTGGTGATTTGCGCGGCGACGGCGGCAGCATCCTCCGTGACCACCTCCAAATGTTCGGCGGCGTAAGCGTTGCACACGGCAATTCCCTGCGCCACGTCGCTCACCAGCACCGTGCCGGACTGTGGGCCAGACAGCGCCGCCTCGACGCGTTCGCGGTGCGCTGTCGCGGCAAGCTGGACGGCCAGTTCACGTTCGACGGCGGCGGCCAGCTCCGGCGATGTCGTCACCAGCACCGACGCGGCGTTGGGATCGTGTTCGGCCTGGCTGATGAGGTCCGCCGCGACGAATACCGGGTTGGCGGTGTGGTCCGCCAGCACCGCGATCTCCGTGGCTCCGGCCTCGGCGTCAATGCCCACCACACCCTTGACCAGGCGCTTGGCGGTGGCCACGAAAATGTTCCCGGGGCCCGTGACCACGTCAACCGGCTCAAGGGGGCCGGCGTTGTCTGCCGTCGAGGTTTCTGCCGGTACGCCGTAGGCAAAGGCGGCTATCGCCTGCGCACCGCCCATGGCGTACACCTCGTCAATGCCCAGCAGGGCCGCGGCGGCCAGCACCGTCAGGTCCGGCAGGCCGCCGTTTTCCTTTTGCGGTGGCGAAGCCAGTGCCACCTGGCCCACCCCGGCGGCCAGGGCGGGCACCACGTTCATGATGACCGACGACGGATAGGCCGCCAGCCCGCCGGGAACGTACAGGCCCACCCTGCGCACGGGAATCCAGTGTTGGGACACCACGGCGCCGTCTGCAATCGGCAGGTCCACATTGGCCGGGCGCTGCGCGGCGGCAAACGCCTTGGCGCGGCGGATTGATTCCTCCAGCGCGGCACGCACGGCGGGGTCAAGCTGGGCCAGCGCCTGCTCAAGCGCCGCGGCCGGGACCCGGGGGTGGTCCTGGGCCACGCCGTCGAACTTCTGGGCCAGTTCTGAAAGCGCGGCAAAGCCGCGCGCACGGACGTCGGCAATGATGCCCCGCACCACGTCCTCAGCCGTGGTGAGCGTTTCGGCAGCCGTGCGGGGAACTGCCCGCTTGAGTTCGGCCAGCGAAAGGTTCAGCCCGCGGAGGTCGGTGCGTCCGAAGGTGAAGTGCGCCGGCCCGGCCGGGGCCGGCGTGGGAATGGCGGAAGTGGTGGACACGGCAGAATCAGGGTTGCTCACAGTTCAAGTTTACCGGCTGTGGCGCGGGCCTCCTGCGGGCTCGGGACGATGGCGTAGTTCACCGTTGTCCACACGAACACGGCGGCCGCGCAGGCGAGCGGCCACAGCAGCAGGATGGAAGGCACCCGCAGGGAGAACACCATGCTGGGGCTGGCCATGTTGGCTGGCGGAACGTGGAACAAGTCACCAGCAAACACGCCCGTGCGCCATGCCAGCACCGAGCCAAGGAGGGCGCCGAGGATGACGGCGGCAAAGTGTGCCGCGGACACGGCACCGCGGCGCCGCCCAGCCCCGACCAGGAGGCAGGCGGAGGCCAGCCCGCCGGCAACGGCCAGCGCGCCCAGCACCAGGTCCCGGCCCAGCCACGTGTTGTAGTCCCGTACGTCGCCGTAGACGGCGCCGCCGGGTGCGGCAAGCCACCACAGGGCGCCCAGGCCGATACCCGCCAGCGCGGAGAAGGCGAACCAGCGCAGCCAGGCACCACCGACGAACGTCACGGCTCAGGACTCCAGGCAGGTGGGGCCGAGCAACACCTTGAGGTCGCCGAAAAGTGCCGGAGTCGGATTGACCCGGTGATGCAGCGGCAGCTTCATGACCTTCAAGGTGCGGCGGCCGCTCAGGTGCATTTTCACCTCGGTGTTGCCGCGGTGGTTGCCGAGCACGTCCTTGAGGGCCAGCAGCACGGGTTCAGTGGCCTTGTGCTCGGGCATGGAGATGACCAGCGGGCCGGCCATGCCCTCGCTCAGGTCCGGGACGGAAAGTTCCATGGCATTGAGTGTGATGGCGCCGTCGTCGCGCTTTTGCAGCCGGCCCTTGATGACCACGATCAGGTCCTCGGCCAGGATTGTTGCGATGGGCCCATATACCTGGCCGAAGAACATGACCTCCACGGAGCCGCCCAGATCCTCCACCTCACAGCGGGCATAAGGATTGCCGCTGCTCTTGGCAATGCGGCGCTGCAGGCTGGTGATCATGCCTGAAATGGTGATGATGTGGCCGTCCGCCGGGCCGTCGTCGGCCAGCACCTGGGTGATGGACATGTCCGCATTTTGGCTCAGGATTCCCTCCAGGCCCTGCAGGGGGTGGTCCGAAACGTACAGCCCCAGCATGTCCCGTTCAAAGGCGAGCTTGTCCTTTTTCTCCCACTCGGGCAGGTCTGGGATGTCCGTGACCAGGGCGGACTCGGGCTCATCGTCGCCGCCGAGCCCGGCAAAGAGGTCAAACTGGCCCACGGCCTCATTGCGCTTGAGCGTGATGACCGAGTCGATGGCCTCTTCATGGATCATGGCCAGGGCGCGGCGGGGGTGGCCCAGGGAGTCGAAGGCTCCGGACTTGATGAGGGACTCAATGGTGCGCTTGTTGCATACGACGGCGGGAACCTTCATCAGGAAGTCTGAGAAACTTTCAAAGTTGCCCTTTTCCGCCCGGGCCTCCACCAGTGCGTTGACCACATTGGCGCCCACGTTGCGGACGGCGCCCATGCCGAATCGGATGTCCCTGCCGACCGGGGTGAAGTTCAGGGAAGATTCGTTGACGTCAGGGGCCAGCACGGTGATGCCCATGTGGCGGCATTCGTTGAGGTAGAGGGCGGACTTGTCCTTGTCGTCGCCGACACTTGTCAGCAAGGCCGCCATGTATTCGGCCGGATAGTGGGCCTTGAGGTACGCGGTCCAGTAGCTGACCACGCCGTAGGCGGCCGAATGCGCCTTGTTGAACGCATAGTCGGAGAACGGGAGCAGGATGTCCCATAGCGTGGTTACGGCTGCATCGGAATAGCCGTTGTCGAGCATGCCCTGGTGGAAGCCGGCATACTGCTTGTCCAGCTCGGACTTTTTCTTCTTGCCCATGGCGCGGCGCAGGATGTCGGCGCGGCCCAGCGAGTAGCCAGCCAGCTTCTGGGCAATGGACATCACCTGCTCCTGGTACACGATCAGCCCGTAGGTGCCGCCCAGGATCTCGGCAAGCGGCTCCTCCAGCTCCGGGTGGATGGGCGTGATGGGTTGCAGGCCGTTTTTTCGCAATGCATAGTTTGTGTGGGAATCAGCACCCATGGGCCCGGGCCGGTACAGTGCCAGGACGGCGGAAATGTCCTCAAAGTTGTCCGGCCGCATGAGCTTGAGCAACCCGCGCATGGGCCCGCCGTCGAGCTGGAAAACGCCGAGGGTGTCCCCGCGCGCCATCAGCTCATAGGATTCGTGGTCGTCCAGGGCCAGGTGTTCGAGGTCCAGCTCAAAGTCCTGGTTGGCCTTGATGTTCTCCAGGGCGTCGGTGATGATGGTGAGGTTTCGCAACCCCAGAAAGTCCATTTTGATCAGGCCCAGGCCCTCGGCCGTCGGGTAGTCAAACTGTGTGATGACCTGCCCGTCCTGGAAGCGCCGCATGATGGGCACCACGTCGATGATCGGGTCCGAGCTCATGATCACGCCGGCTGCATGGACGCCCCATTGGCGCTTGAGCCCTTCCAGGCCCTTGGCGGTTTCAAAGACCTTGGCAGCTTCCGGGTCGGTTTGCAGGAGTTGGCGGAAGTCCCCGGCCTCACCGTAGCGCTTGGACTGGGGGTCCTCGATGTCGTGCAGCGGGATGTCCTTGGCCATGACGGCGGGCGGCAGGGCCTTGGTGAGCTGCTCGCCCATGCTAAACGGGTAGCCCAGAACCCGGGAAGAGTCCTTCAGGGCCTGCTTGGACTTGATGCTGCCATAGGTGACAATCATGGCCACACGCTCGTCACCGTATTTTTCGGTCACGTACTTGATGACCTCGTGCCGGCGCCTATCATCAAAGTCCACGTCAAAGTCAGGCATGGACACGCGCTCGGGGTTGAGGAACCGCTCAAAGATCAGCCCGTGCTGCAGCGGGTCCAGGTCCGTGATGCGCATGGCGTAGGCCACCATTGAGCCGGCACCGGAACCACGGCCGGGGCCAACGCGGATGCCGTGGTCCTTGGACCAGTTGATGAAGTCGGCCACCACCAGGAAATAGCCGGGGAAGCCCATCTTGATGATGACTTCCAGCTCGTAGTCCGCCCGCGCCCGCACATCATCCGGAATGCCCTTCGGATAGCGGTACTTCAGCCCGGCATCCACTTCCTTCACCAACCACGACGTCTCGTCGTCGCCTGGCGGGCAGGGGAACTTCGGCATGTAGTTGGCGTCGGTGTTGAAGGATACCTCGCACCGCTCGGCGATGAGCAGCGTGTTGTCGCAGGCTTTGGGCAGCTCGGAAAACAGGGCTCGCATTTCCGCTGGCGACTTCAGGTAGTAGCCGCTGCCGTTAAAGGCGAAGCGGGAACCGCCCTGGTCGTAGGTGGGTTCGAGCAGGGTGGAGCCGGACTGCAGGGCCAGCAGGGCCTCGTGGGCCTTGGCGTCGTGTTCATGCGTGTAATGGAGGTCGTTTGTGGCGACAAGCGGAATGTTCAGTTCATCGGCCAGTCGCAGGAGATCCTTCGTTACCCGCCGCTCAATGTCCAGGCCGTGGTCCATGAGCTCGCAGAAGTAATTTTCCGCACCGAAGATGTCCTGGAACTCGGCAGCTGCGGCCTTGGCCTCGTTGTACTGGCCCAGGCGCAGCTTGGTCTGGACTTCGCCGGAGGGGCAGCCGGTGGTGGCAATGAGGCCATGGTGGTATTCGTTGAGCAGTTCACGGTCCAAGCGGGGATACTTGCCGAACACCGAGTCAAGGGACGCCAGCGAAGAAGCGCGGAACAAGTTGCGCATGCCCTGGTTGTTGTAGCTGAGCAGCGTCATGTGCGTGTACGCACCACCGCCGGAAACGTCGTCGCCCCTTTGGCTCTCATCAGTGCGCCATTTCACGCGGGTCTTGTCCGTGCGTGCGGTGCCCGGCGTGACGTACGCTTCGACGCCGATAATGGGCTTCACCCCGGCATCGGTGGCCTTTTTCCAGAAGTCAAAGGCACCGAACAAGTAGCCGTGGTCAGTGGTGGCCAGTGCCGGCATGCCCAGCCGGTTGGTCTCATCGAAGAGTTCCGTCAGGCGTGCGGCGCCGTCAAGCATGGAGTACTCGGTGTGCGTGTGAAGATGGACAAAACTGTCATTTGATGAGGAAGCCACCCCACCATCCTACGTGCCAAAGGCCCGGCTTTGCCCGAGCAAACGGCAGTGGCGCCGGACCCGCAGCACCTCCGCGAAACGCTCCCTCGTTCCGGACACCTCCACGAAAACACCCCGTCTCAGCGAGACACACATGTCCGCATCCCTCGGCAGCTCCGCCCCACTTCTGACAGCATCATCCCCGACGCCGCACCACTTCTTGCGTATATTTCCGGGACGCGACACCACTTTCTACAATGCGGTTCTCGACGCCCGGTTCCAACCGAGGCGCCTTTTCCCTCCGGTCCTGCAGCACGGAGGGTTCGGAGTGAACACCCGGGGAGGTGCGGGCCCAACATTCACTGGTGCCCTTGGCCACTCATCCGGCCGCCGGGGTGTCCGGGCCGCCCACCTGCGCCCAGCGGCACTTCCCGCTGGGGCAAAACTCCAGCCGGGTTCCGCCCCCGGTGCACCCGGGGCGCAACTCGGCTGGGGTTTTGCCCCACAGCAAAGTCCGCAACCGATAAACCCGATCCCCACATAAATCACCCCGGCCGGAAATCCCCGGAAGGTGATGGGGCGTCAACCGGGAGGCCACGGAAGGTGATGGAGCGTCAGTGGGGTCGGGAGGGTTAGCCCCGCAGGGCCGTCAGCGCATATTCCAGGTCCTGCGGATACGGGCTGGTCACATCCACACGCTCCCCCGTGGAAGGGTGGGTGAAGCCAAGCTTATGGGCATGCAGCCACTGCCGCGTCAAGCCCAGTTCAGCAGCCAGCTTTGGGTCTGCACCGTAGGTCAGGTCCCCTGCACACGGGTGCCGCAGGGCGGAAAAGTGAACGCGGATCTGGTGGGTGCGCCCGGTTTCAAGGTGGATTTCCAGCAGCGAGGCCTTGCCGAACGCCTCGAGCACCTCATAGTGCGTGACGGACGGGCGCCCGTCCTCGATGACGGCAAAGCGCCAGTCGTAGCCGGGGTGGCGGCCGATGGGTGCGTCAATGGTGCCCTGCAGCGGATCGGGAAGTCCCTGAACCACGGCATGGTAAATCTTCTCCACGGTCCGGTCCCGGAATGCCTGCTTAAGGACCGTGTAGGCATGTTCCGTCTTGGCAACCACCATGGCCCCCGAGGTGCCGACGTCGAGCCGGTGGACAATGCCCACGCGTTCCTGCGCGCCGGAGGTGGAAATCCGGAAACCCGCCGCGGCAAGTCCGCCCACCACTGTGGGTCCCACCCAGCCCGGCGAGGGGTGCGCAGCCACGCCGACAGGCTTGTCGACGACCACAAAGTCGTCGTCGTCCAACAGGATGTTCAAGCCATCCACCGGCTCCACCACCACGGCCAGCGGGTCCGGCCGTTCCGGAATGGTCACCTGGACACTGGCGCCTGCACTGAACTTTTCCGACTTGCCAACTACCGCTCCGTCCTGGCGCACATTTCCTTCCGCGCACAGCAATGCTGCCGCCGACCGGGAGATGCCCAGCAGCTGTGCCAGCGCCGAGTCAACGCGCATCCCAGCAGCTTCCTCGGGCACGGTAAACGTCTCAGTCATCAGCGGACTCCCCCCGCTCCACCTCGGGGCCGGCATCCCCGGCATCCCCGGCATCCCCGGCATCCACGGCGGCCTTGGCCTTGGCCGCTGCCACAGCCGCACGTCCCCCGAGCGGCACACCAATCAAGGTCAGCAGGCAAATGGTGATGACTCCCCCCACCACACCCATGTCCGCCATGTTGAAAATGGCAAAGTGCGGGAACGAAATGAAGTCGACCACATGGCCCATGCCAAACGACGGCGGACGGAACAGGCGGTCTGTCAGGTTGCCCAAGGCGCCGCCAAGCAACAGACCGAGGCCGATGGCCCACCATGCCGAACCGATGCGACGGGCCAGTACGACGATGAACACGGCGACGGCGGCCATGACGAGGGTGAAAAACCAGGTGAAGCCCTCGCCGATGGAAAAGGCGGCCCCTGAGTTCTTGATGAAGTACCACTGCAGCACGCCGGGGATGACGGGGGTGGTTTGGCCCTCCACCATGGTTGAGGTGACCCACAGCTTGGTCAGCTGGTCGCAAACATAGGCCAGGGCGGCAAAGCCCAGCCAGGTCCACAGGAAGCCCCAACGGAGAGGTGGCCGCCCCGCCGCGGCCTGGTCGGTTGCGTCTTCAGGGCCGCTGGAAGGGTGCTGCTGGGAGTTGTCGCTCATGGTTCTTTCGTTACGTCGGGCCTGCAGGACATATCAATACTAGGGCGTTAACGGGCAAAGGGCGGCGGTGCGGGTATCCCCACACCGCCGCCCCGAAACCTGAGAGCCAGGACTGGATGCGTCCTAGGACTCGGATCCGCCGTCGGCAAAGTCCGGCGCAGCCACGGAGCCGCGGGCATCGAGGTCGCGGAGCTGGCCTTCGATGTACGACTTCAGGCGCGAACGGTAGTCGCGCTCAAAGCCGCGCAGCTGCTCAACCTTGCGCTCGAGCACCGAACGCTGCTGCTCCAGGGCACCGAGAGTCTTGCGGCTCTTCTCCTGGGCATCGTTGACCAAGGAGCTGGCCTCGATCTGGGCCTCGGCAATGATCTTGTCGCGCTGTTCCACACCGGCATTGACGTATTCGTCGTGCAGCTTCTGCGCCATGGCCAGGACGCCGGCAGCGGATTCCACACCAGTCGCGGCAGCAGGTGCAGCAGCAGCAACTGGAGCAGCCTCAACCACGGGAGCAACCGGGGCAGCAGGCTTGGCCGTGGCAGCCTCGGCTACAGCTTCCTTGACGGGCTCAGCAGCCGTTTCCGGCACCTTCTCAAGCAGCGGGGCGGGAGCTGCGGGGGCAGCCTGGACATTTGATGTGTTGTCGGCAAGTTTCTTGCGCAGCTCGTCATTTTCCTGGTGCAACCGGCGCAGTTCAACGACGATCTCGTCAAGAAAGTCGTCCACTTCGTCCTGGTCGTAGCCTTCACGGAACTTGGTCGGCTGGAACCGCTTGTTGACAACATCTTCTGGCGTAAGCGCCATCTAGTCACCTCATTGGTCTTAGTGAGTTGGGAGCGGGCCGGAGCCATCCCAACTACGGTACCGAATACAAATCAAGCGATCTGCACTTGGGTTCTATCGCTTTTACAATATAACTTTTCAGCGGCGAAAACTAACGACGCGGCACTATATTGCCAAATTCCTTGTGACACTCATCCCAATGCCCACAACCACCAACAGCAGCAGGAAGCCAATGTCGAGGGCCACGTTGCCGATCCGCAGTGGCGGAATCATGGCGCGCAGCCTGCGCAGGGGCGGATCCGTAAGCCGGTAAATCACTGAGGCGCCCACCAGTGCGGCGCCGCGCGGGCGCCAGTCCCGGGCGAATACCTGGATCCAGTCAAAGACCATTCGCAGCAATAACGCCAGAAAGTAGAGCAGAAGCAGGATGTAGAGAAGAGCGAAAACAATTGGCACGCGCGCGGACACATTCCCTAGTCGAAGGATGAAACAAAAACAACGGGCCCAATGAATATTCGGTTCCACCGAGCTTTAACTGACACCCTATATAACGGATTGCCCGGGCACAAAGTGCCCGGGCAATGACAATTCGTTCCGGCGGACCGCAGCTAGCTCTGATTGAAGAAGCTGGCCTGGGTGTCCGAGAGCTTCTTGTCGTCGCCCAGCACTTCAATATAGGACGGCGAGAGCAGAAAAACCTTGTTGGTGACGCGTTCGATGGAACCGCGCAGGCCGAAGACAAGCCCGGCGGAGAAGTCCACCAGCCGCTTGGCGTCTGCCTCGCCCATGTCCGTGACATTCATGATGACCGGAATGCCGTCACGGAAGCTCTCGCCAATGATTTTCGCATCATTGTAGGAGCGTGGGTGAACAGTGGTGATCTGACGCAAACTTGCAGCCTCTTCCCGATTCGATGCGGCCCGCTTGATGGGGGTTACCGGGGCCCGGTATTCTTCGTCGCCGGCCTTGGGCGCGGCAGCTTCGGCCACGGCGGCCGGCGCGGGAACAGCCTCCCGTTCAAACTCCACGTCAGCGTTGCCCGCCTTGTGGACGGGCGGTGCCTGCTCAGCGTCGTAGTGCTCGTCACCGTCGGCGAGCCCAAGGTAGATCATTGTCTTGCGCAGAGCGCCAGCCATGGTTAGCTCCTCATCAGTCTGCTTGCTGCGGGTGGGATTTACGGGCATGCACGTTGTTGCCAACACCCAAAACGCTACAGCACGCGGGGACGGGCACCGAGTATATCGGAACCGACACGCAGGTGTGTCGCCCCTGCGGCCACGGCCTGCTCCAGGTCCCCGCTCATCCCGGCGGAAATGGCGCCCGCGCCGGGATGGGCGGCCACCACCCTGGCTGAAACTTCAGCGAGCAGGCCAAAGGCCGGCGCCGGGTCGGCACCCAGGGGTGCCACCGCCATGACGCCGGCCAGCCTGAGCCCGTCCGTGGCAGCCACCAGCTCGGCCAGCCTGTCAACGTCCGACGGCGCCGCCCCACCCCGCGCGCCCGGCCCCCCTTCCGCTGTGGTTCCGGAGGTGCCGCCCGCACTTTCGGAGAGGTCCACCTGGATGAAGCATTCCAGGGCGGCCCGCCCGTTCAGGTCCTGCTGTGCAACCATGGCACGGCCCAGGGCCTTGACCAGCTGCGCCCTGTCGATGGAGTGGACGGAATGGGCGTAGCGGGCCACCGACTTGGCCTTATTGCTTTGGAGCTGTCCAATGAAGTGCCAGCGCAGGTCCGGATCGGCCACGAGGTCCGCCTTGGCTGCGGCTTCCTGGTCCCGGTTCTCCCCCACGTCCGCCACGCCGAGCCCGACCAGCCGGCGGACGTCCGCCGCCGGGTGGAACTTCGTCACCACGATCAAGGCCGGCGGGGCATCCGGACGCCCGGCGGCTTCGGAGGCCAGCCGGATCCGTTCACCGACCGCGGCCAACGTTTCCTGGAGTTGGCGGGTGCGTGCATCCAAGGTGGTCATGGCTGGTGTTCCTTCTGGTGGATCGGCGGTGCGGGAGCCGGACGGCAGCTTCAGGGCTGTGGTGCTGCGCCGGTGGTCGAAGCGGGTGCGGCCATGGCGGCAAAGCCGATGAAGCGGCCCTCGGCCTCCCCGTCACGGACGGCCCGTCGGTGTGAATAGAACTGGTGATGCTCAAGGGTGCATGCGCCCACGTTGCGGGCAGCCACTCCGGCCGCCGCCAGCTGGGCCGCTACGGCGGCGGGGAGGTCCAATGCGGGCGTCCCCCACGACGTGGTGGCGTGGGCGGCCGGCTCAACCAGCGAGACTGCGGCACGCATGTCCTCAGGCACCTCGTAGCATCGGCCGCATATGCTGGGGCCGATCCAGGCCCGCAGTTCCAATGCCCCGGCGCCACGGAGGGCGGACACGGTGGCGGCGATGATGCCCTTTTCCACACCGGGGCGGCCGGCGTGGGCAACTCCCACCACGGGCTTCCCGCCGGAGGTGGTCCCAAGCAGCACGACGGGGACACAGTCGGCGACCATGACGGCCAGGCTGGCCGACAGCGAAACCAGGCCGTCCGCCGTCGGGCCGCGGGGCGGGAAGGCCGGAAGGGGCGCGGGGCCGCCTATGACGGCAACAGCGGCGCCGTGGACCTGGTCCATGTACTGCAGGTGCAGCGGAACGGGCGAGCCGGCCAGTTTCGTCAGCCCGGCGTCAACGGCGGCGCGGTGCGCTGCCACGCGCCGGGGCTCGTCCCCGACGTGAAAGGCCAGGTTGCCCGCAGCGGTGTCGCTGAAGCCCACCCACACCCCGGGGAGGGCTTCTTCGGCAAACCACGCAAGGGACTGCGCGGGCTGCACGGGCGGCAACGACTGCACGGACAATCTGGCCTTTCACGGCTGGACGGGCGGGAACTACTTCAGGAAGTCCGGAACGTCGAGCTCATCGGCGTGGTGGCCGCTAAGGTCGGGCTCCACGATGGCGGGCAATTCCACGTCAAAGCCGCCGTCGGCCGGAACGTGGCTGGCAGTCTGCTGGCCCCACTGGTTCAGGTTCGTCACCGTGGCGCTTGAGGACGGCACGGCGGCCGGGACGGGAGGTGCGGCCGGGGCCGCCACCTGCTCAGGTGCCGAGAGCTGGTTGTCCGGGGTGTCGAAGCCGGCGGCAATGACGGTGACCCGGGCCTCGTCGCCCAGGGCGTCGTCGATGACGGCGCCGAAGATGATGTTGGCTTCCGGGTGGGCCACTTCCTGCACCAGGCGGGCAGCTTCGTTGATCTCGAACAGGCCCAGGTCGGAGCCGCCCTGAATGGACAGCAGCACGCCATGGGCGCCGTCAATGGAAGCCTCCAGCAGCGGGGAGGCGATGGCGAGCTCGGCTGCCTTGACGGCACGGTCCTCGCCGCGGGCGGAGCCGATGCCCATGAGGGCAGAGCCCGCGCCCTGCATGACTGACTTGACGTCGGCAAAGTCAAGGTTGATCAGGCCCGGGGTGGTGATGAGGTCCGTAATGCCCTGGACGCCGGAGAGCAGCACCTGGTCGGCGGAACGGAATGCGTCAAGGACGGAGACGTTGCGGTCGCTGATGGAGAGCAGCCGGTCGTTCGGGATCACGATGAGCGTGTCAACCTCGTCGCGCAGGGCCTCGATGCCGTTGTCGGCGCTCGTGGCGCGCCGGCGGCCCTCAAAGGTGAAGGGACGCGTGACTACACCGATCGTCAGCGCGCCAAGGGTGCGCGCAATGCGGGCCACGACGGGCGCGCCGCCGGTGCCCGTGCCGCCGCCCTCGCCGGCCGTCACGAAGACCATGTCGGCCCCGCGCAGGACCTCCTCGATCTCTTCCTGGTGGTCCTCCGCAGCCTGGCGTCCGACGTCGGGGTTGGCGCCTGCACCCAGGCCGCGGGTCAGCTCGCGGCCGACGTCGAGCTTGACGTCCGCGTCGCTCATCAGCAGCGCCTGGGCGTCCGTGTTGATGGCAATGAATTCAACGCCGCGCAGGCCCACGTCAATCATCCGGTTCACTGCATTTACGCCGCCGCCGCCGATGCCGACGACCTTGATGACGGCCAGGTAATTCTGGGGTGCTGCCACGTTACGTGTCCCTTGTTCGTTTCTTGCTGTAAGTTCCATGGGTGCTGCTGGCGCCACCGCGGTTCAAGCTGCACTTGAACCTTGGTAGCTTAACCTTCAACTTGAAGGTTATAGTTATGTCAACCAACTCTTGTCAGTGACGCTATGGTGCATCGGTGCCGCATGCAATA
>Ga0134128_10002864_pt1 | contig 21197 bp, 19 predicted proteins | sample KB31754_FD_96462 | JGI IMG/M metagenome (GOLD analysis project Ga0134128, IMG submission 96462) | Terrestrial soil microbial communities with excess Nitrogen fertilizer from Kellogg Biological Station, Michigan, USA - KB3-175-4 | ecosystem: Environmental > Terrestrial > Soil > Unclassified ...
GCGATCCGCGCGCTGCAGTTCCGCGACGGCGCGCTCCATCTGGTGCTCGCCGCACCGAATGCCGAATCGCTCGATCGTCTGAGCCAGAGCCTGCGCGCGCACGGCTGGCAGGCCGACCTCACCTCCGGCAACACCACGGGATCCCATTATGAAGGTCGCATCGACATCCGACCGCGCGCCTGAGCGCCGGCGTCGCGGAGCGACCCTCCCGTGAATGCGCTGGTTGCCTGGTCGCAATCGCTCAACGAGCGCGAGCGGCGCTTGGTTTTGGGGGCGGGGTTGCTCGCGATACTCGTGCTGCTCTATGCGCTCGTGTCGCTCGATCGCGGGGTCGCACACGCTCAGGCGCGCCTCGTTCAAAAGCAGCAAGAGCTCGCCTGGATGCGCAGCGTCGAGCCGCAGCTTGCCGCAGCCGGGCCGGCAACGGCGGCCCCCACCTCGCAGCGATCGCTCATCGTCATCGTCGATCAGTCGGCGCGCGAGGTCGGGCTCGGTACGGCGCTCGCGAGCAGCGAGCCGAGCCCCCAGGGGGGCTTGAGCGTGAAGCTCGATAAAGCGCCGTTCGATACGCTCGTGGGCTGGCTCGCGCGGCTCGCGCAGCAGAATCGCGTGCGCGTCGAATCCGCGACGATCGATGGCGCGGGAGCGGCGGGGCTCGTGAACGCCACGATCGTGCTGCGCTCATCGCCCTGATGCGTCGCGGAGCGAAGCTCGCAACCGTCGCGGTTGTCGCATTCCTGGTCGTCGTGATCGCCCGGTTCCCGGCGCGCTGGGCCGCCGGTGCTCTGCCTGCCGGCACCACCTGTTTGAAACTCTCGGGAACGCTCTGGAGCGGTACATGTGCCGGTCTCATGCAGGCTGGCGCGCCGGTCGGCGATCTCACCTGGCGCCTGCGTCCGCTGCGGCTGCTCACGGGCTCGCTCTCGGCCGATGTTGTGCTGGCTCGCGGCTCGGGAATGGCCAGTGGGCGCGTCGATATCGGCCCGAGCGGTGCCGTGACCGCGCACGGCCTGCGAGTGGCCTTTCCGCTCGATCGCGCGCTGGTTCCGGCGCTCCCGCCGGGCATGCAGGGCAGCGTGCAGGCGGATATTCCGCTCCTCAAAGCCAAGGACCTGCGCATCATCGCGGTCAACGGCCGGATCGATGTGCGCGGACTCACCGATGGGCGGGGAGAGCCGATCGGCGATTACCGGCTCACCTTCCCCGCAGGCGCTTCGTCCGCACCCGCCCCCGCGGGCAGCGCGAGCAACCCCAGCAACCCGAGCAACCCGGGCAGCACGCTAGCCGCTGAGCCCGTCGGGCACCTGACCGATCTCGGCGGACCCTTTGCGGTCGATGGAACGGTCCGCCTGACGCCGGAGCCGGGGTACGTCATCGAAGCTCAGGTCGCCGCAAGGCCCGGGGCGCCCCCTGAGATGGTGAATGCCATGCGTTTCCTCGGCTCGCCGGATTCGAGGGGACGGCGACCGCTGTCGCTTGCCGGGACGTTCTGACGCGCAGAGGCGCAGAGTTGCAATTGAAATAATTCGGCCTTATTATTTCTAGGGAAATGAAATGGCCGTGCCTCTGCCAGCGACCGTCAGCGATCCCTCCATGGTGCTTTCCAAGGCTGCTGTGCGGGCCTCGCGCGAGCTCGGATTACGTCAGGCCGACCTTGCCAAGATTCTCGGCCTGAGCACCGCGACGGCCTCCCGTCTCGATTCGGGCACTTGGCGACTTCCCTCGGGCAGCAAGGCCTGGGAGCTCGCGGCGGCATTCGTCCGCGTTTATCGCTCGCTCGCGGCGATCACCGGCGGGAAGTCCGAAGCGATGCGCGCCTGGCTGCATTCTGAGAACGATGCGCTCGGCGCCGTTCCCGCGCAGCGGCTCCTGAGCGCCGAGGGCCTCTTCTCTGTCCTCAATTACCTGGACGCCTCTCGCGGTCGGCTCTGAGGCCGTCCGCATCGAGCTGCCGCTCTGGCGAGCGGTCGAGGCGCAGCACGTCGTCGCGACGCGAGCGCTGGTCGACAGCCGCAGCGAGCAGGAAGTGCTCGAGAAAGTGCTCGAAGAATCGAAGCCGCCCGTTCCGCGCGGTGCGGCGAGACTCGATTACCTGCTCTACACGCCCTTTCGCTATCCGCCCGCACATCATGGCTCGAGGTTTCGCGGGCCGCTCGAGCCCGGGGTCTGGTACGGCGCGGACGCAGTGCGCACGAGCTGTGCCGAGCTTGCGTACTGGCGTTGGCGTTTCATCACTGCGAGCCGGGGGCTCGAGCGTCTCGACGGCGTGCCGCACACGATCTTTCAGGCTCTCGCGAGCGGCACCGGGATTGATCTGCGCAGGACGCCTTTCGCCCGAGATCGCGCCCTGTGGACCGCGCCGGCCGATTACGGCGCGTGCTGGACAATCGCCAGCACCGCCCGTGAAGCGCGCATCGCGATCATCCGCTACGAATCGGTGCGCGATCCCGAGCACGGCGGATGCGCAGCCGTACTCGATGCCGCCGCTTTCCGCGGCGCGAGACCCCGCCATCGCCAGAGCTGGTTTCTGAGTGTCGACCGCCGTCGTGCTTCGTGGGTGCGCTCGACCTCATCGTCCAAGGGCCCGGGCGCTCGCCGAACGGAGTCCTACGAGTTCGTCTTCGCAGGATGAATGTCGTCCGTGCGCCTTGAGCCTCGAGCTGCTCCTCGGCGAAGAATCGCTGACGACATCACTGACGGTCACGCCCGGCTCGGCGGCGCAGCGCCTGGCTCGGCGCAGGAGCTCGTCTTCAGTGACCAACGTATTTCCACTCACACTCAACCGAGATCGCGGTGCGCACGGAATTCGCGATATAGCATTCCTCGTGCGCGGCATGATGGAGCCGATCGACGTCCATCTGACTTGGTGCGCGGGCACCGGAGAAGTGCACACATGGCGCGAGCCGTACTGTCGTCACGGCGAGTCGCCCCTGCTCGTTGCGCGCCAGAGCGCCGATCGCAAGGTCATCGTAGCTATCCACGACGAGGCCCTCCTTGGCAGCGAGATAGAGGAACGAGAGCATGTGGCACGAGGAGATCGCCGCAACGAGCGCCTCTTCCGGATCGACATTTTCGGGTTTCGAGTAGGGCTGCCGAACCGAGCTCACCGCGCTCGATGCCGGAACCGTCACGCCGCCATCGAATTCCCACTCGTGTGCCCGGCTGTAGCGCGAGTCGACGAACTTCTCATCGTCACGTCGTGCCCAGCGGATGCGTGCCTGATGTTGAGACATCGTTCAGCTCCTTACTCGCGGTACGGCGCGCCGAGAATCTCTTGCCTGACCGAGGGCCGCGCAGCATTTGGCGCGATGTGTCGACAGAGACCGTCCAGCCAACCGATCTCAGAGGTGGGCTTGCGCCGGCAGTGATCGACGAGGAGCGCCGTGAATCGGGTCTTGAACTCGAGACGCGGAAACGCGCGGATCACTTCGGTGACTGCGCGGGCATCCAGATCGCCCGGGCCGACTACGTCCGCTCCCGCGCCGGCATTGACGAGCACCGCCTCCGGGGACTGGTGTTGAGCGTACGTGGCGCTCATGTCGTGCGCGACGATCGCGTTCCATACCCGCCGCGCTTCCTCCGGCCCGCGTCCCGCATCGCGCATCAGGCGCTCGGCGCGATTTGCACCATCGACCTCGAAGGAGGCGCGTGCGCTCGCAAAGGGCGGCAGCAGGCCGAGGTCATGAAGCGATGCTGCGACGAAGGCGATCTCGGGATCGAACGATGTGTGCTGCGAACGCAGACTCAAGGCGCCGAGCAGATAGGTCCGCATGCAGTGGTTGTACAGGAAGGGCGGGCAGGCGCGGCGCGCGAGCGTTGCGGCTCGAAGCGCAAGCGCGGTCTTCGGAATCTCGATTCCGGCGACTTTGGCGGGCGCCCCTGCGCCCGCTGTCGAAGGCAGAGCCCGGGTCGTTCTGGAGAGGAGGAGCCACAGGGCAGCACCGCTCAAAACTGCACGGCGGGTCATCTGCGTGGAGCAGCCGCACTGAAACATCTTCGGCTCGATCATGTTCATCGTCGGGTCCCAGTGATCATCCGAGCTCTCGCCAGATCTGTCCCGCGGGGTCGTAGAGCGCCGCGCGCACGCGCTCCGGCCCGAGCGCTCGCGCGAGGGGCACGGCACGATCCGCCCATTCGCCCGCGCGATCGGCCCCACCCGCGGGGCGATCGACAGACCGCTCCTCCGCCACATCGTTCGCCACAATGCGAATGAGCCACCGTACACCCGATTCGTCGACGAATGTGCGATCGAGCATCACGCTCGCGAGGCGCCCCGCATGCAAGCCGGAAAGTCTGCAGGCACTCTCGATGCGCGTATGGCTCGTCGAAAAGATCCACTGCAGCTTGGGGTCCGCGAGGCACCGATCCCATATCGCATTCGCACGCTGCGCGGCCTCCTCCAGCGGGTCGCCTTCGAGTCCGAGGCGTCTCAAACGCTCGCGCAGAGCGCGGTCGAGCGCGGCGCTGCCGGATGCCGGCAGACGGCCCGCGCGTCCGCTTCGGCGCAGCTGATCGGCAACGATCCGCGCGGCGACCCGCGCGAGCTGCGTAGCGCCTGCATCGGACCCACGCAGCAGTCCGGATCCTCGCTCCGGCTCGATCTCGGGCGACGCCTCCGCGAGCGATCCGCTCAGGCCGTCCGGCCGAGGCCCGTCCGGCAAGAACGGCAGTTTCCAATCGGCCGCGAGACGGATGAGTACTGCGGGGGCGGGGGCGGGAGCGCTCGCCTCCGTTGAAGCCACGATCGCACCCGCAAGTACCTCGGCAGGGCCGGTCGCCGCCGGTTGCGCGAGACGCGCCGCCGCCTCCAGGAAAGGATTCACGATACCCGGCCACAATGCAGCGAGCAGAGTCCCCTCCGCGGGCGCTGCGGACGCGGCGAGCACCGCGGGCGCCACCGCGCCGCCCACCCCCCGCTGCGGCGCCTCGGCGAAGAGGTGCAGCTGCGAGCGCGCCCGCGTCGCAGCGACATACAACAGCCGGATGCGCTCGTTCGCCGCGCGCTGCGCGGCGAGCCTCTTCAAATACGCTCCGAAACGATCCTCTTCGCGCCGCCACGGCGGGGGAATGGCGGCCATGAGCAGGTCGGTCCCAGCCTCCTCACGCGGCAGCTCGAGCCAGCGCAGCAACGGCTCGGGGCTTGCGCGCAGCTTGCGGCCGAGAGCCGGCACGATGACGGTGTCGAACTCGAGTCCCTTCGCCGCATGGATCGTCATGATCTGCACCGCACCGGGCGTCCGGCCGTCTGGCGATGCGTAAAGTGTCTCGAGGCGCTCCGCGAGCTCGAGTGGACCGGTCCATGCCGGCTCGGATGACCACTCCGCGAGCCGAGCGAGAAATGCCTGTGCGCGATCGAGATCGGCATCCTCGCGGCAAGCTGCCGGTCCCCCGAGTGCGAGCCAGGTAGACTCCACGCACGAGGCGAGATCGAGCCGGTCGCGCCGCTCGAGGGCGCGCGCCAGCACGCTCTGCGTGCGCTCGAGTCGGGCACGCGCCGCGCTCTGCAGCAGCGCTACGCGCTCCTCGTCGTGAATCGCCTCCCAAACAGTGCGTTCCCGCGGCCCCTCGAGCAGTGCCGTAAGCTCGACGAGTGTCAATCCGCACCAGGGCGCACGCAGCACGGCGAGCCAGGCGGTGCGGTCGGCCAGATGATCGAGCGCTCTCGCGAGCATTTCGAGATCGCGCACGACCGACAGCTCTCCGAGCGGCAAGAGATCGACACCATTGACCGGGATTCCTGCGGCCTCGAGCGCTGCGCTGATCGGTGTCGCGTGCGCGCGCGCAGCCACGAGAACGGCGATGCTCGCATCGGGCTTGCGGGTACGCGCCGCGCGGATCAGATCGACAACGGCATGCGCTTCGGCTTCTCGGTCCGCCGGTCGCGTAGGATGCAGATGCACCGCTCCTTCGGCGCTCGCCACGGAGTCATCCGCGAGGGCTGCCACGCATGGCCGGTATCGCACAGCGCTCGTGCGCGGATCGTCGCGTGCCGGAAAGCATGGCGGAAAAACCCGGTTGAGCCACGCGACGAGCGCCGGTCGCGAGCGAAAATTGCGCGTGAGCGCAAGCCGCTCGAGCGACACCTTCCCCACTCCGTGCGTACCGGCTCTCAGGAAGAGCCCGACCTCCGCCTCGCGGAACTGATAGATCGATTGCATGGGGTCGCCGACTGCGAACAGCGTGCGGCCATCGCCCTCTTCCCAACTCGCAGTAAGTGCCTCGAGCAGCCTCACCTGCTCGATCGATGTGTCCTGGAACTCATCGACCAGGATGTGCCGGATGTCCGTACCGAGCTCGAGAGCCAGATCGCTCGGGGCGCCCTCCTCGGCGAGCGCCTGCCGTGCGGCTGCCGCCAGCTGGACGAAATCCGCTTGCCGACTCTCCGCAAACACCAGCGCGAGCTCGCTCGCGGCGAGCTGCAGCACGCGTGCGAGCGAGGAGAGTGCAGCCGCATCCTCTGCGGGAAGCTCGACATCCGGAAGCGATGCGATCTCACAGAGTCGCTCGCGCGCCTCGATGCGCGTCAAGTCCGCGATCCAATCGAGTGCACGCGTCTTCAGCGCTTTGGCCGCCGCATCGTCCGAGGGAAATCCCTCGCGTATCGAGAGCGTGCGCCGCCACTCGCCCTGCTGAGTGAGCGCGAGCTGCGCGAGGCCTTGCCAGTGGCGCAATGAGAGTGACGCGCCAGCCGCAGGCGGCTCGAGCCATGCTCGCCAGGGCTGGCGCTCGCTCGCGCCCGATGCCTCGTGATCGGCGCGCTTGAGTGCGGCTTGCCAGGCAAGGAACGAGCCCTCGACGATCAACTGGGCAGGGATCGAGCCGCTCGCGCCCCGCAGCCGCTCGCCAATCACGGACCGCAGGCTCTCTTCGACCCGTGCGGGAAGCTCCACACCGCGCGACTCGAGAGGCGCGGGCGAGAGCGCGCCGCTCGCGCTCGTGCCGAGCAGCACGGGCAGCCAATGGCCCCGCGCGCCGAGCATGTCCGTGAGCAGCCGCTCGAAGCGCCCGAAATCGTTGTCGAGCCGTTCGAACAGCCGCTGCGCATCGACTCTCAGATGCGCATCGCTCTCCGCATCGAGCAGTGCTCGCCGCGCCGCTCGCCGGTAGCGCATCGCAGGCGCTTCCATGATGCGAGCATCGCCGGCGCCGCGCGCGCTCAACGGCTGCTGCGAGGCGATGCGCAGATTGAGCGCGTCGATCGTCTGGATGCGAAGCCGGCCCGGGTCGGATTCGAGCAGCCACGCGCGCGCCCGCGACCGCGCGAGCACGGCCGCGGCGAGCTCGCGCCCGCGGGCCGAAGAGAGTGCCTCGCCCTCGCCGCGCAACGCGCGCAGCACCCGCTCCCGCATCTCGCCGGCAGCCTTGCGCGTGAAAGTGATCGCGAGAATCTGCTCCGGCTCATCGACTGCGCACAGCAACCGCAGAAATCGCAGGGTGAGCACCGTGGTTTTGCCGGAGCCGGCGGGCGCCTCGAGCAGTATCGAGCGCGACGGATCGAGCGCCCGCTCGCGCGCAGCGGCATCGCGATCCTCGAGCGTCGCGGCCGAATCAATCATGGATGCGGCAGAACCCGTGCAGATGGCATGCGGCGCATGTATCCCCGAGCGGCTCCACCCCAGCCTCCCCCCGCAGGAATGCGCGCGCGAGCCGACCGACCGCGTCGCGCCAGCGCTCCAACTGCTGGCCCCAGAGGGCCGCATCGCGCGGAGCGTCGATCTTCGGCAGACGATCCCGCCGTTCGGCCATGCCCCGGTAGGAGATCCGCCGCGGCGTGAGTTGGATCATCGCGAGCGCCGTCGGAATACTCTCGGCGGCAAGCGAGTAAACGAGGAGCTGCGTATTGCCGATCCGCTCGTCGAGCCAATCGACGGAGGCAGGCAGGCCCGTCTTGTAATCGAAAAACGCCCAGGAACCGTCGGCGAGCTCATCGATGCGGTCGATGCGCACGTCGAGGGATGCGCCTTCGATCTCGAGGCGGCGTCGCAGCTCGGTTGCGCGTACTCGAAACGGCGGCCGCTGCCGCTCGAGCTGGGCCAGTTCCTCGAGAAGACGCGCGGCACGCCGCCGCTCGCGACGCTGTGCCGCACGTCCCGCGGCATCGCTCGGGGCAGGCAACACCTCGTCCCCGGCACGCTGCACGGACATCTCGATGAGCTGCGCGAGAGTGCCGTCCCGGCTTGCGGCCTCGAGTGCATCGGAGCTCCCGAGCGCGCTCCAGGCGAGCTCGAGCGCCCTGTGCAGCAGCCGGCCACGATCGAGCGTCCGGATGCCGGGTCGCGGCTCGCCGAGCGGCACGGACCGCAGCCGCAGCTCCGCATACGCCCGAAACGCGCATCGGCTCTGATATTCGATCGCGCGGCTCCCGGAGGGCAGCGGGCGCGCAGCGGGCCATGCCTCCCCCCGCCGATCCTCGAAAGTCTCGATGCGTCGCGAGACCCGGATCGAGCGCGCGAGCGATTCGGTCGGCGCCTGGACCGCGGCGCTCGGTGCGCACTCGGCGATGAGCGGTGAGGCTACGTGCTCGCCTTCATCACCCTGCGCGGGCCAGCTGAGCATGAGATGAGCCGTCGCGAGCCGATAGCGCTGCAACACGTCGCGCGCTTGCGCGAGCTTCGCGGCAGGGTTGGCCGAGGGTATGCCCGCACGGCGCTGCGCACCGAATGGAATGAACGGGTCGACTCGCGCAGGCGGGGGCCACGCATCGGCATGCAAGCCGGCTACCCAGATGCCATCGTAGCGGACGATGGGATCGGCGAGAGTGCCGCACAGTGTGACGGGAACATCGCTCGGCGCCAGATGCAGCGCACGTCGCCCCGCGAGTCCCCGCAGCGCACGCAGCGCCTCGCTCGCGGTGACCCATCCCACGCGCCCGCCGATTGCGGCGAGATCATCGAGCACTTCACGCAGCTGCGCGACGCTCTGCTGCTCTCGTGCGCTTATCGCGCGCTCCCCTGGCCAGCCGAGCGCGTGCAGCGCACGCTCGAAACGACGCGCCCATTCCAAGAGCGGCGCGGGCGGTTGAGACGCATGCAGCACCTCGAGGGCCGCCCCGATAGCGCTCGCGAGTCGCTCGGCAGAGTCTCCTAGTGTTGCCGGTGTGCTCGCGAGCGCGGCGAGCAGGTCGGTTGGTGCGACCTCCACGCCAAGGCGCTCGCGGAGTGCCGCATCGAGTGCGGCGCGCGCGACAGGTGAGGGCGAGCTCCAGAACGCGGCACGCAACCAGGCGCTCACCACCTCGACCTCGGCTCGTCCCAAAAGAAATTCCAGCGTTGCGAGGGCATGTCGAACGATGGGCTCGTTCGCGAGCGGCATGCCGCCCTCGAGAGCCACGAGTCGCGGCGCGCCCGTCCCGCTCGCGCGCAGAGCTCGCGGAGCGAGCGCGCGCTCGAACACGTGCAGCGCCTGCGTGTATCGTTGGGCGAGATCGGGAACGACGACGAGCAATCGTGCGTGCGGATCGTCGACGAGCCGAGCCCGGCACCAATGCGCGGAGAGCTCGAGCTCCTCCTCGATGTCGCCCGCGCAGACGCTCCGCGCCTGGCTCGATTCCGCGCCGGCGACAGAAGGTGCATGCTCGCGGCACTGCCCCGCCCCCTCCGACCACGCGCGCACGAGCGCCCCACGAGCGGCACTTCGATCGACGAATCCGGCAAATGTCACTGCGCTCGAGGGACGCCACGCTCGCAGCAGAGCCGCGAGCCGGTGCGTGCCCACTGCGTGCAGGTCGCGCGCGTGCGCGTCGACCGCGGCGAGTGCGCCGGCGAGCAGCCGGCTCTCCGCCCGCGCCGAGGCGCGCAGCTCGCCCGGTGAAATATCCCACTCGTGCAGTGTTTGAGCCGCGCGCTGCAGCCTTTCGGCCAATGAGTCGGAGCTCTCGAAACCCTCGGCCTGCGCGGCCGCGGTGGTCGCCTCGCGCCACAGCAGCCACTCTTCCGCCCCGCGAAGCGGTCGGGCAATGGACTGGCCGGCATCGGCCGCCCGGTAAGCCTCGCGCTCGAGCCAGGAGCGATAGCCGATCACATCGGGAGTACGCCAGGCGCTGCGCCCTCTTTCGATCTGCTTGCGAGCGCAGGCGATCTCGATCGCGGCGGCGCGCGAGCTCGTGGGCACGACGAGCGTGCCGCTCTCGTCGAGCGTCTGGGCTATGAGAGAGTCTGCGCCGTTCGCGGCGCTCACTTGAAGCGCGCGGCGGCCTCGAACACCTTCGCGCCCTTCGAGGGCTTGCCGGAGAGCGCAGACTGTGGGGACTCCCCGCCGCCCCCGCGCTGTCGCGCTGCGTAGCTTTCGAGCACTTGCTCGATCCGCTCGAATACGGTCTTGAGGAGCGGTGCATCCGGAAGGTTCGTGATGCGGAAGTGCGTTCGGTACGGCACGTTGAAGCTCACGCCCGGCGCGACGAGCACGTGCTTCTGCTCCAGGAGATCGAGCGCGAAGCGCTCATCGTCGAAGCTCCCGAGGTCGCGCGTGTTCACGCCGACGAAGGCGTACATGGCACCGGGCGGAGGAACGAGCTCGAGGAAGCGGCTGTGCCCGACCGCCTCGAGGATCGCGCGCCTCGATTCATAGAGACGACCGCCCGGGGAGACGAGCTCGCGGATGCTCTGATAGCCGCCGAGCGCCGTCTGCACCGCCCACTGTCCCGGCACGTTGCTGCACAGTCTCAAAGAGGAGAGCAGCTCGAGCGCGCTCAGGTAGTCCGCGGCTCCCCGCGTTCGACCCGAGAACACTGCCCAGCCCACGCGATAACCGCAAGCACGATAGATCTTCGACAGTCCCGACATCGTGCAGCAGAGCGTGTCCCGCACGAGGGTGGCCATGGGAATGAATTCGGCGCCGTCATAGAGCATCTGATCGTAGATCTCGTCGCTGAAGACGACGAGCCCGCGGCTCTCGGCAAATCGCGCGATGCGCTCGAGCGTGCCACGCGGATAGACGGCACCGGTCGGATTGTTCGGATTGATGACGACGATCGCGCGCGTGCGCGGTGTCGCGAGCCGCGCGATCTCCTCCGGGTCCGGAACGAAGCCGTTCTCCGGGCGGCACGAATAGTGGACCGCCCGTCCGCGATTGAGCGTGACGGCCGCCGTCCAGAGCGGATAGTCGGGGCTCGGCACGAGAACTTCATCGCCATCGTTGAGCAGCGCGCGCAGCGCGAGATCGATGAGCTCGCTTACGCCGTTGCCCATGAAGACTTCGTCCGCGGTCACGCCCTGTACGCCGCGGGCCTGCTGTTGCATGACGATGGCTTCGCGCGCCGGGAAGATGCCCTTCTGATGGCAATACCCTTCCGCATTGCGCAGGTTCTCGATCATCGCGAGCCGCATCGGCTCCGGCGTACGGAATCCGAACGCGCCGGGGTTGCCGATGTTGAGGGAGATGATCTCGTACCCCAGCCGCTCGAGCTCGAGAGCGCGCCGGGCGAGCCGCCCGCGGATCTCGTAGCGAACGTGCCGCAGGCCCTCGCTGGGGCGAAGCGTAGGTTCAGTGCTCATCGAGTGAGCATAGCGGGTCCACCCCTCGGATGCACCCGCCTGACGCTTCAGCTGAGATCCGCGTCCCGCCAGCGATGGCAGGCGACCCGGCGCTCGGGGCCCGCCTCTTCCCACGCGGGGCGCTCGGCCGCGCAAAGTGCTACCGCCATAGGGCAGCGCGCGCGATAGAGGCACCCCGGCTCCCCCGCGAATGGATGGGCTTCGATCGGAGCGTGTTGTGGCACGCCCGAGGATTCTGCGCCTCCGACTCCGATCCGGCGCAGCCGTTCGGGCTGAATGGCGGGGTCAGGCACCGGAACCGCCGAAAGCAGCGCCCGCGTGTAGGGATGCAAGGGTTGGGCGTTAAGCGCCTCCGCGGATGCGAGCTCCATCATCCGTCCGCGATAAAGCACGAGCACGCGATCGCACAGGCGGCGTACCACTCCGATGTCGTGGCTCACGAACAGGATCGAAGTGCCGCGCTCGCTCCTCAACGCCGCGATCAACTGCACGATCTGGTCGCGGAGCGAGGCGTCGAGCGCGCTCACCGGCTCATCGCAAACGAGCAACTGCGGATCGAGAATCATCGCGCGCGCGATGCCGACGCGCTGGCACTGGCCGCCGGAGAGCTCGTGTGGAAGGAGTTGATACGTGCCCGGTGCGAGCCCGACGCGCGCAAGCATCGCCGCGGCCGCGCGTGCGCACTCCGATGCGGAGAGTTCCGGCCGATGGATCGCGAGCGGCTCGGCCACGATCTCGCCGGCCGACAAGTGCGGATCGAGGCTGCCGAGGGGGTCCTGAAAAACGATCTGCATCTCGCGGCGTAGCGCGCGCATTGCGCGCCGGTCGACTGCGTCGATTGATCGCCCGGCCCAAACTACCGTACCGCCGGAGCAAGGCAGGAGGCGCAGCACGGCGCGCACCAAAGTCGACTTCCCGCAGCCGGACTCACCGACGATGCCGAGTGCCTCACCCGCGCGCAGCTCGAAGCTCACACCATCGACCGCCCGAAGCACGCGCGCGAGGTGGCGCGCCGATGGGGCCGCGCCGTTCTCCGCGCGCCGCAACGGGAATTCGACGCTCAAATCCTGCACATCGAGGGCCGTATCCGCACTGACCGTGCCGGCAGCGCCGATCGCTGCCCCTCGCGCCGCCGCAAGCAGCGCGCGCGTATGAAAGTGCTCCGGTGCCGCGAAGATCTGCGCGACGTCGCCCTCCTCCACCTTGCGCCCGCCCTGCATGACGGCGACGCGGTCGGCGAGACCGGCAACGACTCCTAGATCGTGAGTGATCAGCACGATCGAGAGCTGCCGCTCCCGCTTCAATTGCGCGAGCAGAGCCAGAATTTGCGCCTGCACCGTCACATCGAGCGCGGTGGTCGGCTCATCGGCGATGAGCAGCCCGGGAGAGCACGAGAGTGCGATCGCGATCATCACCCGCTGACGCATGCCCCCCGAGAGCTCGTGCGGATACTGGCGCAGACACCGTGTGGGCTCGCGCATCTGCACGCGCTCGAGCAGCTCGAGGGCCTTCTCGCGTGCATCTCGCCGCGATCCGCCCCGGTGCTCGAGGATCGCCTCCGCGATCTGATCCCCGACCGTCAGATGAGGCGTAAGCGAGGTCGAATGGTCCTGAAAGATCATCGCCATCCTGGCGCCGCGCAGGTGCTGCAATCGAGCGCGCGATGAGCCGCTCACCTCGACTCCCTCGAGCCGGATGCGCCCGGAGAGCCGCGCTGCCGCGGGCTCGAGGCCCATCACCGCGAGGAAAGCCTGGCTCTTGCCGGCGCCGGACTCACCGACCACCCCGAGACACTCCCCCGGCGCAACGGTCAGGTTCAAATCGCGCACGGCGTACTGCTCGCCGGCCGCCGCCGCGTACGCGACGCTCAGCGACTCGATGGAAAGGACCGGCATCGCTCGAGCGCTCCCGGTGCCTGGGGCGCCCGCCTCAGCCGCGAGGATCGAGCGCGTCACGCAGTGCATCTCCGAGCAGATTGAGACCGAGCAGGAGCAGCGCGAGCAGGCTCGCGGGACCTGCGAGCAGCCAGGGTGCCGAGCCCATCTGCGCGGCGCCGTCGCGAATCAGGCTTCCGAGGCTCGCGAGCGGCTCCTGGATGCCGAGCCCGAGGAAGCTCAAGAAGCTCTCGAAGAGGATCATCTGCGGCACGGTAAGGGCCGCGTAGATGATCACAGGGCCCGCGAGATTTGGAACGATGTGGCGCGCCACGATCCGCGGCGCGCTCGCGCCGCTCGCCACCGCCGCCTCGATGAAAGTCCTGCGCGCGAGCGAGAGTGCCTGCCCGCGCACGATCCGCGCCATGGTGATCCAGCCGACCGCGCCGATTCCGGCGAACAGTACGTACGGGTTGCCGCGGCCGAAAAGTGTCGTGAGCGCGATGACGAGCAGCAGGTACGGGAGCGAATTGAGACCGTCCACGATCCGCATCATCACTGCGTCCGTGCGGCCTCCGGCAAAGCCGGCCGCCGCGCCCCATGCGACCCCGATCACGACGCTCACGCAGGTTGCCGTGAGACCGATCGCGAGCGACAGGCGCGCTCCGTAGAGCATGCGTACGGCGAGGTCGCGGCCGAGCCGATCGGTGCCGAGCCAGTGCTCGCCCGAGAAAGGCGGAATCGCAATATGGTGCCAGTCGAGCTGATCGTAGCCGTAGCGGCTCGCGAGAGGCCCGAGCACTGCCGCGAGCAGAATGGCGAGCAGAATCCCCGCCCCGAGCTGCGCGGAACGTCGGTGTCGCAGCCGCGCCCAGAGCCGGCTCTCCGCGGGCCCGCCGCTCCTCGCGGGGCTCGCTGCGCTGACGAGCGCATCGGCTTCAATCATGGCGCACTCGCGGATCGAGCCAGCCGTGGAGCAGATCTGCCGCGAGATTCGCCCCGAGGGTGAGCGCCCCATACAGAATCACCATGCCCATCACGAGCGGGTAGTCGCGGTCGATCGCCCCTTCGACGAGGTAGCGCCCGGTACCGGGCAGACCGAACACCGATTCGACGACCAGTGATCCGGTGAGAACTGCAGCGACCACCGGCCCGAGAAAGCTCACGACCGGCAGGAGCGCCGGACGGAGCGCGTGGCGCAGGATCACCTGCCGCTCGCGCAGCCCTTTCGCCCGGGCCGTGCGGATATAGTCCGCGCGCAGCACCTCGAGCAGGCTGCCGCGCGTGAGTCGCGCGACGTACGCGATCGTCGGCAGCGCAAGCGTGGCGACCGGGAGCACTAGATGGCGCGCATCGAGCTCCCAGCCGCCGGCAGCAAACCAGTGCAGATGCACTCCGAACCCGAGTGCGAGAGCAGGTCCCACGACGAAGCCCGGCAGAGCGAGGGCGAGTACGGCTACGCCCGTTGCCAGATGATCGACCGCGCGACCCCGCCGGAGTGCGGCGGCGATGCCGAGTGGGATGCCCGCGAGGAGCGCGACGAGGAGAGAGGCGAGCCCGAGCGTCGCACTCACCGGCAAGCCCTGAGCGATGAGCTCGGATACCTGCACGTCCCTGACGGACAAAGAGGGGCCGAGCCGCCCGTGGAGCAAGCCCCCGAGATAGTTTACGTACTGAGCGGCAAGCGGCCGATCGAGCCCGTACACGGCCTCCATGTTGGCCCGGACCGCCGGCGGCAGCGCCTGCGGCGCCTCGAAGGGGCCTCCGGGCGCGAGGCGAATCGCGAAAAAAGACGCCGTGACGATCAGGAAAAGGATCGGCACGACCGCAGCCGCACGGCGCAGAGCGTAGGCGATCACGAGCGCGTCTCGATTCCCCCCGACATGCGCGGATAGTACCGTCCGGGTTGGACAGCGGGGCGTGCGCTTTCTAAACTTTCACACTTCTTACATCGAAGGCAGTTTCCACAATCATGGAATCCACTCGACCGATCCGTGCGCTCATCCGCGGCCTCGAGGCGCTCGCCGTCCTCAATCGTCGCGACGGCGCCACTGTGTCCGAGGTAACGAGCGACATCAAGCTCCCTCGCACGACTACCTACCGTATTCTCGAGACTCTGTCTCAGGCTGGCTACGTATACCGAGATGCGACCGACGACCGTTATCGGCTCACCGTCATGGTCCGTGGGCTCGCGGACGGATTCGATGACGAGGCCTGGGTCACCCAGATCGCGCGCCCGTGCATCGGCGATCTCTGCCGCGAGATCATCTGGCCGATCTCCCTTGCCTCGCTCTCGGGCACCTCGATGCTGGTGCGCGACACGACCGATCATGTGAGTCCGCTCGCGGTCGAGCGCCTGAGCGCGGGTTTCCGCATTCCCCTGCTCACGACCTCCTGCGGCCGGGCGCACCTCGCGTTCTGCCCAGCCGAGCAGCGCGACACCCTCCTCGAAATCCTGAGCCGCTCCCAGCGCGAGGAGGACAAGCTCGCACGCAGCCGTCCCGAGGTGGAGAAGATTCTCGATGAGACCCGCGAGCAGGGCTATGCAACCGCCGTTCGCAGCCGGCGCATCTCCGAGGAGATGGCGATGGCGGTGCCCGTCGTGGTCGAGGATCGCGTGCTCGCAACGGTCGCAGTGCGCTTCGCCGCCTCCGCCGTACCACAGCGCGTGGCAATCGAGCGCTTCGTGCCGCGCTTGCGGGACACCGCGCAGAAAATTCGTGTCAGATTCGTCGAGCAGCAGCGCAATCCCCCGCACGGTTCCGCCGACCAGCGTGCCGCTGGCTGATGAACAAGATACTGGTCGGCATCAAGCGCGTCGTCGACTACAACGTGCGTGTCCGGGTCAAGCCGGACGGCAGCGGCGTTGCGGTCGAAGGCGCCAAGATGAGCATCAATCCCTTCGATGAGATCGCGCTCGAGGAGGCGCTGCGTATCAAGGAGCGCGGTGCCGCCGACGAGGTCATCGTCGCGAGCATCGGCGGTGCAGACTCTCAGCAACAGCTGCGTACCGCGCTCGCGATGGGCGCCGACCGCGCAGTGCAGGTGGACCCGGGCGCATCCGCGGGCCCGGGGGATCTCGGCCTCGAGCCGCTCACCATCGCGCGCATTCTGCTGAAGCTCGTCGAGCGCGAGCAACCGTTTCTCGTCATCCTCGGCAAGCAGGCGATCGATGACGACAACAGCCAGGCGGGACCCATGCTTGCCGCGCTCTGGGGGCGCCCGCAAGCAACGTTCGCCTCGAAGATCGAGATCGCGGGCGAGCGAGCGACCGCCGTGCGTGAGGTCGATGCCGGGCTCGAGACGCTCGAGGTGGACTTGCCCGCCGTCTTCACGACGGACCTGCGACTCAACGAGCCGCGCTACGTGAAGCTCCCGGACATCATGAAGGCGAAACGCAAGCCGCTCGAGACGCTCACCCTCGCGGCACTCGGCATCGAGCCCGCTGCCGCTCGCGTGCGGGCGGTTCGGTTCGAGCCGCCGCAGCAGCGCCAGAAAGGGATCCGCGTGAAAGATGCCGCGGAGCTCGTCTCCTCGCTCAAGGAAAAGGGACTCCTCTGACGTGGCAGCCCGGATTCTCATCGTCGCCGAGCACGACGGCTCGACACTCAATGCGAGCACCGCGAAGTGCGTGACTTGCGCGCAGTCGATCGGCGGGTCGATCGATGTCGCCGTTTGCGCGGATGACGCAGGCTCCGTTGCGGCCCAGGCGGCCAAGCTCGCCGGGGTCGCGAACGTGCTTGCGATCGAAAATGCCGCAAACGCGCACCCCGTCGCCGCTCTGCTGGCCCCGCAGATCGTGGCCGTCGTGCGCAGCGGCCAGTACACCCACGTGCTCGGCCCCTCGACGACGTTCGGGCGCGACCTCATGCCGCGAGTGGCCGCGCTTCTCGACGCACCGCAGGTAAGCGACATCATGGCGGTCGAGAGCCCGGCGCGTTTCCGCCGGCCGATATACGCCGGCAACGTCCTCGTCACCGTGGAAGTCGATGCGCCGGTGATCGTGGGGACGGTCCGCACAGCCTCCTACCAGGCTGCCGCAGGCGACGGCTCGGCCGTGATCGAGAAGCCGGCGACGACCGGCGTGGAGATCCCGGGGCACAGCCGCTTCGTGTCGGTCTCCGCGGCGAAAAACGACCGGCCCGACCTGCAGACGGCTCGGCGCGTCGTCTCCGGCGGCCGCGCGCTCGGCAGCAGCGCGGGGTTCGAGCTGCTCTACCGGCTCGCGGAGAAACTCGGCGCGGCAGTCGGCGCCTCGCGTGCCGCCGTCGATGCCGGCTACGTACCGAACGAGATGCAGGTCGGCCAGACGGGGAAGATCATTGCGCCGGAGCTGTACTTCGCGATCGGCATCTCGGGCGCGATCCAGCATCTCACCGGCATCAAGGATGCGCGCACCATCGTCGCCATCAACAAAGACGCGGACGCGCCGATATTCGAGGTAGCCGACTACGGGCTTGTCGGAGATCTGTTCGAGATCGTGCCGCAGCTCATCGAGCTGCTGTAGGGCTGCAGCACGCTGAAAGGGGTGCCGCAGCCAGCTCCGAAGGGGGCGCAGGCCCTACAGGCCCGCGAGGATGCTCTCGGCAGCCGAGACTTTGAACTCGCCCGGCGCCTCGACGTTCACCTTCCGGGCCACGCCGTCCTCGACGACGATGGCGAAGCGCTGGCCGCGCGTACCCATGCCGAAGCGGCTCGCATCCATGGTGAGGCCGAGCGCCCGCGCATAGTCCCCGTTGCCGTCGGCGAGCATCAGGACCTTGTCGCCGGCGTTCTGGGACTTGCCCCAGGCATTCATCACGAATACGTCGTTGACGGCCATGCAGGCGATCGCGTCGACGCCCTTGGCCTTGAGCGCCTGCGCGTTCTGCACGAAACCCGGCAGGTGCTTCGCATCGCAGGTCGGAGTGAACGCGCCAGGGACAGAGAACAGAACGACCTTCTTGCCCTTGAACAGCTCATCGGTCGAGATGTCCTTGGGGCCCTCGGACGTCATGCGCTTCAAAGTCCCTTTCGGCATGGGGTCGCCGGCCTTGATCGTCATTGCAGTCCCTCCGCGCTCACCGGCTCGCCTCAGCGGCTCGCCACAGTTCCGCTCTGCTCCCGCGCGCGCACCGACCAGAGGTTCGCGAGGCGCTCCAGCACGGGATCGCCCTTCACGTCGTGGAAGCTCTTTACGGCCGCGTCTTTGTTGCCTGCCTTGAGCTCGGCGATTCCCAGCAGCAGCTTCGCCTGCGCGGGGGTCTTCAACCCGCCCTTTGCAATGCCTTGCTGCAGGGCAGTCACCGCCTGGCCGTACTTCTGATAGCTCAAGTACGCGGTGCCGAGCGCCACTTCCTTGTCCCCTGTGGATGCGTTGGCAGCTTCCTGCTGAAGCTTCGGCAGTGACGCCTGGTCAGAAACGGCCTCCTTCTTCGCCTTGTCGAGCAGGCGCTGCGCGCGCTGGCGCACTTGGGCGTCCGTAAAGACGTTCTGCGCAAACGCCTTCTCGAGCACCCGTTGAGCCTCGCCCGGGAAGCCGAGCTCGAGCGAGAGCTGCGCCATGTCGTTGTATTCACGCGGCTGCTTCATCGCGCCTACATCGTTTGCGAGGCGGTAGATGTTGAGCATGTCGCTGTCGTTGTTCTCCGCCTCCTTCGAGTTGTACATCGTGATGATGAGGTTCTGCCAGTACTCGGGCTTGGGATAGTAGGTCACCAGGCGCTCGAAGGAGTGTGTCAGGCACTGCTGATTATTGAGCTTCTCGCAGCTGCTCTCGATGAGGAGCAGCTCCTGCTCCGAGGGCGTGCGGCCGCTCTTTATCTCATCGTCCACGCGATTCGTCGTGAACCGAAGGGCGGACTTGTAGTCGCCCTTCAAGTAGTAGGACTGCATCAGGATCGTATACGTGTTCGAATCCGCGAACCCGCCCTTCAGTGCGCGCTCGCCATTATCAATCGCCTTGTCGTAATTCTTGAGCTGAAATTGAATCACCGAGAGATTCCTGACGATCTCCTTCACCTCTTGCGGGTCGGTGAAGCCGTCGGTGGCCAGCGCCTCCATCGGAGCTATGGCTCCCTTGTAATCCTTCGTCTTCAGGTATGCACTGATGGCCAGCGCATTGATGACGTGCTGATCCCAAGGGGTCTTCTTCGCGTACCCGTTCGCCTTGTCGAGCTTCTCGAGAGCGTCCCGGTAGTTCCCCTTCTTCTCGTCCTCCTGAGCCTGCTGCAGGTCCTTGCCGATCTGGCGGCTTACCGTGTGTTTCGCGCTGTCCGCTGCACGGGCGCTTACGCCGAGCCCGAGGCTCAGCACGGCGGCGAAGATGGCGCTGAGGAGAGGCGTGAAGTATCGAGACTTGTTCATGATGGGCTTGCCGTAATCGAGCTGAGAGGCTTCTGTGGCGGTGAACGGTCCTGCTTCGGCATGCGTTCCATCGCGTCGGTTCGGAGTTCGGCTATTGGCTGAACTCCGTGGTGTTGACGAAGCCGATCTTGACCATGTGGTTACGCTGCGCGGCGGCGAGCACCTTCGCGACTACGTCGTATTTCGCGTGCCGGTCGGGCCGCAGATGGATCTCCGGCTGTGGGTTCTGCTGCGCCGACGAGCGGAAATACTGCTCGAGCGTCGTCATGTTGGCGGGTGTTCCGGGGACCACGTTGCCGTTCCAGACCACCGTGCCGTCGAAATCGATCACGAGATCGATCGGAGCCACCTGCTGCTGCGGCGGAGGCGGGTTGTTGGCGTTCGGCATATCCAACTTCACCGCGTGAGTCATGATCGGGAGCGTGATGATGAGCATCACGAGCAGCACCAGCATCACGTCGATGAGCGGCGTGGTGTTGATGTCGCACATCTCCTCCTCGGCGTTCGTGCCAATTGCCATTGCCATGTCGGTGTCTCTCCAGCAGCGCTCAGTGCTGCATGCCGAGGAACTGCGCCAGCGAGTTCTTGTCCGGCTCGGTGATGAAGCCCACCTTCACCACCCCACCGCGCTGGATCGCAAACAGCACCCGGCCGATCGAGGCGTATTGCACGTTCTTGTCCGCGCGGATGTGGATCTCCGGCTGAGGCTTCTCCACCGCCACCTCGTTGACGTGCTGCACCAGGGCCTGCTCGTTCGGAACCAGCGCATGGTTCCAGTAGATGTCGCCCTTCTGAGTGACCGCGATGACGATGTTCTCCGGCTTCGTCTGCGTCGGAATATTCACCGCATTCGGCAGGCTCACGGGTACCGTGTTGCGGATCACCGGAATCGTGATGAGGAAGATGATGAGCAACACGAGCATGATGTCGACCAGAGGCGTCGTGTTGATCGTCGAGTTGAACTCCCGACTCTCCGTATCACCGCCGACGTTCATTGACATAGGGGGTGTCCTGGTTCGCGGTTCGCCACGTCGCGCGGCTGTGCGCGCCGATTACTTCCGACCGACGGCGGCCGCCGCGGGTGCCGGGGCAGCGGTGGCACGGGCCGCGGCGGGCTCCGGGCCTGCAATACGCGCGCCGCCCACGAGGTAGGCGTGCAGGTCGCTCGCGAAATTGCGCAGCCCATCGAGCACCGTCTTGTTGCGGCCGACGAGCCAGTTGTAGCCGAGCACCGCGGGGACCGCCACGATGAGGCCGAATGCGGTCATGATCAGCGCCTCGCCGACCGGGCCCGCCACCTTGTCGATGCTGGGCTGGCCCGAGAGGCCGATGCCCACCAGCGCCTTGATGATGCCGACGACGGTACCGAAGAGGCCGACGAACGGTGCCGTCGAGCCGACAGAGGCCAGCAGGCCGAGGCCGCTCTGCAGGCGCGTGCTCGCGTTGTTCGTGGAGCGCTGCAGGGACATCGTGATCCACTCGTTGA
>Ga0134128_10002865_pt1 | contig 21196 bp, 16 predicted proteins | sample KB31754_FD_96462 | JGI IMG/M metagenome (GOLD analysis project Ga0134128, IMG submission 96462) | Terrestrial soil microbial communities with excess Nitrogen fertilizer from Kellogg Biological Station, Michigan, USA - KB3-175-4 | ecosystem: Environmental > Terrestrial > Soil > Unclassified ...
AAGCGGAGTAGAAATTGTGACGGCAGCACTTCGGCGTGTTATCCCATCTGGAAGATAGATCCTTTTGCCACCATCCTTAACTATGTAGATCCAAGCATTACCTTGTACTCGCTAATGCAAGCGAAGCCATGAACGCAAAAGAAGCGGTTCGTCTCGCTCATCTTGTTGCTTCTGCTGGATTGCCAAAGTGGATCAAACTTGGAATCCATCCAGAGCCTCACTACTTACTTCCGATCCCATAACGAAACATTTCCAGCTGCAGAAGGTCTTACTCAAGAGGAACTCGTCGTTTTGCCTTATTACTATACTATATTACTATACTTATACTATTGCCGATCCGATTTAGCTAAGCGCCTGGAGGAAGTTGGTGTTGCCGCAGTGATGCTGCTAGGGTGTCCTATTGGAAGCGATCACGGCTTGGAGAGAGTCGAGAGCAAATCAAGGTAAAATCATTTCACAGGCTACCATCCCCTGTCCCTGTAATAGTCGACACCGGTATTGGCGCCCAAAGCCATGCTGCTGAAGCTATTGAAATGGGAGCGGATTCCGTTTAGCCAATACTGCCGTTGCCGTGGCGGAAAACCCTGTGCAAATAGGCTAGTGTTTCAGCTTTGCAGCAGAAGCTGCCAGAGGAGCATTTGAGGTAAGGGCCTAACCAGGGACAGAGAGGTGGATGCAGTAGCAAGTAGCCCACTTGATGGGTTTGTCATCAGGGCTTTGCAGGGAGGAGCTAAGTTTCTGATAGCTAACAAACCAGCATAGCCTCTGACGCTATTTGCACTTTAGCCTTCCTTGGTTGAATATAACGCCCTATTTATTGCCGGGATGACGGTTTCAACATACAGAGGAGAACCTTGCTTTATAGACAACCAATACAACACTGGCTCCGCTCGGTTATTCCGTTGGATTTTGGAAAGGTGGTGGACAAGTAGAATCTGGAGGGTCGCATCCTAGACATTTTGCAATACCCATTAGCTATAAGGCTATAAGGATCAAGCGCTTGTGAGAGATAAGCGCTGCGTCGTGTAATGAGAATACTAGTGACTAGTATATGGTTGGCACACATAGGTAGCCTCTTGGACCCGTCGCCAGCTGTACACAGACAAAATTCAGCTATTACTTTTTTGGCTACACGTGGGCCCGCTCGCGGCCGGTTAAACAGTGTCCGGTCCTTGAGTGCTCATGGAAACAACTCCTTAGCTGAAAGTTTTGCTGTACGATGTCTTCAAACGGGCCAAAGAGGTTTTCCAGTCGGTGAATCGGAATCGATCTAGGAGGAAGTTGATACGCCCACTTGGAGCTTCTGGGCTGCTCAGTCTCTTCTGGTCATCTTGTGATTGAGTCTCTCCTGTCAAGCTAGGATAAGCATGGGGGATGGTAAGGTATTTAGTGGCCTCTTCTCTATAGATCTCACCGGGCTCGAGTCTGGCGGAAAGGAAACCCATGCCACAATGGTGAGCTGTGCGTTTTGTACCAGGTTGTACAGGAAGCAGGGTAAGCTTTGTTTGTCCGAACTCTTCAACAATGCCAGCCATCATCAATCGTTCTGCGCCTATACGCCGTACTTCCAACCTTGTTCAAGGCGAAATAGAGCGTGGTGAGTAGCAATTGGCCCTGTATTTCGGAATGCTATTATTGTGCCAGGTGCACATCCACTCCCCTGGAATAAACAGGGACTGCACAGCAGAAAGTCAATCGTAAGCGAAGCCTCTCATGAGGTAAAAGGTATACTGGCAAATTATATCATCCCGCTGTAACCATGACTACTTGGCTACAAGTTGATCTCTTCTGGGGGAGACGATGGAACCTTCACTTGAAAGCTTGTCGTTGCTTGCCAATGTCAGGAAAATGACTACAATCCCCCCTCGGCTAGGATGGATTCTTCTCACGCCGTACAGCTTGGAAAACTCTTCCTTGGGTTACTTCGCTTCAAACATCGATCGATGGGCATAAGGTCAGGATGAGAAGGGCTCGTGCTCTATTAAATCAGGTCAAAGTAGCATGTCAATGCACCCCATTTCTAACATTCTTATCCTCGATTTCGGCTCTCAATACACCCAAATCATTGCACGTCGCATCCGAGAATGCCATGTCTACTCAGAAATAGTTCCTTATTACGTCAGCATGGCCCAGGTTCAAGCAGCTGCCCCTTCAGGAATTATTCTTTCTGGGGGACCTTCCAGCGTTTACTCTCCATCAGCACCTAGCCTTGACAAAAAAATTTACGAGCTAGGGATTCCTATCCTTGGTATTTGCTACGGCGTTCAAATAATAGCCAAAGATTTCGGTGGAATTGTAGAAAAATCCTCTCACCGTGAATACGGCCCCGGGATTCTCCATGTGGACCGTCACTGCCTTTTGTTTCGTGGACTTCCGGATAAAGTCAATGTCTGGAGTAGCCATCGAGATAGAATCGTTTCCCTCCCTAGAGGGTTTTGTGCTGTCGGGCAAACAGAGAACTCTCCTTATGCCGCAGTTGCCTTCCAAGAGAGGCACATTTACGGGCTACAATTTCACCCGGAGGTTACCCATACTCCTTGTGGAAGAGACATTCTACAAAATTTTCTGACTGTGGTTTGCAAGTGTATCCCAAACTGGACAGCGGAGGCATTTATTGCACGTGCCTGCGAGGAGTTAAGGAAAAAGATAGGCAAAGGACAAGTGATACTTGGTCTGAGCGGTGGGGTAGATTCTTATGTTGCGGCCACTCTGTTGCAGCGTGCTATTGGAAAGCAGCTTACCTGCGTTTTTGTAGATAACGGCTTTTTACGTGCTGGAGAATCTCAGGCGGTAAACAAACTTTTCACCTGTAATTTTCATGGTGTTCAGCTCGAAACAGTAGATGCCTCTGGGAGTTTTTTCTCCCGCCTCAGGGGGATAATCGATCCTGAGAGAAAACGGAAGGTTATTGGTAACGAGTTTATACGGATATTTCAGTTAACTGCTCAACAGCTCCAGATTGCGTCAAAGCGTCCGTTTCGCTACCTTGCTCAGGGAACGCTCTATCCGGATGTCATCGAAAGTACCTCATTCGCTAATAGCTCTTCTTCCCCAATTAAGAGTCATCATAATGTGGCGGGTCTCCCTCCTCAAATGGAGTTTGAGCTCATAGAACCGCTGCGCCACCTCTTCAAGGATGAGGTGCGAGAAGTCGGCTTGAAGCTAGGCCTGCCTCAGGAACTCGTATATCGTCAGCCTTTCCCAGGACCTGGACTTGCGATTCGCATCCTGGGAAAAATAACTCGCAGACGTCTGCATATTTTGCGTGGTGCCGATGCTATTCTCACCGAGGAGATGCAAACCTCCGGTTGGTATAACAAAGTATGGCAGTCATTTGCCATCCTGCTGCCTATATGCTCAGTGGGAGTCATGGGGGATGAACGCACCTATGAAAGCGCTATCGCCATACGCATAGTAGAAAGTCGTGATGGGATGACTGCTAACTGGGTTCCGGTTCCCTATAGTTTGCTTGCAAAGATTTCTTCTAGGATTACCAATGAAATCAGCGGTGTTAACCGGGTTTGTTATGATATCTCCAGTAAGCCGCCTGCTACTATCGAATGGGAGTGAAACGCGCTCTTTATCCGGGGAGTTTCGATCCCATCACTAATGGTCATCTGGATGTCATTTACCGAGCAACAGAGCTGTTTGAGGAGATTATTGTGGCTGTCGCAGTGAATGATTCTAAGAGTCGTCCTTTGTTTTCTGCCCAGGAAAGGGCGGACTTGGTTTATCAGTCTTTACACAAGAGCATTCCTCCAGTCCGTATTCTGATATTGGAAGGACTTCTCGCTGAGTTTGCTCGGGAAAACCAGATTCAAGTGGTAATCCGAGGCCTAAGGGCAGTCTCAGATTTTGAGTTTGAGTTTCAAATGGCCCTTATGAATCGCTACCTCTATCCAAAGCTAGAAACCATTTTCCTAACTCCCCAGGAGGAGTATGCCTACTTAAGCTCTCAGTTGGTCAAGGAAGTTGCCCTGCTAGGGGGAGACGTTTCCAGATTTGTCTCGTCTGCCGTGGCAACACGACTGAAAGAGATCTATACCCAAAGTAGATGAAAGCCTGTTTCTCTCAACTACCTCTCAGTCCCGGCAAAAAATGGACTGGAAAAGAAAGTGCAGCTCCTCTCAAATTGGAGGAGTCTGGACTGTCTACCGTAGGACCCCTGATCTATACACTAGGAGTGGAGTCTCTACAGGGAAAATTTTCCGTAACAGGCAGTCTAACTTTGGATGTACACCTGCGGTGTGTCGCGTGTCTCCGTACCCTACCGTACAGGATACAGATTGATGATTTTTCTGTTCAGCTAGAATTAGCCAACAAGAGAAGCGCAGACTTGACCCCCTTTGTACGAGAGGATATCTTGCTTGCTCTCCCAAGCTATCCTAGGTGCAGGCAGCTCGCACCCAATCACCCACCATGCTCTATTAAGCTCCCTGCTTGTGCTTTTACACAGAAAAAAAGCGATCGGTCTCTATCTCTACTACCAGCCTGGCGGGTTTTAAGAAATCTAACATTAAAATAAAAGACAGTGATTTTTTGATTTTATGGGAGTCCCAAAGAGAAAAACTTCCAAGATGCGCTTGCGCACGCGCAAGGCAGCACGTTGCTGGAGGGCTGCTAAGGTTGTCTCCTGCTTGCGATGTGGAGCAAAAGTCTTGCCCCATACTGCTTGCTCTTCTTGTGGCTACTATAAAGGTAGGCTGGTTCTACGTGTCGGAAAATCTTTGGCTTAGATGTTACAATCAGGGCTTGAGATGCACCTGCAAAACTGCTCAGATTTCAAGCTTGAGAGCCGTTTTCAAAAAATCTTTGTTGCCCTCTTGATCCCATGAGGATTGCTCTAGACGCAATGGGGGGTGATTACGCCCCGACCAACATTGTCTCTGGCGCTATTTTGGCCCTACGTGAGTATCACAGAATCTCCAAGCTTTTTCTGGTTGGTGATAGAGATCAGATTATTAGACATTTGGGGGAGAAAAACTATGAGGACCAGAGAGTAGAGGTTGTCCATACCACTCAGGTGATAGAAATGTCGGACCCAGCCACTGAATCTGTTCGCCGCAAGAGGAATTCTTCCGTTTCCATGGCAGTTGACCTTGTCAAAAATGGCAGTGCTGACGCGCTTGTCAGTGCTGGTCACACCGGAGCCACTGTCGCTGCCACGACTATTAAACTGAGGACTCTCAAAGGTATTGAACGTCCTGGGATTGCCTCCTATCTTCCTACAGCGCACAACGTCTGTGTCCTAATTGATGCCGGTGCTAATATCGAGGCACGTCCGGAATACATGCTGCAATATGCCATTATGGGCACTGTTCTCTCTAAGCACGTATTAGGATTTCCCAATCCAGCAGTTGGCTTGATGTCCATTGGTGGAGAAGACGCGAAGGGAAGTGACTTAATCAGGGAAAGTTTTAAACTCCTAAGATCTACCAAATTGAATTTCCGTGGTAACGTGGAAGGGCATGATCTTTTTGAATGTCCAGTCGAAGTGGTGCTCTGTGATGGTTTTACTGGCAACGTAGTTCTCAAGACCTGCGAAGCCACAGCTGCCGCGGTTTTTCACTGGCTCAAACGCGAATTAAAGAAAGGTCTACTGCATCAAATGGGAGCCTATATGGTGCGTAATGCCTTTCGGACGATTTGGAATAAGACTAATTATGAAACATATGGTGGCAGTCCACTGTTAGGAGTCAATGGAATCTGCATTATTGCTCACGGGGCCAGCAGCCCACTCGCTATTAAGAACGCCGTACGTGTTGCTACTGAATTTGTTGAGCAAGGTATCAACCCACGCATCATTGAGGCGATCAAACAGTACAAGATAGTGTGATGTGTAAGCGGTTATTTGATTGGTCTCCACGGAAGTCAATTTCCTCCAATAAGCAGTTGGCAGATCCGCTTCCATATTCCACGCTGAGCCGCACAGCGTCTGTTATTGGGACGGGTAGCTATGTACCACAACGAATTCTTACCAATACCGAGCTAGAGAAAATTGTGGATACAAGTGACGCTTGGATTACTTCTCGCACTGGTATCAAGGAACGACGCATTGCCGCGTCAGATGAATTTACTAGCCACATGGCTGCAAAAGCAGCTCAAGAGGCTATGGAACAGGCAAAAGTACAAGCTAACGAAATTGATATGATTGTCCTTGCTACTGTTTCTCCAGATACTTTTTTTCCGGCAACTGCTTGCCATGTCCAGCGACTGCTTGGAGCGAAGCGCGCGGCCTGCTTTGATATCTCTGCAGCTTGTTCTGGCTTTCTTTATTCACTGGAAGTTGCACGGCAGTTTATCTGCACCGCTACATATAATACTGTGCTCGTGGTTGGTGCAGACAGATTAAGTTCTCTAGTGGATTGGAATGATCGCAACACTTGCGTCCTTTTTGGAGATGGAGCAGGTGCGGCTGTCTTGCGGTATAATAGAAGTGGATCCAAGGGAATCATCACGACATTTATGGGAAGTAATGGAGATTACGGGAACGTTCTGTGCATGCCAGGAGGAGGATGCGCTCTGCCTGTAACTCCTGAAAATTTTGCGAAGCGCTTTAATACCATCCAGATGAATGGAAGGGAGACTTTCAAGCTGGCTATTACCTCCATGCAAGCAGCCGCTCTTTGTGCTTTACAACAGGCTGGGTTAGCCATTTCCGACATTAAATGCTTTGTTCCGCACCAAGCCAACATCCGCATTATTGAAGTGCTTGCAGACCGACTAAAGATTCCTATGGAGAGAGTGTACATCAACTTGGATCGATTTGGAAATACCTCGGCTGCTGCCGTAGCAATAGCTCTCGATGAAGCTAACCGCAGAGGGCGTTTTAAAGCTGGCGATTACATTTTGATGGTGACTTTTGGTGGAGGGCTGACTTGGGCAAGCTCAATAGTCCAATGGTAAAATTTAATATGTCTTTTATCCACCTTTGCCTTCGTGCACGGAATATACGAACTTTACTCTATGTTGATTGACACGCATGCTCACCTGAATGAATTAGAGTATACTGCGGATTTAGAAACAGTAATCACTCGTGCGACCGATGTAGGCGTTCATTGTATACTGAACGTTGGGACCGGGCTTCAAAGCAGCCTGCGAGCAGTGTCTATCGCGGAGAGATTTCCTTCCCTCTATGCAGTTGTTGGAGTTCACCCAACCAACGTTGAGAAAGAGGAGAAAGGTTTCTTCAGACAACTTCAAAAAATTGCTTTGCATCCTAAGGTTGTCGCTATTGGTGAGACTGGGCTGGATTTTCATCGTCTTCCTAGTAAGACGGCAGCGCCTTTTTGTGGCCAGTCTTCAAAAAAAGAAGTGGACAGTGCTGCCATGGACGAGGCGTATAAGTCTCTCCAAGTCCAAGCGTTTTTACAGCATCTAGATCTGGCTGCCAGACTGGGTCTCAACGTAGTCATTCATCAGAGGGACGCGTGGGAAGACACGTGGCGCCTCCTCGTTCTTTACTCTGGGCGTCTGCGGGGGGTTTTCCATTGCTTTAAAGGAACAATTGGACAAGCCAGTGAGATTGTCGCAGGGGGTCACCTTATTTCTTTTACTGGCATGGTGACTTTTAGTAATGCCGAGGCTATACGCAATACGGTTTCTCAGGTACCCCATAATGCCTACATGGTGGAGACTGACTGCCCTTTTCTTGCGCCTGCACCATTTAGAGGTAAGAGGTGCGAACCTGCACACGTCCGGGTAGTGGCTGAAGCTATTTCTCGGATACGTGGAGAGGGCCTTGGCGTCATCGCCCAACAGACCACTGCTACGGCCAGAGCATTTTTTCGGTTGAAGTGAAACAGTGCGCAATGCCCGCCCTGTTGAACTTCCTACAGCTTACTGCTTGCTCCTCAGAATTTTCCTTCCGCCAAACGGAAAGAAACTAACCCCGGTCGGGTTGACTAGTACATGTCCTCCTGCGCCACACTGGTTTGCACTCGGTTGGCAAGGAGCCGTGCATGTGTGACTACCTCACTTACGTTAGCATTAAAGCGGTAGCTATGGCAGTTAGGGCAAGTCACTGCCTCAAGTATTAGGATTGAGTCACAACCTTCGCAGATCTTGTATCGCTCCGGCCGTCCGATTATCTTTGCAGCACGTTCTGCTCGCTCCTCCATGTGGGTATTTCCTGGATTAGAAGACTTACACATTGGATGAGTCTTTCCTAAAATAAATTGGACTACAACCCTAGAAGTAAGGGAGGTCTGTGGAGGGAATTGAAAGTGACTGAAGTTGTCAAAGTTGCCCTCCCAGCTATTTTTCCAAGTACCCATAAATTCATCCTAAGTATAATTAATCTTTTAATCTTTCCTTTGGAGAGAGGCCTGAGAACATTCCACTCCCAGTACAGTACCTGCGTCCCTTAACATTCTACCTATAATTGGATCCAGGAGAAAATAACCCCGGCGTTCCTGTATCAGGATCCTTATGGTTGCCCTACAAGTAGAGATTGTCGAAACGCCCTCTTCGGAGGGGTATGAGTTTTTCTTTCAAGTGCAAGGGTGAGAAGGGGGATCCTAGATACCTCTCAGAGGTGTTTCTTCACTCCAAAGAGTGTGTCCCCAGTTCTCGAATTTGGAGAAGTCCATCTGTGGGGATGGTTGTTCAGTGGAAGAGAGGATACCTATGCCACGGTTCGGCGCATCGCTAGCGGCTACCTAGGGGGTATGCCAGGAAGGATACGCTTGAGATATATGCCTAGTGGGAAGCCACACTTTGGGAGGAAGGGTCCCAGTTTCAGTCTTTCTCACACAGGCGGGAGGGTCCTTGTAGCATTTGCCCGGTTTTCTATAGGACTCGATATAGAAAAAGAGAGTCGTTTTGTTTCTGTGAATAAGATTGCCAGCCGATATTTTCATTCTTCTGAACGTCTCGCTTTAGCATCCTGCTCTAAGGAGGATCGTCAGAAAGTTTTTCTTCGCATGTGGGTCCGAAAAGAAGCCGCTGTTAAACTGGCTGGCGAAGGGATAGCTCTAGGACTACGAAAGATTAATATAGAGACAGATGTGCATCCCTGGAAGGTGTATCGAGAGGAGAGAAGACTTCATGTAAAGGAAATTAGCCCTTGGCCAGGGATCGTGGGTGCCCTGGCAGCGGAGTGCCAGTTTGTGGTGGCAATTTTCCAAACTGATAGCCACCCTGTATAAATGTTTGGCTACGCGGCCTTCGCAGAGATAGCAGAGGCTTCTTCCGCAATTTTACTCGCGCCGGGTAGAACCCCGCAGCGGCCTCCTTGTGGACGGGAAAGGAAAGCGCGGGCCTCGCTGTATGCTATCTCGTTACTCAATTCCTCTCCAGTTAAGAGGATAAAAGTTTTATGCGGTGGAGTTCTGAGCAAATTCACCAAGGATAAGGAGCGGTAAAAATGTAACTATTACTTGCAGGCGGGAAGATAGAAGAAACCGTGCAACAAGCTGATTTCCAAAAAGAAAAGAATACACGGATGATGACTCATTTATAGTTTTACAGATAGAGTAGAGCCCTCTCTAGAAAGGAAAAAAAGAAACGTTTCGAATACCGGTTTCATGAGTTCCAATATCCCATCAGCAACTTACCGTCTGCAATTCCATGGTGAGTTTACCTTTGCAGACGCCACCGCGATTCTAGAATATCTCCACGAACTAGGTATTACGGACGTTTATGCTTCTCCCTATTTTCAGGCTGGGGTGGAAAGCACACACGGATATGACATCGTCAACCACAATACCCTAAACCCAGTGCTTGGCAGCACCTCTGACTACCAGCATTTTATCTCGGAATTGCATCGGCATCAAATGGGGCAATTACTCGATTTTGTACCTAATCACATGGGCATCAATGAGTCTTTAAATCGGTGGTGGATGGACGTACTAGAAAATGGCTTTTCCTCAGCCTATGCAAACTACTTTGATATTGACTGGCATCCGGATAAGGAGGCCCTTTCCGAGAAGATTGTACTTCCTGTCCTGAATGACCGCTATGGAAAAACCCTGGAAAATGGTGATCTTACCTTGGAACGGGAAGGGGGTAGTTTCTTCATTCGGTATCGACATTCAGCCATCAAGCTCCCGGTGCGTCCAAACACCTACCCCATAATTCTACAGCGGAGTCTTTGCTACCTAAAAGATTTGAGCATTACTCAGCTCAGTAGGATCATTGATCAACTAAGAGGTGCCTCTCCTTCGAGCATTATAGCTAGAGCACAACTAGAAGCTCTTATACAAAGTGATTCAAAGACGCGGTACGCTGTAGACCTTGCAGTAGCCGAATTCTTAGGTGATCCTAACATCCCAGAAACATTCGATGCCCTCCACGAACTCTTGGAATGCCAAGCCTATCGGCTGACCTACTGGCGCATGGCAGCCGAGGAAATTAACTATCGCCGGTTCTTCGATGTTAATAGCCTAGCTGCTCTCCGTGTAGAAATTCCTCAAGTATTTCAAGCTTCGCATCAGCTTCTTTTTAGACTTCTTGCTCGTGGTGATGTGACTGGATTGCGAATCGATCATGTTGATGGTCTTTGGGATCCAAAGGCATACTTAGGTCGTCTCCAAGATTACTACGCTAGTCTCCAATCTTCTTCGCCTCCACTCTACATAGTTGTGGAAAAAATTCTTAATATGTCCCACGAGCAGCTTCCTTCTGATTGGCCAGTTTTTGGAACCACGGGCTATGACTTTGCTAATCAGATGGTACATCTACTCATCGATGCAAACGCAGCAGTGCATCTTACCGAAACCTATCAGCGCTTTATTGGGAATTCCGATTCCTTCTCTGATCTCCTTTATGAGAGAAAGCGGTTGGTTATGGAGACTTCTTTCCAGAGTGAAATATTTTCTTTAGGAAAACTTCTTGATGGACTTTCTGAACTTTACAGAAATTACAGGGATTGTACCCGTAACCTGTTGACGAATGCTGTCCGAGAGGTTATCGCCTGCTTCCCAATATACCGTACCTACATAACAGAAACCCACCCGCCATCAGAATTTGAGGAGCGCTCCATTCTACGTGCTATAGAAATAGCACGTAGAAGGAATCCCACTATCGACAAGCCTGCATTCGACTTTCTTTGCAGACTACTCCTTATGCACCTACCGGAAGAACTCTCTCCTAAAGAGCGTAATGCCCATTTTCACTTTGTAATGAAGTTTCAACAATGCACTGGACCAATAGCGGCGAAGGGACTGGAAGATACGACTCTATATCTTTATAATCGGCTCATTGCAGTCAACGAGGTAGGAGGGAACCCAGATACGTTGGGTTTAAGCCTCTCCGAGTTTCACCGACTCAACTGTGATCGCCGCTTACACGCTCCTCATACACTGCTTGCCACCTCTACACATGACACTAAACGCAGTGAAGATGTACGAACGCGAATCGCTGCAATTTCTGAAGTACCAGGCCAGTGGCGCAGTGCCGTTCGCAGATGGAGGCAAATTAATAGGAAATTCCGAGTCCAGGTAGGGGACGAGATGGCTCCCTCTCCCAACGAGGAATACTTTCTCTATCAAACCTTGCTAGGAGTATGGCCACTGGATCTTTCTTCTGAAGATTGGGAGAATTTTGTTGACAGAATTCAGAAATACCTAGTGAAGACTCTGAAAGAAGGGAAGGTAAACAGCAGCTGGACCCAGCCCAACGAAGAGTGGGAGCAAGCGGTGACGCAATTTGTCAAGAAAATCTTGGATTCTCAGTCTGGAGCTGCCTTCCAAAGTGCGTTCATACCTCTTGCTAAAGAAATTGCCCGCCTGGGTGCCTGGAACTCACTCACTGAAACAGTCTTGAAATGTACGGTGCCAGGAATTCCGGACTTTTATCAAGGTACCGAAATTTGGGATTTTAGTCTTGTCGATCCTGATAATCGTCGTCCGGTGGACTACACTTTACGTCAACAACTCCTAAAGTCATTGCCGACAACCTCTCCTGAGAGATTACTTTCTGAATGGAAGAGAGGACATATCAAGCTCTTTATTATTCAGCGCCTATTACAATTTCGCCGCAGCCATGCTAGTTTCTTCCGCATGGCAGATTATCAACCTTTGCTGTCACAGGGACCGAAGAAGGATCATGTTATTTCCTTCCTACGTCGGCATGACAGGATGGTCCTTCTTGTTGTCGTTCCTCGCTTAACAGCCAAATTATGGCTAACACCGTATAATAGCTGCGTATGGTCTGAGACAAGGATAGTCTCAGAATCATTTACCGGCTCTTGGGGAAATATTTTGACTGGGGAAGTGCATCGCTGTGACCAGCTAGAGATACGCATCTCAGACATTTTGACACGTCTACCTGTTGCAGTTCTCTACCGTAGAGACTCCTGACACTTGCAGGAAAGAAATACCACTAACCCTTTTTCTAAGAAAGCGATTTCTCCTTTAGAAGGGGTACATTCTATACTCCCCTTGCCACCAAAGCGTTTCTCCTCCGTAGAAAAAATGAGTGACCACCCTCCTCCGTTGGAGTCGAAGTTTCCCGCATTCCCTCCCACAAGATCAAAGACGATTAGACAGTCGACTTTTCCTCTATAACAGATCGCTCCAGCTCCCCATGATAAGCGATGGACACTCCAGTCATTTCTTGCAGCAGGGACAGGAAGGACATAGCGGCGGAGATGAAGGCATGCGGCGTAGAGAGCACGCACTTCTGCGTGTGCGTCTTCTTGAGATTCACACCACCGAAGTTTCGACCTCAGAAAAGATTCCTCCATCTGAGGGTCAGGAATTTGCTCTTTAGACGTGCAATCCAAGAATTTCTGGAACTCTAAAAACTCTCTCTTCCGACCTTCTGTAACCTTCTTGCCTACTTCTGCATCGTGATCAGTAAAATAGAGGAAAGGGGTAGATGCAGCCCACTCTTGTCCCATAAAAAGGAGAGGAGTATAAGGGGATAGGCAAAGCAAAGCAGAAAGAACACGATACGCTGGGGGAGAGATTTTCTGAGATAGGCGCTCTCCCAGCACCTGATTTCCAACCTGATCGTGGTTAGAGATACAGTGGACAAACCGACTGGGTGGCAAATGCCGGCATGGTGTGCCCCTGGAAAAGCCAGTGCGCCTTGAAATTTGTCCCTGATACAGCCACCCATTTTCCAGGACAGAAAGAACCTCTGCGAGCGAGCCGTCAAAATCAGTAAAATAGGAGGATCTTTCAGCTGTCTGAGTTATTCGCAACGTATGATGGAAATCGTCTGCCCAGACCGCATCGAATCCCATGCCTCCTTCCGAATAGTTGCAGAGTAAAGACTCGAGATTTCGTTCATCTTCCGCTATCATGTAGCCGTTACGCCTATGGACCGCTTTTGACATTTCGCTAAGGATATGGGTCTGGGAGTCATCCTGTATTTCATGTGTAGCATCTAATCGAAACCCATCAATGTGGAATTCTTCCATCCAATAGAGAAGGTTCTGCAAAAAGAACTCGCGGACGGGGCCAGACATCTCTGAGTCAAAATTTATGGAGTCTCCCCAGGGGGTCTGACGGCGTGGATTGAAGTAGTGTTGGGTAAAGCAGGAAAAATAGTTCCCAGACGGTCCAAGGTGGCTATAGACTACGTCCAGGATCACAGCTAGGCCATGTAGATGTGCGCAGTTGACTAACGCGCGGAAATCGTCAGGTGTTCCGTAGCACCGTGCGGGAGCGTAAGGAAGGACGCCGTCATATCCCCAGTTTCTTTTCCCAGGAAAGTCGGAAACCGGCATGATCTCTATAGCCGTGATTCCTAGTTCATTCAGTAGAGGAAAATACTCACGTGCACTTCGAAATGTCCCCTCCCAAGTAAAGGTGCCAACGTGTAATTCATAAATTATGAGTTCCCTAAAGGGAGGACAACACCAGCTACTATCCGCCCATGAAAATTTAGTTGGATCTACCACTAGGGAGGGGCCATGTACATCTGTCTGTTGGGCACGAGAGGCTGGATCTGGGTAGTTTCCCTTACCCTCTAGGCAATAAAGGTAGGCATCCCCTACTTGCCCTCTTCGATCCAATCCTGTGTGAAACCCCCTGCTATCCCGCTGAAGGGAAAGGGTGCGTATTTTCTCCATCACCCCCGAGGCACGAATTTTCATCCGGACCAGATGTACATCCGGCGCCCATACACAGTAGGCAACTTGTCCATTTGGAAGTACTGTTGCTCCTGGAGGAGACGGAAAATGCTGCAGCAGGTCTCTCGCTGGCACAGCACCGGTATCTGTTACAAAGTTCAAATCGATCGCACTCCGCTTTACCCTTCCCTGGTAGCAATAATTTTAATTTTGCGTGGGCTGACTGGGACTCGAACCCAGAACCAACGCCTTAAAAGGGCGCTGCTCTACCGTTGAGCTATCAACCCAATCTTTTAGAAGTGGAAATCTCCCATTTATGTCAAAGGCTTTTCGATGAAAAATCCGACGTTGCCTGGACTTCTACTGCGCTGCTCTACGCACCGCGTCTCAAGCGACTTCCAGACCACTCTTCCACTCCCTAAAGAGAAAGGAGGCTTTCTCGGAAAAGAACAAATCCCCATTAAAATGGGATTACGAACGCTATGGTAACAATTTTACCGGCATCAGCAGTTAATAGAAAGAGAATATCGCATTTACTATTAGCGTTTTTGCGCCCTGAAGATTTCAGCAAGTGCCTTACAACACGGGTCCGTGCGTGTTAGTCAAGAGTGTGTCTGCTTGCGGAAGAAACACGGGATGCTTGCAATCCCGGTTCTCTTGAGCAGAGACCCTAGAAAGACCGTTCGACCTCCATTCTGATCAATAGCTGCGACTGCCGAAGAAACGGTGTCAGCAGTTTTGGAAAAAAACTCCGCTCTAGAATCATAGGAACGACGGGAACAAGATGCCAAGGATACTCAAGAAAATATGGGCGTGTCCCTTTTTTCTTCCTGTGCTAGGGGAAACTGAGTCTTCAACGGTGCTTTGACTCATACATGCTTTTTTCCAGGCAGTGGTTGTCTGCAAGACGTTAAATAATTTTTCCATAAATCAAGAAGATATGCGTGTCGCTGCTAGAAACTAGCCCAGCTCTACCGATCGTCTCGCTAAAGCAGGAAAAAGAGAATATCAGAAGACTGATAGGCAATATACCCCAGCTGGATCTCACCGCCACAGATCGGCATACTAAATACACCACGGAAGACTACAAAATTCTCTTCCCTCTCTGAATAAGAGAAAAGATTCTGGTTTTGAGAACAGCCTACCACTGCCTATCATTCTTAGCTCGATCCGAGCTACTTTTTCCATCTTATCCAATCTTCTATGCGCGAATTTCCAGCCTCTCCTATGCAAGAAGCAATTCATGCTGTATCCGCAGACGCCCACCCGGGGACAACCATAACTGATAGCATACAGATTTCTTTTAACTTCGGAGAACCTGTTGATATCCGATTACTCCAAAAATCCTGGAAATGGGTAACACAACGGCATGGTTTGCTCCGATCCAGTTTTAGTAGGAAAACAGGTAACATACTCTCTTTCCACGAGCATGAAGATTGCGAGACCATCTGGCGTCCCCTCAACTGGTGCAATCTCTCCAGCAAGGAAATAAGTGTCCAATGGAACCGCCTACAGGCTAAAGATGCAATGGAACCTTTCTCCCTCTCCCAACCACCTCTCCTGCGCTTCCATGCTATCAAACTGCCAGGAGAGACGTACCACTTTCTCTGGACTTGTCACCCAATCTTACTAGACGAGGAATCTATCTTTTTAGTGTTACGTGATTGGCTGATTTTCTATGAGGAGCTCTCTTATGGACGCCAGCCTTCCTTGCAGGAGTCTCTTTCTTATGCGGCCGCTATCGGTGCTATTGATAGTGCAGACCCTGTGGCTGCTCGTCGGCACTGGAAAAACCTCTTGCAACGCATTAATCCTCTTTCATTTGCAGCCATTTTCCATCCCAAAGCATCTAACGGCACTCCTGTGGACTTACTGTTGAAACGCGAGGACTTTCTCTTGGAGAAAGAAACTACAATGCGACTTATTCAGTCAGCTGGTCTAGCAGATGCTCCTTTATCTGTTCTCCTTGCAGCAGCCTGGGGATTAGTCCTTGGGCGCCTCAGTGTGAACGGAGAGGCAATGTTTGGTATCTATCGCTCTTGCCGTCGTCTCGCAGGTCCACAGGCTTCGGAATCGGTAGGTCTTTTTGAAAGTTTTCTACCATTTCCTATTCAGATTCCAGAGGACTTAACCTGTAAAAAATGGTTACGTGCTCTGCAAGAGATAGAACTTGATACTGATCCCTTCCTTGTAACCAATATCCAAGAAATATGGAACCACGTCGGTCATTCCGAGCCATTTCCTCAACTGAGTAGCACCCTACATTACTTACCGGAAAGCCTTAATAGTCGCATTCATACTTGCTTACCTCAGTGGATGCGTTTCGATGCTCATATATGCCAGCACTCTCGATTTCCCATACAGGTTCTAGCTTGTGGAAAGGAACGCCTTTCTCTCGGGATTGAATACCTTCCTAGTCAGATCTCTCCACGAATTGTACGCCAGCTATTTAAACGTCTTCTTAGGGCACTGTATTACTTTACTGAGCCAAATACACCGGTTGCCACAATTAATCTAAGTCTCCCCAGTGAAGAGGAGGAATCAGTCTGTTTGGGGATGGGGACATCTCCCTCCGTGCAACTAACTTCCGTCGATCCGTTCACAGTTCTGAAGAGGATTGTTCAGCTGTATGGCTCCCACACATTTGTAGAAAAAGGGAATGATTCTTTGAGTTTTTCCCTGGCGGAAACCTATTCCAGCCAATTTTCCACGTTCCTAAAAAGCCGTTCTATAAGCGCTGGAACAGTCCTTGCACTAATGATGCCCTCTTCCCCATGGATGTTAGTCGCCTTGCTTGGAGTGCTAAGAGCTGGCTGTACTTGTTTGCCTCTAGATCCAGAAGCGTTACCTGTTAAACTCGAGGAGTATCTTTCCAGACATCGGGTGTCCATTGTGATAACGGACATGAGCAAGGAGGCTATTCCTGGAAAAATCCAACAAACTGCACTCATATTAGAGGAGTCTCTATGGGGAAAAATCCTCTCTCTTCCGGGGCAAGTGTTACCTATCGCCTCTCTTTCTCCTGTTAGTCCCGTGGTTTCTGTCCTGCAGTCCAACAGGGATCGCAAAACTATTTCTTATGCAGAGCTACAAACTGTCGTAGAAAATGCTGTCCACGTCTACAATGCACGGCCAAACGATCGGATTCTTTGCCACCATCCCCAGGGAAGTGCGGCAGCAATAGAAGAGTACTTTGTTGCCCTCCTTACCGGAGCCACACTGATTTTTCCAGAGAAAAATATTAAAAACACACGAACTGCCTTTCAGAAAGCTCTTGAGTCCGTAAGGATCACGCATCTACGTCTCACAGCCGCTTTCTGGAGTCAATGGACACACTATCTTAGTGAGGTGCATCATTCTGTCCCTCCTACTTTGCGCCAGATAGTAATCGAGGCTGGTCATATCTCAAGTTCGACCATTGCCAAGTGGAAGGAACAAAACAGAGGAAACGCCGAGTGCATTGTATTTTACAGTCCATCAGAGTTCTTGGGTGGTGGTACTGCAACTGAAAGCCTCGATGCACCAGAGCTTTGCGAGATAGGGTTAGTCTGCGGCCGTCCACGGCCTGGTGTTGCAGTGTTTCTCGTGGACAGCCATCATCGGCTGCTTCCTTCTTACTCCCCAGGAATTCTTGCATTTTGTTTAAATAAAGACATTCAAAATGGGACACATGAAAGTGGGAGGATCGTGGCTGCTACTATAGGCGGCCGTTCCTGGCAGATTTCTGTGACAGATGAACTGGCACAATGGAACCAGACGGGGCAACTAGTATTGATTAGTCAACCTTACAGTCAACTCCCCAGTGTTTTGGATTGGACGACCCTACGCAAGATAGAAGGTACGCTTGCTTCTCATCCGGATATTATTGATGGCATAGTCCGCAGCTTTGCTCCGACTGGGGAACAATCGTCCTGCTTGGGCGCATGGATCGTTCCGCAAGACAGCCATATGGCATCACTGCCAACCACGCTAGACCGCCATTTAAGGGAACACCTTCCAAGACAATTGATACCCACGCATTTTGCACTTGTCACCCGATTTCATTTGGATCCCTTCGGTCAGATAAATTCACTGTCTCTGGCGATTCCAAAGCTCCAACCTATACCCGCTCCAACTGTTGCTGCTCCTCAAGCAGGAGCCGATAACTACCATTACCAGAACCACGACGTCGAATCCTTACAGCGACTACCTGTCATAACGACACTTCAAACGGGGACCAGCGGTGGTATAGCGCTCTATTTTGTTCACGCCGGCTATGGCCTCGTCGGGGATTATCTCTCCATAGCACAATCTTTGTCCAGTAAGTGTGCTGTACACTGCCTCATGGTTCCCAGAAAACCTTCGGCTTCTTCGGCTACCGTAGAAAAAATTACTTGCGGTTTAGCGCTCGTTCTTCGGGATCATCTCCCTGGTGAGTTTGCCCTTATCGGTATTGGCATGGGGGCGATATTCGCTTGGGAACTAGCTTACCAATTAAGTCAGAGCAACGAAAAAAGCTTGTCTCTCATCCTTTTTGCCATTCCCTCCATCGGTCGAAAACCTGTAAAGTGGTTACAGACCTTGAGAAGGGCATTCCTTAGAGAGAAAGGTTCCAAAGATCTGGTGGAAATAATTGCCGAATACAGGGCCCCAATACTTCGGAGAAAACTCCATTTTTTCGTTAGAGGGAAACCTGATCCGAAGTGGCGGCGACGCGCTCCCATTGGAACGTGGAGCCAACTCTATCTGGATGGATCTCCCTTGGATAAGCCAGCCGAGGTAGCCAGACTTCTTACAGAGGTTCTTCCTATACTTTCTACGCCACAACCCTAGTGTCCAAGATAGGCTTTTCGGACCTGAGCATTTTCACGCAATTCTTTACTTCTCCCACTGAGAGCCAATCTTCCCGACTCCAACACACAGGCAAGGTGGCTGACTTGAAGCGCAAGGTTCGCATTCTGTTCAACAAGAAGAATTGTTATGCCCCGACGTTCATTGAGTTCAATCAGGCGCTGGAAAATAGTTTCCACAAGAATCGGAGCAATTCCTAATGAAGGCTCATCAAGCATTAACATTCTTGCTCCACTCATAATTGCCCTACCGATGGCCAGCATTTGCTGTTCCCCACCAGAGAGAGTCCCTGCCTGTTGGTCGAGGCGTTCCGCAATATGGGGAAAGATTGAAAAGACGTAGTCTTGATCTGCAGGCAACGCACGGTGGTTTTTCCTCCGAAAGGCTCCCACTTTTAAGTTTTCACGAACGGAAAGATTTGCGAATATCATCCTACCCTCTGGGACGTGGGCCAGCCCCCTGTCCACTATTAAATAAGGTGGCAAGTTTGAAATGTCCTCCCCGTTAAATTGCACGCTACCGACTGTCATGCGATTTAATCCAGATATGGTGCGAAGTACGGTAGACTTGCCCGCGCCGTTTGCACCAATTAAAGTGACAATTTTTCCGTCTGGGACCCCAAAAGAGACTCCGTGTAGAGCCTGTACTGATCCATAGAACACATTGAGATTTTTTACTTCAAGCATGCCATGCTACTCCTTACTTGCTGAAGGTAAAGGACGTCCAAGATATGCTTCGATCACCATGGGATTGGATTGAATCTCTCCAGGAGTGCCTTCGGCGAGTAATCTACCCTGTTCCATCACCACGATTCTCCGGCAAATTCCCATGACGAGAGGCATATCATGTTCCACTAGAAGAACGGTGATGCCAAAACGTTCCTGAACAAAACGAATAAGCTGCATAAGTTCTTCCTTTTCAACTGTATTCATCCCGGCCGCAGGTTCGTCTAACAAGAGAAGCTTTGGCTGTGTAGCCATGGCACGTACAATTTCCAATCTCCTTTGTGACCCGTAAGAGAGTGCGGTAGCAAGGCGTTCACCCGCCTGATCTAACCCGAAAATTTTCAGTAATTCTAGGGCTTGCTGTCGCACTTTGGCCTCTTCTTGTAGGAATTTAGCCCCACGGGTAATTGCATGCAGCCAGCTATGACTCAAGTGCAGGTTAAACGCCACCACCACATTCTCGAGCACAGAGAGCGAATGGAATAGACGTACATTTTGAAAAGTGCGCGCCATCCCCATCGCAGTTATTTTACTGGCGCGTAGTCCTGAACAAACTTCCCCCTCAAAAAGAATTTCCCCGGAAGTGGGAGGATAGATGCCAGTTACCAGGTTAAATATGCTGCTTTTCCCTGCGCCGTTGGGGCCAATCAATCCCAAGAGCTCTCCTTGCTTTACCCGAAAAGACACATCCGCTACAGCATGTAAACCTCCGAAACGAAGTGCACAGTTCCGGACTTCTAGAAGATGACTCCTGTTCATGTTCTTTTCCTTCGAAGGTCCCCTCTTACCCAGAACATTTGCCCTACCCCACCCAGCAAACCCTGTGGACGTAAGATCATAAGGAGAATAATCATAAGAGAGTAAGCTACCATTCGGTAACTCCCTAACTGTCGGAGCCATTCATTAAGTAAAGTAAGAAAGATTGCGGCAAGAGCAACGCTACCTATCTGACCCATTCCGCCTAGCACTACCATGACCAGAATTTCGATTGATTTCAGGTATGTGAAGCCATCCGGACTGATAAATTCGACACTGTGTGCGTAGAGCGCTCCGGCTATCCCGGCAAAAAAAGCCCCCCAAACGAATGCTGTGACCTTATAAGCTGTGGTATTCACACCCATGCTTTCAGCTGCCAGTTCATCATCCCGCACAGCATGAAAGCCCTTCCCATAGGTAGAGCGAACTAGAGAGAAGGAAAAATAAATGACGGTTGCTGCCGTACCAATACTCCAAAAGAGATTAGTCGCCGGAACAACCGCCTCCATCCCCCGTGCCCCTCCCACTGCTTCCATATTCTGCAGAACCACCCGGATGATTTCTCCAAATCCAAGTGTCACTAAGGCCAAATAATCCCCGCGTAGGCGTAGAGAGGGAACTCCAACAATCCATCCTGCCAGACCAGCAGCCAGTCCACTTGAAACTAAAACTGGAAAAAACGTCACTTGTGACCAGAAAGAACTCCCCGTGAACTTCACGTCAGGAAACCAGGATGGGAGACCATAAGAGGTAATATAAGCTGAAGTGTAGGCACCAACTGCCATAAAGGCCGCATGGCACAGGGAAAACTGACCAGTCTCTCCCATCACTAAATTGAGGCTGACAGCTAACGTGGCATAGA
>Ga0134128_10002866_pt1 | contig 21192 bp, 15 predicted proteins | sample KB31754_FD_96462 | JGI IMG/M metagenome (GOLD analysis project Ga0134128, IMG submission 96462) | Terrestrial soil microbial communities with excess Nitrogen fertilizer from Kellogg Biological Station, Michigan, USA - KB3-175-4 | ecosystem: Environmental > Terrestrial > Soil > Unclassified ...
ACCGCGGCGAGGATCATCCCGCACATGCCGTAGAGAAAGCCGCGCCACGGCCCGAACGCGATCACCGAGATCATCGTGATGAACCAGCGCGGGAACATCGCGTAGCTCGCCGGCGTGTAGGCGATCACGACGAGGAGCGGCGCCCATGCGTAGCGCGAGAACTCCGCGCCCCAGCGCACCACGTTCGCGCGCGTGACGAGATCGGCGAGCGGCGTGTAGGTCCACGCGAGCGCGAGGGCGGCGAAGAGGACGCACAGCCCCGCGAGGAGCCGACGCCCCGGCATGATGGGGGCCGAGGTGTCCGGCGCGAACTCGCGCACGATCGCTTCGAGCGGCAGCGGCTTCTCGAGGTCGGCGACCGCGACGAGGTTCAACTGCGCCTCGGGAATCTCCGGCGCCTCGAGCACCTCGATGCGCCGTGCGTTCCTGGGCAGCGCCGCGATCGCCGCGGACATCGAGCCCTCGCGCGCGATCGCCGCGCCGAGCGCCGCGGGCTCGGTGCCCATGTGCTCCGCGATGAGAGAATCGCGGAAGCCGCGGATCGCCTGGCGCAGGCGCGCCTCGCCGCGCGCCTCGAAGGTGACGTCGCACTCCGAGTCCATCCCCATCGAGCGGTTGCTGAGGTTCGCGGATCCCACGCGCAGCCATTCGTCGTCCACGATCATGAGCTTCGAATGCAGGTCGATGCACGCGTCCTGCGCGAGCCCCTCGACGTGCGGATAGTAGACGTGGAAGCGCCCGTGCGGATCGGCCGCGCGCAGCTCGCGCACCAGGCGCACGCGCAGCGCCTGCATGGTGAGCTCCTCGAGCCAGCCGTGGCTGAGGAGGCGCGTGAGCACGACGATCTCCGGCCCGTCGGGCTTCGCGAGGCTCGCCTTCAGCGCATCGGCGATCGACTGCGAGGTGAAGTACTGGTTCTCGACGTAGATGTAGTCGCGCGCGACGCCGATCATGTCGAGGTACAGCCGCTCGACCTCGCGCACCGCGTCGCGAATGCCCGAGGGCGGCGCGGTGCAGGCGACCGCCGCATCGACGTCGCGCATGCGCACCGCGACCTCCGGCGGCCATCCGTCGCCCGGCACTTCGATCGGATGGAGCGCCTCGCCGGTCGCGGCTTCCCAGCGTGCACGCGCGATGCTCGAGATCGCGCGCGCCGCTTCGTCGTCGACGAGCGCCATCATGTCGTGCATCGGCGGATAGGGCTCGCCGAGGAACGTGCGGCGGCGATCGTCGGGCGCGTGCGCGTTGCCGTCCCAGCGCTTCGAGGTGAGGTCGAGCCCGCCCGCGAAGGCGACGCGGTCGTCGACCACCACGAGCTTCTGGTGGTGCGAGCCCGCCATCGGATGCGTGTCGTCGTAGCGGATGTCGACGCGCCGGTGCGGCTTCCACGTGATGCCGTAGATGGGCGGGATCTCGCGGCCCTTGCCGAAGATCATCGGGTAATCCCAATCGAGGATGCGCACGTGCAGCTCGGGCTTGCGGCGCGCGAGGTCGTTCAGCCACTCGCCGAGCGTGAGTTGCGGCTCGCCGTCGGCGCCGTAGGTGAGCACCGTGCGGCTGTCGAAATCCCAGCCGACGATGAGGATCGAGCGCTCGGCGCGCGCGGTCGCATGCACGAAGGCGCTGAAATAGCGCTCGCCGTCGACGAGGATCGCCGCGCGCCGCGCCTTCGCGACCTGCGAGCAGTTCTCCCCCGGGCGGAAAATCGTTCCGGACTTGTCCACGTCAGGCGGACAATCCGCCGAGCGAACTAGTTCAACTGCTCGTTCATGTAGCGCAGCCGGTCGGCGACGCCGCGTAACATGGCCATCGCAAACGCCGGCTGCGCGCTCACCGCGGCGAGGAGCGACGGCCGGTCAACCTGCAGCAGCTCGCACTCGGTCTGCGTGGTGGCGCTGGCGTTGCGCGGCGCCTGGTCCACGAGCGCCATCTCGCCGAAGATCCCGCCGGGCTGCACGACCTCCACCGGTACGCCGCGGATCGAGATCGCGACGCGCCCCGACTTCACGACGTACATGAAGGCGCCGGTCTGGCCCTCGCGCATGACGACCGTCTCCTGCCAATGGCGGACGGTCGCCGCGCGCGGCAGCGCGTGCTCGAATTGCGCGAGCGTGGCGGCATCGAAGACGCTCGCCTCGCGCACGGCGGCGCCGCCCGGCGGTTTCCTGCTGGCGAGGCGCGCGGAGAGGAAGCGCAGGCGGTCGAACATCACGCTCATCAGCATGAGCGCGAACTCCGGCGAGCGCGCGAATGCGGCCTGCAGCTCGCCGCGATCGAGCGAGATCGCGCTCGCATCGGTCTTCGCGGTCGCCGTCGCGCTCCTCGGCCGCTCGCTCACGACCGCCATCTCGCCGAACACCTCGCCGGGCTTCACCGTGTCGAGCGGCTTCCCGCGATGGGTGAGGGCGACCTCGCCCTCGACGACGTAGTACATGCGCGCGATGCTGCGGCTTCCGAAGAGCCCGCCCTTCGCCTTGTCTTCCTCGGTGAAGAGCGCCTGTCCGGCGGCGAACCGCTCCGGCTTGCCGGCGGAACGGAACAGCTGCTCGGCCACCTTCGCGTCGTAATAGCGGCTCTGCGCCGGCTTGAAGGGGGCCGATGGAGCGGAGACTTCGGCGGGCGTAGCGGGTTGCGCGGGCTGCGGCTTGGTGAAGTCGAAATCGTCGGTCATGCGGCGTTGCGGAGGAGGCGTCCATTAGAATGCGCAATTGTCGCACTCCCCGGACGGGCCTGTAGCTCAGGTGGTTAGAGCAGGGGACTCATAATCCCTTGGTCCCTGGTTCGAATCCAGGCGGGCCCACCAATAATCGCAGGTGCATTCCGGCCACATGGGGGACGGTTTATACCGGAGACATAGGTAACACTGCCGCCTCGAACGGGTTCTTCGCCGGCTCGAGGCGGCATGTCTCATCGTCGAAGAATCCCAGATCGTAATGCATGAAACATCGAACCGTGCCGTGGCGGCGACCACCGCTGCACGTTTCGAAACGCGTTCAAGCGGTGGCCGAGAAACGAAGCGCCATAGGCCAATGATAGGTCCCCGCATGAAGCCCTGGCGCCAGGAAAATCCGGAAGGCGACCGTGATCGGGCGCCGAGTCATCTTCGGCGCATCCACCTGTAACGGTTCGCCTGGCGTGTCCCACTCTAGTGTGCGACCTTCGAACCGCGCCACGACACGCGTTATGAGCGCCGGATCGAACCCCAGGGACATCGCAAAGCCAGCGTAGCTGTTCGAGGTGAGCAAAAGAGAGGTTCCGCCGTCGACGTCGACATATCCCTTGGAGACGTCGGCTTCGGTGATCGAAAAATCCTTCGGCTCGAGGAGGCTCTCGACGCGCACGGTCGGGGCGATTACGAGGCGGAAATCGACATAGGCGTGGACACGCGAAGTAGCCGATCCGCTCTGCGCTCGCACAACCGGGGGCATGAACATCAGAACGGCGGCAACGACTCCCAGGACGCGCCGTGCGAGCAGTAACTTGCTGGACCTCTTCATCCCGTGGTCTCCACTTTCCGGCGCGAGCAGCGCGTGGCGACATGTTCCCTTGCCCTACCGGCCAGGACCATCAGGGATTCCCCTATGGATACGCTCGAAATCCCCGGAGCGGCGCCTGTCGGTCCGGAATGCCTCGCGTGAGTAGGGAAAAATCCCGGCCGGCATCGGGAATTCCCTGATGGGCTCCGCGGTATGCCTGAATCAAGATTCAGCCATCGATCGGCAAGGGGGTCACTCGATGGACGTCAAGACTTGCACGCAATCAATTTCGCGGCCGATTCGCCCCGCATCCCTTCTCGCGCGGGCCATGGCCAGTGATCGACCGCAGGATCGGCTTGATCTTTGCGATCGAGCTGCGCTGATCCGGCGGCTAACCCGGGTCGCGGATGCGAATCAAGGGCGATACCGCGCAGCTCTCACCGTGCTCGAGATCACGAATTTGGCCGAAATCGAGGCGCTTACAGGACGCTCCGGCGCGCAGCATGCAGAGGACGTACTAGGGCAGCGGTTGCTTGCTGCCGCTTCCTCCGACGAGCTCGCTGCCCGTCTCCATCGCAATCGCTTCTGCGTAGTCATTCCGCGTTGCGGTGAAGAAGCACTCGAGTTTGCAAATCATTTGATCGCGACGATGGCGCAGCCCATTCTCTTCGACAAGACGCTGATATACGTCTCCATCGACGCGGTCGTACAGGACTTTCCGCTTGCCAACCTCCATATCGCCCAACCGGCCTCATCCATCCATGGACGTCGGCATGGCTTCGACACCGCACTGGCGGAATCCAATGGCCACTACTGATTCCGTGGTCCAGCAAGCAACCGCGCGACGGAGCCGCGTGAGCCGCTCCTCGGTTTCCGCCATCATGGGTCTGCTGCTCTGCATGGCATTGAGTGCCACGAGCGGCCCGGCCGCCGCCGAGCGCAATCTCTCGGCTCAGCGTCCGGCCACGGCAAACGCGAAGGCCGCGCGCGACAAGCAGCTGCGGTTGAATGAATCCTTGGCGACCGTGATCCGGCTCGACGGCCTCGACTCGGCGACGATCGGCGCTGTGCGAGCTGAGAACGCAAAAGGAGGCCTGCGCGCGTTGAAGCTCGGAATGGTGATCGACGTTACGTCAGTCGGTACGTCGCGAAGCGATGCACTCCAATGGCATTCGGTGGCAGGTGGTCGCGCCGCTTCCTGGCGCGTTTCCTCCGAAGGCGCGCAGGCGCTGCGCATCGAGCTCTCGGTGGAGCGCGCACCCGCGGGCGCGCAAGTACGATTCGCGCCAGCGTTCGATGCGAAGCGCGGTCGCGACGCGCGGCTTCCCCGGTCGGGCGTGCTCTGGAGCCCAGTGGTCGAAGGCGATGCGGCGATTGTCGAGCTCTTCATCCCGGATGGCGCCGCGCCCGCCGCGGTCTCGGTCGCGATCGCGAGCGTCGCCCACCACGTCGTCGATCCATTGGCACCGCAGCGTGGGAGCGTGGCGAAATCCGCAGGCGCGCCGACGTGCGAGGTGGATCTGGCTTGTGTTGCCGGCCAGGACGCCGCGTTGATGCACGCGGGGGCTGCCGTTTCGCGCATCACGTACATAAGCGCCGGCTATGTATGGGCGTGCACCGGAACGCTGCTCAATCCGGCCGATGGATCGTTCACCCCGTATTACTACACCGCCGCGCATTGCATCCACGACCAGGCGGCGGCCAGCACCGCGGTGACTCTCTGGTTCGACGAGACGGCTTCGTGCGGGGGCGAGAGCGCACAGTCGCCGGTGCAGGTCGACGGCGGCGCACAGCTGCTCGTCGCCGATACGTCGCTCGACGGCGCGTTGCTGCAGCTCGCCAACGCGCCGCCGGACGGCGCCGTCTTTGCGGGCTGGGATTCGCTGCCCACCGATTCCGGGGCCGCGATCGTGGCGATCCACCACCCGCGCGGCGGGCTCAAGAAGGTGAGCGAGGGCACTTCGGCCGGCTATTCGGATGATCGCTTCATGGCCGCGACTTGGACAATGGGAATCACGGAAGGTGGAAGCAGCGGCTCGGCAATGTTCACCGCGATCGACTCGCCGCGGCGCGACTATCTGGTGCGCGGCACACTGGTCGGCGGTACGTCGGCGTGCACGGCAGCGGCACCTACATCGAGCGGCTTCGACGTGTATTCGCGTTTCGACCTCATGTGGCCGAAGCTTGCGCCCTATCTGGGTGCGAACCTGGCGGGCAGGAACTTCACCGGTATGTGGTGGAATGCGGAAGAGCCGGGCTGGGGCATCAACATCAACCATCAGCAAGGCGTCATCGTCGCAACGCTCTTTAGCTATTCCGATCAGGGCGATCCGCAATGGCTGATTGCATCTGCGCTTCATGAGCAGGCCGACGGCGATTTTACGGGCGAGCTCTTCCAGATGACCGGACCAAGGTTCGACGCCACGCCATGGACTCGCACGACCATGCGCACGGTCGGATCGATGCGCATCATCTTTTCGGGCTCCGGCGCGGCGCAGCTCGCATACACCGTCGACGGGAAGGCGGTCACCGAGGACATCTCGCCGATGCCTGTCGGTGACGGCGCCGCGCCGGTCTGCTCGTTCACGGACGGCAGCCGAGACGCCGAGACGAACTATCAGGACTTGTGGTGGGATGCATCGGAATCGGGGTGGGGGCTCGCCGTGGCGCACCAAGGCGATACGCTCTTTACAGCTCTATTCAGCTATGGAGACGACGGTCGCCCGATGTGGCTCGTCGGGTCGGACGTCCGGCGCCTGCCCGATGGCACCTATGCGGGAACGCTCTATCGCACGAACAGTCCCGGGTTCCACGCGAGCTCCGCGCCATCTGCATCGGCTATGGCGGCCGGAACCATCGCGCTGAGCTTCGCCAATGGCGATTCTGCGACGCTCACCTACTCGGTCGACGGCCGTCAGGTCCGCAAGCCCATCACGCGCTTCAGCGTGTCGCCGTCCGTGCCGGTCTGCCGCTAACCGTCTTTGTCCGGGTCGATCTCGATGAGGCCGTTGCGGATGGCAAACACGACGAGGCCGGGAACGTCGCGTATGTCGAGGCGGTCCATGATGACCGCGCGATGTGTTTCCACGGTCTTCACGCTGAGACCGAGCAAGTGCGCAATTTCCTTGGTGCTGTTGCCCTCCGCGATGAGCTGCAGGATCTCCCTTTGCCGCGCCGTGAGCGCCTCGAGCGCGGAACTGCGGATCTGTGCACCACCGGCAAGACCAGCGGTCAGGTGCCTGACCACCGAAGGGCTGAAGTACATCTCGCCGCGTACCACCGCGTTCAGCGCCGAGGCCAATTCCTGGCTTGCGGCGCCTTTCACGAGGTAGCCCACCGCCCCTGCACGAACGGAACGGTGTACGAAGTCCTCGGATTCGTGAGACGAAAGGATCACCACGCGCACGCCTGGCACCTCAGCCACGATGTGCCTGGTGGCTTCGATCCCGTTCAAATCGCGCATGGAAATATCCATGAGGACCACGTCCGGTCTCACGGAGACCGCGGCCGCCAGTGCTTCGCGCCCGTTGAAGACCTCCCCCACGACGAGGGTTCCAGGGATTTTCTCGACCATCAGACGCAATCCGGCGGCGACGAGCTGGTGGTCGTCTGCGATGAGAACACGTATCGGATTCAATGCCCCGCCTTGCTCATGACATATGGTGCTGCGCTTTGACCAAAATATGGCGCCGCCACGGAAGCCCATTTACCGACACTGCGCGCAGCACATCAGCCGCTCCGAGCAATAGTCGCCGATTGCCTGGGTGCGATCAGTGGATCGACGCAACCGGTAAGGAGCTTACTGTGGCAGTTAACATGGCGCAATCCATATTAACGTCGGTGCCGCGGTGTGCCGCATCGTAGTGTCGCGCCGAAATCCCTTGCGCCTCAGTTAACGTCGGTTGACGGGGCCGAGGCTAGAGGGCAAACTGCGCTCGCGTTATGGAATTGCAGCGCGTAAAAACGACCGAACAGCCAATGGCATCAGACGCGAAACTGAGCGAGCTACGCTTTCTGGCGGTTGAGGACCAGGGTTTTCAGCTTTGGATGATTGGCAAGTTGCTGGAAGATCTTGGTGCGCGGTATGTATTCTCCGCGGCAGACGGCGCAAGCGCCCTTCAGGTGATCGCGGAACGCGAGCCCCCGATCGATATCATCATCAGCGACATCGATATGCCGGGCATGGACGGCATGGAGTTTATGCGGCATTTGGCCGCCGCAAATTACTCTGCATCGGTCATTCTCGCGAGCGCGCTCGAGCGGCGCCTCCTCGGCGGAATCGAGAGCATGGCGCGCGCGTACAACCTCTGCGTGCTCGGCGTCATTCCGAAGCCGGTCACGGCAAAGAAGCTCGAAGCCATGATCGGCCGGCATGAAGCTCGACCGGCCCTTGCTCGTCCCGCAGCCACGTGGAATTTCAGTACGAGCGAGCTCGCAGAAGGCCTCAAACGTCGTGAATTCGTAGCGTATTTCCAGCCGAAGGTCGACCTGCTGACCGGGGCGGTGAAGGGCGCGGAGGCGCTCGCGCGCTGGAAGCATCCGCGCCTCGGGATCATCCGGCCCGATAGCTTCATCGGCTCCATGGAACAGGGCGGGATGATCGAAGAGTTGACGCTGCTCATGCTGCGGGAGGCGGTTACCAACTGCATCCGGTGGCGCGGTGCGTCCGTCGATGCGAGCGTGTCGATCAATGTCTCGGCCGTGTCGCTCAGCCGCATTGAATTCGGCAACGAGCTTTTCCGTGCCGTTGTGGACAGCGGCTTGGAGCCTTCGCGCGTCGTGATCGAGCTGACCGAGTCTGCGAGCGCCGCGGATGGCGGCGCTCTGCTCGAAAACCTGTCGCGCCTTCGCATGAAGGGATTTGGTCTTTCGATCGATGACTTTGGGACAGGTTATTCGTCGATGGAGCGCCTTGCAGGTGTCGCGTTTACCGAGCTCAAGATCGACCAGTCGTTCGTGCGACTTGCACTTACACATGAGCCAAGCAGGGCGATGCTTGAAACGAGCCTCGAGATGGCCAAGAAGCTGCACATGACGGCCGTGGCGGAGGGGATCGAGAGCCGCGTCGAATGGGCATTGATCCGGACGCTTGGGTGCGATCTTGCGCAGGGATACTTCATCCAAAGACCGGTCGATGGAGTGGAATTCTACGACTGGCTGAAAGCCCCCCGGCGCATCACGGCGTGAATTCCCGCACCGACATGGACCCTTGTCAGCGCGGTACGCATCATGCCGGATCTCGCGCGTTCGATTTGGCAAGCTGCAAAGCGGGGCGCTTGCCCATCTTCTTGGGAGCTTTGCTGCTTTTCACCGTGGCGGGGCGAGCCCGGGCGGCCGATCTGCCTTCGACGAGGGAGCTCTCGGAGCTAAGCCTCGAGCAACTCGCGAACCTCGAGATCACGTCGGTCTCCAAGAGACCCCAACGCCTTGCCGACGCGCCCGCTTCGGTTTTCGTGATCACGGCGGACGACATTCGACGCGCGGGTGCGACGACGCTGCCGGAGGCTCTTCGTCTCGCGCCTAACCTGCAGGTTTCTCAGGTAAGCGCGACCGGCTACGACATCCGTGCCCGGGGATTCAACAACACGTCGGCGAACAAGCTTCTCGTCCTCATCGACGGACGCTCCGTTTACTCGCCACTGTTCTCCGGCGTGTTCTGGGACGTGCAGGACGTCGTGCTTGAGGATGTGGATCGAATCGAGGTGATTAGCGGCCCGGGGGGAACGCTATGGGGGGTGAATGCGGTAAATGGCGTTATCAACGTGGTCACCCGTTCGGCCGCCGACACGCAAGGCGCACTCATTGCCGCGGGCGGTGGCAATCGGGAATTCCATGACGTTGCCCGATACGGCGGCTCGCTCGGTGCGAATGGACGCTACCGGGTCTATGGCACGTATTCCGACCTCGCGCATACCTCGACGGCAAGCGGAGGGCAGATCGAGGACGGCGCTTACAAATCGCAAGCAGGATTTCGCGCGGATTGGAAAGGCGCGACGCATGAGGCGATGATCCAAGGCAACGCTTACCACGGCTTGATTGGCCAACCCGAGCCGGGGTCGATATCGATCAGCGGTTTGAGTCTGGCTCTGGAGCCCATCCCGGTGTCGGGCGTCAATGCCACTGCACGATGGACGCGTCGTCTTGAGGGCGGATCGGAGTGGACCCTGCAGGCCTATCTGGATCGTACGGAGCGTACCGTTCGGCCGACTTTCGCCGACAAGCAGGACATCGCCGACGTGCAGTTCCAGCATGCCTTGCACTGGTCGTCGCATTCGCTGGTCTGGGGCGGCGAATACCGATACGGCGAGGACCGCGTCACGAACGGCGAGGTGTTCGCGTTCCTGCCGGCCAAGGTCGACCAGAGATGGGGCAGCGTGTTTGCGCAGGACGAGGCGACGCTGCGTCCGGATTTGCGGCTCATTGTGGGCGCGCGGGTGGAACATAACGACTACACGGGTAGCGAGTTTCTCCCCAACGCGAGGCTTGCATGGAAGCCCGGCCCCGGACATCTACTCTGGACTGCTGCTTCGCGCACCGTGCGAGCGCCCTCCCGTCTGGACCGCGATGCGTTTGTCCCCGCTCAGCCACCGTTTTTGCTCGCAGGCGGCCCCGATGTCAAATCGGAAGTCGCCAGGGTCTACGAGATCGGCTATCGCGGGCAGCCGTGGGACTCCGTGTCATATTCAATCACGGGCTATCACTCCGACTTCGATCACCTCCATACCCAAGAGATCGATCCTTCGCGCACGTTCCTCGTATTTTCGGGAAAGATGGAGGGTTCGTCCGATGGCGTGGAGATGTGGGCAAGCTGGCAGGTTGCACGTGCATGGCGGTTGATGGCTGGCTACACGGCGCAGCATGAGACTTTCCGTCTGGAGCCCGGCAGCAACGATGCGACAGCCGTTGCAACGGAGGGACGCGATCCGGCATATACATGGCTCGCACGGTCGTCGATGAACCTGACGCCTGGTTGCGACCTGGATTTGACGGTTCGCGGCGTGTCGCAGCTTTCCGATCCGGCCGTGGCGGGCTACGCGACCGCAGATGTGAGGATCGGCTGGCGTCCGAGCCGAAACGTTGAACTGTCCGTCGTCGGCCGAAATCTGGTGGGTGGCGGGCATGGCGAATTCACCAGCGAGACGACGCGCACCGAGATCGGGCGCAGCTACTACGTCGGCGTCCGATGGGATTTTGCCGGCCGCTGATTGCGATCATCGCATTGGCCGCCTGCATCGCGCAGGCGGCCGATGAATCCGCCGGCGCGCTACAGCAGCGCATCAAGGCAGCCTTCCTTTACAAGTTCGCGGCGTATGTGGAGTGGCCGGCGAGCGCATTTCCGCAGCCTGAAACTCCGCTCGTCATCGGCGTGGCCGGCGCCGAGCCGATTGCGCGGCAGCTTGATCAGGCCGTTGCTGCTGGACAAACGATGGGAGGAAGGCCCATGCGGGTGCACCGGATCGCTCTCGATGAAAGCCCGAACGATTGCTGCCAGATTCTCTTCATCGGCGCGGACAACGCGCACGGTCGCGCGGCGCAGCTGCTGGAAGAGACGCGCGGACGACCGGTACTGACGGTGACCGACCTGGATGAGCAGCCTCAGGGAAGCGTGATCAATTTCCTCGTCGCCGACAATCACGTGCGATTCGACATCTCGCGACCGGCGGCGGAGCGCAATGGATTGAAACTTCGAGCGCAGCTGCTCGCGGTTGCAAGGCAGGCGACCGGGCGATGAATGCGCAGATGGCTTCGAAGTCGGTGCGCCGCAAGCTCTTCGCGGGCGTCTTGATGACGAGCCTCGTTGCGCTGCTGATCTGCGGCGCGGGGCTCTTCGCCTATGATTTGCGTGCTTATCGCGACACGAGCGCCGTCGAGCTCGGGGTAGAGGCGGAGCTGGTAGGTCACGAGACGTCAGCCGCCCTCCAATTCGATGACCATGTTTCGGCGGCGCAAAACGTTGCATTCCTGAAGGCGCGCCCGAAGATCCGCGCGGCGGCCGTGTATACGGCCGGAGGATCGCTTTTTGCCAGCTATGCCCGCGAAGGCGTGCAACGCTCCGAGATACCGAGTGCGCCGGGAGCGGAGGGCGTCACCATTCACGGTGACACGATCGCAGTCTTCCGTCGCATCGTGATGGACAATGAGGTCATCGGCAGTATCTACCTTGCCGAAGACCTGAAAATGTACGACCGGATCTGGAGCTACACCGCTATCGTGCTCGCGGTGATCCTGATTGCGTTGCTTGTCTCCGCGATGCTTTCCACTTGGCTGCAAAGGAGCATCACGACGCCGATCATCGAAATATCGGCGCTAGCCCGCGATGTGGTCGAAAGACGCGACTATGCCGTGCGCGCCAAGCGGACGACACACGACGAGATCGGCACGCTGGTGGACGCGTTCAACGAGATGCTCTCGGAGATTCAACGGCGCACCGATGCACTGGTATCGTCGAATGCCGAGGTTCACCGGCTAAATAAGGATCTCGAGCGGCGCGTGCACGAGCGCACCGCGGAGCTCGAGGAATCGAACCTCCAGTTGAAGAGCGCCAACCTGGCGAAGTCGACATTCCTCTCCATGATGAGCCACGAGATCCGCACGCCGATGAACGGCGTTCTCGGCATGCTCGAGCTGCTCTCTCTTACCGACCTGGACGCGCAACAACGAACGACGCTCAATGTCGTGCAGGATTCCGGGCGCTCGCTGCTGCGGATCATCGACGACATCCTCGACTTTTCGAAGATCGAGGCCGGGAAGCTCGAAATCCGGCCGGAAGTCGCATCGATATCCCGGCTGATCGAGAGCGTCGTCGCGATCTATTCCGGTAACGCGAGCAGTAAGGCGCTCCTGCTGAAGTCCTATTGCGACCCGCGCATCAGCCCGGCCGTGCTGGTGGATCCGTTGCGGCTGCAGCAGATTCTCAACAATCTCGTGAGCAACGCGATCAAATTCACTTCCGAGGGGTTTGTCGAAGTCAAAGCGGAGCTGGTTGAGCGCATGGATGGAAGAGATGTCGTGCGGTTTTCGGTGGCGGACACTGGCATCGGCATTTCGGGCGAAGGTCGCGCTGCGCTCTTCCAGCCATTTTCGCAAGGCGGTCAGGAAATCACGCGCATGTTTGGCGGCACCGGCCTCGGGCTTTCGATCGGACAAAGGCTCACCACGATGATGGGCGGCACAATCGCCGTCACGAGCCAGCTGGGTGAGGGCACAACCGTCACACTGCTTCTGCCATTGCCGGTTGCGGATGCGAAATTGTTGCCATCGCCCGAGGGGCAAGTGGCAGCCGAGGCGATTGCCGACATTGTGCTCTCGCGGCGCAAGGCGCCGACGATGGAGGAAGCGCGAGCCGAGGGCACCCTCGTATTGATCGTCGACGATCACCCCGTCAACCGAATGCTGCTGAAGCGGCAGGTTACCGCGCTGGGCTATGCAAGCGACGAGGCTTCCGATGGTGCCGAGGGCTTCGAGAAGTGGCGCACCGGCCATTTCGGTTTGGTCATCACCGATTGCAATATGCCGGAGATGGATGGGTACGAGCTCGCGCGCGCGATTCGGTCTGCTGAGCGCGCGCGATCGGGGCGCGCCACAATCATCATCGCATGCACCGCAAATGCGTTGAAGGGCGAGGCTGAGAACTGTTTCGCCGCTGGCATGAACGACTACATCGCGAAGCCGGTGCAGCTGCCGAAGCTGCTTGAAAAGTTCAACATTTGGCTACCTATCCCATCAAATGCCGTCGAGCGAACGGTGTTGGCATCGGCATCGGTCGAATCGGCCGCGGACTCGCCGATCGAGGCGGCTGTGCTGGCGGAGGCTACCGGGGGCGACATAGCTCTGGAACGCGAGGTCCTGGCCGAATTCAAGCGCTTCAACGAAGAAGATACGGCTCGGCTCTTGGGGGCGCTGGATTTACGCGATCTCGATCAAGTGGCTCAGTCGGCGCACCGCATCAAAGGCGCGACTCGCACATTTGGCGCGATGAATTTGGGCGCGGTGTGTGAAAAGCTCGAACGGGCTGCGCGTGAGGGCGATTGGGCGGCCGTGTCCGCATGCCGCGAAGCATTCGATCTGGAGATCGCGCGGCTGAATCGCTATATCGATCGAACTCTGAACACGGTGCGGACGCCACAGTGACTGAAGGGCGGGCACGGCGCCGGCCATGGTTCTCCGCGAGCCGCGCAAAACGTCGCTCGACGGTCGCCGGCGGTATACGGAGAGCGCGTTAGGCGCAGGCGGATTCGGAATTCGACCGGCCGAGGGTTCCTTCCAAACGTACAGCACCAGCTTCCCGCTGCGATACACCGGCCGCAGGAGGGAGGCGAGCGGGGTTGCCAAAAACTCGTGGCGCCGTGAATCGGCCACCACGATCGCCTCGTCCTGGGCTGGGCGCGAGGCGAGGAACTGCGCGAGGCTCGGGAAGCGCGCGGCATCGGGCGCGAGGTGGATGCCGTACTCGAGCTCGTTGCTGTTCGGATCGATGATGCCGACCCGACGGCCGAGGTAGAACGGCAGCGCGGACATCGCTTCGTAGTCGCGATAGAGGAAGACGCGATCGAGGCCGCGCGCGTCGATCTCGCCAGCCATGCGCCGCCCGGAGAACGTGGACTCGTTCGCCTTCACGTAATCGGAGAGCAACGCGGCGAACGGGATCGCGACCGCGGCGCTCATCATCATCGCGGCGAGCGGCCGGCGCGCGAAGACCAGCATGAGCGAGGCGGAGGCGAGGAGCAGCGCCGCCTGCACGAGCATGGCAGCGCCCGGCGGCCACTGCGCCGGTGCCGCCAGCCGCGCGCCCGCGATCCCTGCCGCGCCGAAAATCGCGATCCACGTGAGCGGCACCGCCGCGAGCGCGAGGCCGTGTCCGATGCGCTCGATCCTGCGCGCAAGGAGGAGCGCCGCACCGGGCAGCGTCACCACCATGTAGTAGTTCGCCTTCGCGCTCGAGAGCGAGAAGAACAGCAGCGGGACGAGGAAGGCGAGCCACAGGAAACGGCGCGTCGCCGGGTCGTCGTCGACGTTGCGGGCGGGCGCGAGGGCGAGCATCGACCACGGCAGCATCGAGGCGAAGATGCGCGGCAGGTAGTACCAGATCGGCCCGTGGTAGTAATCGTGCGGCTCGCGCAGGTCGAGGAAGCGCAGGAAGTGCTCGTTCACGAAGTAGAACCAGCCGAAGGTGGGCTCGGCGCGCCATGCGAGCACGTGCCAGGGAACCGCGATCGCCGCGAAGAGCGCGATCGCCGCCGGGTCGAAGAGACGGCGCAGGCGCTCGCGCCGCGTTTCGAGCGGAGCCGCGAGCGCGAGGGCGAGGCCGATGGAGCCGACGAACACGATCGCCACGAGTCCCTTGGTGAGCACGGCCGCCGCGAGGGCCGCGGCCGCGAGGAGCATCCATCGGCGTCCCGCATCGCGCACCAGCGCTTCGTACATCGCCACCAGCGCCCAGGTGTAGAACCCGGTGAAGAGCCCGTCGAACATGAGCATGCGGCCCATGCCGAGGAAAAGCGGCGAGGCCGCGGCGATGCACACGGCGAGCATCGCGGTGCGCTCGCCCCATTCGCGCCAGGCGAACCAAGCGATCGCAAGGAACGACAACACCAAGCCGAGGACCGGCACCGCGCGCGTGGAGAGCTCGCTCACGCCGAACACCGAATAGGAGAGCGCCGTGAGCCAATAGAGCATCGGCGGCTTCTCGAGATAGGGAACGCCGTCGAGCGTCGGGACGGTCCACGAATGAGACGCGAGCATCTCGCGTGCGACCGCCGCGTAGAGGCCCTCGTTGTCGTCCTGCAGCGGGTGGTCCATGCCCACCGCGAGCACCAGCGCGACGCCGCAGGCGAGGGCGATGAGCGCGCTCCAGCGCGGCCATGCGGAGGGGACATAGCGCCGAAGCGGGAACGGAGCGGCGAGGACGGCGGGCAGGCCGCGGGCTGCGAGCTCGGTCGGTTTTCGGGCCATCGGCGTTCCGTGCGCGTACGCGTGCGTGCGATGGACCGCCGCGCCGCGCGGACGTTCGGAAACGGCCGATGGACTGCGCGCTAGCTGATCGGAAGCTTGCGAGCGGTGAAAGGCTCGCGCAAGTTCACGGCCGCGCGCACATCACCGCGCCCTCGACCGCCCAGCCCTGCGCGGCCATCGCGCGCATGGTGGAGTCGCTGGTGCTGAAGCGGTGGTTGGAGTCGTTGCGCGGGAAGCCGTTGTTGTATGCGCGCTGCACCTGCAGGTAGCCGGCGGGACAGGCGCCGTTCGAATCCACCGGCCGGATGTGGAAGCCGATGCCCTCGTAGAACCAGCCGCCGTTGCGCTTCACGGTCTCGCACTCGCCCGGCTCCGCGGTGAAGAAGTGCGAGTTCGGGCCGCCGGCGGGCACGCCGTAGAAGCGGCACACCGGAACCGCGCCGAGCGACGCATCGGACGGCGGCGTGAGCCAGGCCTTGAACGCCTGGTTCGTGAGCTCCCATCCGGGGCCCGCGGCGCCATTCTCGATCGCCTGGATCTCGTCCGGTCCCGCCGCCATGAAGTAATGGTCGAGGATGGTGTTGTGGAACTCGAGCACGTCGGTGTCGCCGTCGGCGTTGCCCTGCGGCACGGGCACGTCGAGGATCATGTGGTCCGTCCTCCCGCCCACCACGTCGTCCATCTTGATGAAGCGCGCCATCGCCGTGGGGTCGAGCGGATTGGGCACGTACGCGTCGAGGAAGGTGAGGGTCCATGTGAAAAGGTCGGCCGCGTCCTCGGGCCGCAGCTCGTGCTGGCCGTCCACGTACTCGACCTGGAAGCGCGCGGACTGGAACTGGTCGATCGCCTCGTTCGCCATGCCGAGCGGTGCGGTGGTGTCGGCCGTGCCGGAGATGCCGAGGAACGGGCGGTTCACGCCCTTCGCGCCGCTCTGGCCCGCGCAGAACGCCGGCAGGAACGAGTAGCCCGCGAACGGCACGTAGCCCACGGCCGCCTTGATGCGCGGGTCGTGCACCGGATCGCTGCAGTCCAGGTTGGTGCTCGACGTGATCTTCGCGCCGAGGAGGAGCGCCATGGCCTCGCCGCCCAGGCTCGCGCCGAAGCCGACGATGCGGTCGGCGTCGATGTTCCTGTTGTAGCCCGGATCCGCGAGGAGCGCATCGAGCATCACCTTGAGCGACAGTGGCCGCATCAGCTCCATCTCGGTGACACGGTCGAAGTTGTTGAGCAGGTAGAAGACGTCGCTGAGGTCCTGGATGCGCACGCGCGAGAAGCGCGGATCGCCGTGGAAGGGCGCCGCGACCATGAAGCCCTGCGCGGCAAGCTGCACCAGCGCCGTCACGTAGCCCGGGCTGATGGGGCTCCCGGTGAGCCCGTGCGAAAAGACGATCAAAGGCAGCCCCACAGGCACCGGCCCGGTAGCGAAGCAAGTCCCGGAGTATTGGCAGAGGTCGATCACCTTGGGCGCCGCGCCCGGCTGCGCCATGTGCGGGATGACGTCGCCGGTCTCGGGCAGCGGGTAATCCGGATCGGTGTTCGTGCTCGACGTCGGATAGCACACGATCGCCACGAACTTCACGTCGTCGCCGGCGTGTCCCGGATAGAGCGAGCGCTGGTCCGGCACCGCGGCCTCGTACGTGAACGCCGCCTCCGGATGCGCGAGGATCTCGTCGACGTAGTGGTCGACGCCGTTCACCGGCTGACCCTCCCAATAGTCCGAGGGATTCGCGCCCGGCACCATCTTCGAGGGATCCTGCTCGACGTTGGAGCACGCGACCGGGAAACGGCCGGCCGGGAGCGGGTTCACGATCGTGTCGTGGTTGAAGGCGAGGGCGCTCGCCGGCACCGCGAGGACGAGCGCCGCGGCGAGGCGGCGAAGCGCGCGGCGGAGCAAGGTAGAATCCATGCAACGATTATAGGTGTGGTGCCCGTCGAATGGACGACAGCGAAAAAACCCGCCGCATCCTCACCCGGTACAAGACCCTCGCGGTGGTCGGCCTCTCCGCGCAGTGGCACCGGCCGAGCTACTTCGCGGCGAAGTACATGCAGGAGCACGGCTACCGGGTGATTCCGGTGAACCCGGGCTACGCGGAGATCCTCGGCGAGAAGTGCTACAGGTCGCTGCGCGAGATCCCGGAGAAGGTGGACGTCGTGGACTGCTTCCGGAAAAGCGCGGAAATCCCGGCCATCGCCGAGGATGCCGTCGCGATCGGCGCCAAGGTGCTCTGGATGCAGCTCGGCGTGGAGAACGCGCAGGCGCGGGCGACGGCCGAGGCGGCGGGACTCGAGGTGGTGGAGAACCGCTGCGTGAAGATCGAGCACGGGCGCTTCTTCGGCGGGCTCGGCTGGGCGGGCGTCGACACGAAGGTGATCTCCGCGAAGCGCCCGGCGGCCTGAAGGGCGCGAAAGAAAGGGGGACGCATGGAACAGTGGCTCGTCTGGTTGGTCGTCGGCTTCGTGCTCGTGATCGCCGAGCTCGTGACCGGCACCTTCTATCTCCTCGTGATCGCGTTCGGCGCCTTCGTCGGCGCGCTCCTCGCCTGGCTCGGCGCGAACGAGCTGGTGCAGGCGGCGCTGGGCGGCGCCGTCGCGATCGCGGGCGCGCTCTTCGTCCACCACTGGCACAACCGCAACCGCGCGGCCGACAAGGGCTCGAACCTGCTCGACCGCGGGCAGCCGGTGGTGCTCGAGGGCTGGAGCAACGAGTCCGCGCGCATCGCGCGGGTGAAGTATCGCGGCGCGCTCTGGGACGCGCGGCTCGCGCGCCCGGAGGAGAATCCGCCGCCCGGCTCGACGCTGTACATCGAAGGTCAGGAGGGCAACACGCTGGTGGTCGCCTCGGCGCCGCCGGCGGGCTGAACGTCGCAGCGAACAACGCAACAACAAAAGGGAGACCGTCATGTTCTGGAAGACGCTGGTCGCGATCATCGTCACGATCGCGATGGCCTGGCTGAGCCACAGCACGGTGGCGACGGTCGCGACATTCCTCGTCGCGATGCTCGTCGTGCTGGTGGCCGAGGGCGTGCGCATCGTGCCGCAGCAGAACGCGTGGGTGGTGGAGCGCCTCGGAAAGTTCCAGTCGGTGCTCGAGCCGGGCATGAACCTCATCGTGCCGTTCATCGATCGCATCGCCTACAAGCACTCGCTCAAGGAAGTGCCGCTCGACGTTCCGGAGCAGGTGTGCATCACCAAGGACAACACCCAGCTCGCGGTGGACGGCATCATCTATTTCCAGGTGGTCGACCCGCGGCTCGCGAGCTACGGCACCTCGAACTACGTGCTCGCGATCTCGCAGCTCGCGCAGACGGCGCTGCGCAGCGAGATCGGCAAGATGGAGCTCGACAAGACCTTCGAGAGCCGCGACGAGATCAACCACAAGGTGGTTTCCGTGCTCGACGAGGCTGGCCGCACGTGGGGCATCAAGGTGCTGCGCTACGAGCTGAAGAGCCTCACGCCGCCCGAATCGATCCTGCGGGCGATGCAGGCGCAGATCACGGCGGAGCGCGAGAAGCGCGCGGTGATCGCCACTTCGGAAGGCAAGCGCCAGCAGGAGATCAACATCGCCGACGGCCAGCGCCAGGCGGCGATCCTCGAGTCCGAAGGGCAGAAGCAGGCGCAGATCAACAAGGCCGCGGGCGAGGCCGGCGCGATCGAGCTGGTCGCGAACGCCACCGCGAACGCGGTGAAGGTGGTGGCCGCGGCGATGGAAGGGCCCGGCGGCATGAGCGCGGCGAACCTCAAGATCGCGGGCCAGTACATCGAGGCGTTCGGCAACCTCGCCAAGCAGGGCACCACGCTCATCGTGCCCTCCGACCTCTCCAACATCGCTACCCTGGTCTCCAGCGCCATGACGGTCCTCGACCGCACGAAGCTGGGCGAAGGCGCAAGCGCCGGGAAGTGACGCGAACGACAATCGGCGCTTTCAAAGCCTTTCTCCTGAATCACTTCTCAATGCCAGACCACGAATTCGGATTCGAGACGCTGTGCCTGCACGCGGGGCAGATTCCCGACGCGCAGACGGGCGCGCGCGCGCTGCCGCTCTACCAGACGACGTCGTACGTCTTCGACAGCGCCGACCACGCCGCGAGCCTCTTCAACCTGCAGACGTTCGGCAATGTCTATACGCGCCTCTCGAACCCGACCACCGCCGTCTTCGAGGAGCGCATGGCGGCGATCGAAGGCGGGCGCGCCTGCGTTGCCACCGCTTCCGGCCAGGCCGCCGAGATGGTCGCGTTCCTCAACATCCTGCAGGCCGGCGACCACGTGGTCTCGTCGGCGAAGGTGTACGGCGGCACGCACACGATGCTCTCGGTGAACTTCCCGAAGCTCGGCATCGAATCGACGCTGGTCGACCCCGACCAGCCGGAGAATTTCCGGCGCGCGCTCAAGCCCAACACCAAGGCGATCTTCTCCGAGACGCTCGGCAATCCCGCGATCAACGTGGTGGACCTCGCGGCCATCGCGGCGATCGCCCATGAAGCGGGCGTTCCTTTCATCGTCGACAACACCGCCGCCTCGCCCTACCTGTGCCAGCCGTTCGCCCACGGCGCGGACCTCGTGGTGCACTCCGCGACGAAATTCATCGGCGGCCACGGCACCTCGATGGGCGGCGTGGTGATCGAGAGCGGCAAGTTCCCGTGGGACAACGGCAAGTTCCCCTCGATGACCGAGCCCTCCGCGGGCTATCACGGCGTGCGCTTCTTCGAGACGTTCGGCGATTTCGGCTACACCATGAAGGCGCGCATGGAGATCCTGCGCGTGTTCGGCCCCGCGATCTCGCCGTTCAACGCCTGGCTATTGCTGCAGGGGCTGGAGACGCTTCCCGTGCGCATGGACCGGCACTGCGAGAACGCGATGCGCGTGGCGCAATTCCTCGAGGGCCATCCGAAGGTGGCGTGGGTGAGTTACCCGGGCCTCCCGGGCAACCGCTACCACGCGCTCGCGCGGCGCTATCTTCCGAAAGGTGCGGGGTCGCTGCTCTCGTTCGGCATCCGTGGCGGCTACGAGGCGGGCGTGAAATTCATCGAGGGGCTGCAGTTCGTGAGCCACCTCGCCAACATCGGCGACGCGAAGTCGCTCGTGATCCATCCCGCGTCGACCACGCATCGCCAGCTCTCCGAAGCGGACCAGGTGAAGGCGGGCGTTCCGCCGGACATGGTGCGGCTCTCGATCGGGCTGGAGAGCGTCGAGGACATCGTCTGGGACCTGGATCGCGCCCTCGCGGCCGCTTGACGCTTACTTGCAACCCTTCCGCTTGAGCTCCACGCGCCGGTTCCTGGCGCGGTTCTCATCGGTGTTGTTGGCGACCAGCGGCTGCGTATCGCCATATCCATGGGAAGAGAGCCGCGTGGTGGCAACCCCGCGCGAGACGAGCCACTGCACGACGGATGCGGCGCGCCCCTCCGAGAGCTTCATGTTGTAGTCCGGCTTGCCGACGTTGTCCGTGTGGCCGCCGATCTCGACCGCGAGCGCCGGCTCGTCCTTCATGAGCGCGAGCACCTGGTTCAGCGCGGGCTCCGAATCCGCACGCAGCGACGCCTTGTCGAAATCGAAATTGACGCCGTAGAGCGCCGCCTTGCACGACTTCTTCAGGTCGGCGCGCAACCCGCTGCCGGCATCGGCGACCCGCACGAGGTACGCGGAGACGCCCGCCGGGGCCGTGTATTCGCGTTCCGCGTACTGCGTCCCGAAAGCGTCCATCGGTGCTTTCATGTCGCACGCCGGATGAATCCGGATCGTGCCCCTCACGTCGTTCCTTCCCGCC
>Ga0134128_10002868_pt1 | contig 21185 bp, 16 predicted proteins | sample KB31754_FD_96462 | JGI IMG/M metagenome (GOLD analysis project Ga0134128, IMG submission 96462) | Terrestrial soil microbial communities with excess Nitrogen fertilizer from Kellogg Biological Station, Michigan, USA - KB3-175-4 | ecosystem: Environmental > Terrestrial > Soil > Unclassified ...
CAATACGCGATCTTCGGCGACCCCGAAGTTCTGCCGATCAAGGTCGTCTGGGACTACACGTACTACTGGGGCGTGCTCTGCCAACTGTTCTTCCAGCGGCGCCTCGCCGACACCGCAATGCTGGCACGCCTGCATACCGAGCTCGCGGCGACGCGTGAGCTCAACGAGGCCATGCAGCCATACTTTCGCGCATGGTCGAGCGTGAGCCGCAAGCGCAACGATGGGGCCATGATCGATCAGGCGGCGCTTGCGTGGTTCGCGGAGCTCAATCGCGGATTGCGCGACACGCTCGACGATGCCGCGTTCGATGCGAGAATGCGGGAGAACTGCGCGCTGCTGCACGGACTCGCGGCGGAGATCCTCGCCCGCGCGAGCGCAGAGCACCCCGCGCTCGATTCTTCCGCGCTGCGCGCACTCATCCGGCAGGAGGAAGGACGGACCGGGGCGTTGCCGCGAGTACCGCTCTACGCCGAGCGGCTCAGGCGATTGCCTGAGCCCGTGGACCGACATACCGCGACTGCGGTCTGATGAGGCGCCCGCGGAGCGTCTGCTCGCGCGCATGGGCGATCCATCCGCCGACGCGACTCGCTGCGAAGACACACGTGAACGCATCGCGCGGGAAGCCGAGCGCCTCTAAGAGCAGGGCGGTATAGAACTCGAGATTCGTTTGCAAGCGCCGATCCGGCTTGTGGCGTGCAAGCAGCTCGAGCGCTGCGCGCTCGACGGCCTCGGCCAGCCGAAGTCTCTCGACGGTGACCTCGCCCGACCGGGTGAGGAGCTCGAGCGCCGCTTTGAGCGCATCCGCGCGAGGATCGCGAACTCGGTAAACGCGGTGCCCGAATCCCATCAACCGCTCGCCGTTTGCGAGCGCGGATTCCAGCCACGTTGGTGCGCGATCGGGCTCCTCAATATCATCGAGCATGTCGAGAACCGGCCCGGGTGCGCCGCCGTGCAACGGGCCTTTGAGCGCGCAGAACGCACCGATGGCGGCCGCAGCGAGCCCTGCATGTGTCGAGGCGATGACCCGCGCCGCGAACGTGGAGGCATTGAGTCCGTGGTCGCTCGCCGTCACGAGGTACCGGTCGAGCGCCTCGACCTGCGTCGCACTGGGTCTCACACCTTGCAGCATGCGCAGCATATCGGCCGCGTGCGGGAGCATCGGATCGGGCGGCAGTGGCTCGCGCCCGAGCCGCAGGCGAATCACGGCCGGTGCGAAGACCGCCGGCGCGGCCACGAGATTCAGCGCGGTCGCGAGGTCATCGCCATCCTCGATCCGCGTGAGCAGGGAGAGCACGACATCGTAGAGGGGCAGCGCGAGCAGCTGCCGATCCACTGCGCGCACGTGCTCGAAAGCTCGCACTCGTGCGGCGCCGAGCCCGGCCGCGAGCCCGCGCGCATCCGGGCACCCGTCGATGAGCTCCACCCAGAGGAGCCCCAGGACATCCTCATAGCAGCTGCCTTCGGCGAGCTCATCGAGCGAGTGCCCGCGGATGATCAGCCGGCCTGCTTGACCATCGACGTCCGAGAGGACGGTTTCGGCCGCGATGACATCCTCGAGCCCGTTCACCATGAGTTGAGTCCTCCGAGTTGCCGCAGCGCCGCTCGCGCGGCCGGGTGCTCTGCTACCCTATGCAATCCATAGTTGACGTCAATCTTGATTTAATCGATCAATGTGAGGAACTCATGGCGTGGCTGACCGCTGCAGAGGCGTTGAGCGTTTTGCGCGTACGACCGCAAACCCTGTATGCCAATGTCAGTCGCCGCCGTATCCGTGCGCGCCCCGATCCGAAGGACCCGAGGCGCAGCCTGTACCACGAAGCGGATGTGCGCAGGCTCGCCCGCAGCCGCTCCGGGACGCGCAAAGTGGAGCGCGTGGCGGCAGGGACCATCGAGTGGGGCGCCCCGATCTTGTCATCCGGGATTTCGACGGTCGCGGACGGCCGGCTCTGGTATCGCGGTTGGGAGGCGGTCACGCTCGCCCGAACGCAAACGCTCGAGGAGGTCGCGTGCCTGCTCTGGGACGGGGCGCCCATCGTCCTCACGGAGCCGAACCCGCGAGGAGCCGCGGCGCGATCCGGAAGATCGGGCGCGTTCCGGACTCGGCGGGATGCTCCGCTGCCGCAAATGTTCAGGGCGCTCGCGGATCGGGCCGGCATCGATCCTCCGTCGCACGGACGTGCGCTTTCCACGTTGCGTAGCGAGGCGGCGGGTGTGCTCACGACGGTGGCCACGGCGGTTGCCGGCGAGCGCCATCGCGGGCCGGTTCACGAGCGGCTTGCGGCCGTCTGGCGACGTGGAGGCTCGGCAGACCTTCTTCGTCGGGTGCTCGTGCTGCTCGCGGACCACGAGCTCAACGCCTCGACCTTCGCCGCGCGCGTGACAGCCTCGACCGGAGCGTCACTCGCCGCGGCGGTTCTCTCTGGACTTGCCACGTTGAGCGGCCCGCTGCACGGACGGGCATCGTGGGGCGTTTTCGAGCTGATCCGTGCCGGTCGGGACGACGGAATCAAAGCCACGGTGCACGAGTGGCTTCGACAAGGTCGCCCGATCAGCGGATTCGGGCACCCGTTATATCCGGAGGGGGATGTGCGCGCGAAAGCGCTGCTCGCCGAGTTGAATGTGCCGGCCGAGTATCTGGAGCTGCGTGCCGCGGTCGAAGAGCTCGCGGGCGAATTGCCGAACATCGACTTTGCAACTGCAGCGCTGACGGAGGCCTACCGATTGCCGCGGGACGCCCCGCTCGCTCTGTTCGCCGTCGCGCGAACCGTCGGCTGGCTCGCGCATGCTCTGGAGCAGGTCTCGACCGGGCATCTGATACGACCCCGCGCCCGTTACACGGGGCCGCTGCAGGTTGCACCCGCCGCAGTCTCGAGTGAGATGCGCGAGACTGTCCCGGCGCGGGATCACCGCGTCGGGGGGCGCGGTGCGTTGAGGTTGACACCACAGTGAGGGCACCGCTCGGGCGGCTTGTGCGAGTTCTGCACCATCGCGGCGATCACCCGCCGATCGAACAGTTCCCGGCACTTCGGACAGCGGGTGAGCGTCGCAATCAGCAATGCGCTCCCGAAGACGATTGCGCCGACGATCTGCAGAACGAGCGTCACGGCGCTTCCAGGGGCCATGATCAGGACCAAAGCGCCGACAACGACGCCCGTCAACGCGATGCGGTAGCGGCGCTTGAGATAATCGCGCATCGTCTCGCGCATGGATGGGAAGATTACTGCGACGCGGCCCCCCTGGCGATGGATTAAAAGGTATCTGCGGATACGCGAGTACAATGGGGGCGCTTCTATTCACCCGAATTCTTCAGAGTGTGGGCCCAAGATGAAACACCCCATAAAGCGCTCCTCCACTTACTCGACGGTCCTCTTCATCCTCATGTTGGGCGTATCGCTTCCGGGTCCGGCGCGCGCGCAGTTCGGCGGTACATCGCAGCAGATTGCCGCTCAGCTCGCTCTCGAGAACAGCTACCCGAAGATGCGCATCACCGATCAGTTCCTCGGGCTCAGCATTCCCGACAGCACGCTCGGGCAGACGGTCGGCGTGGCGGTGAATTCGCGGGGCGATCTATTCGTCTACTCACGCACGGACCCGCAGGGCATTGCGCGCGGGGGGCAGGCGGCGCGGCTCTTCGAGTGGCGTCCGGGTCGGTCCTACAAATTCGTGAAGGAGTGGGGACCGCACAATTACGCGGAGTCGTTCGCGCATGCCGTACGCGTCGACGGCGAGGACAATGTCTGGATCGTGGATGAAGGATCGGGAATGATCGTGAAGTTCGATCCGCACGGGCAGGCCGTGGAATGGCTGGGCCGCACACCGGAGGCGATCGACTACCTGCAAACTCATCTGGAGCACTTCGGGTTCGGCTACTCGCGGCTGGCGAATCGTCCGGAGCATCCGGTCGGGCGAGTGGGGGAGTTCGATCGACCGACGGATGTGACCTGGGACTCGCACGGCAACATCTTCGTCTCGGACGGCTATGGCAACTCACGTGTGGTCAAGATCGCGCCGGGCGGGAAGTGGCTCAAGGAGGTGGGGACCTACGGCAGCGGTCAGGATCAATTCAAAACGCCGCACAGCATTGCCGCCGATTCGCACGACAACATCTACGTCGCCGACCGCGGCAACCGGCGAATCCAGGTCTACGACGACAATCTGAACTACGAGCGCACGATCGCAGGAGTCGCGATGCCGTGGGACTTGTGCATCAGCCCGGGCTCGCCGCAGTACTTGTTCACCGGTGATGGAATCACTGGAAAGATCTACAAGCTGACGCTGGACGGCAAGGTCGTCGGCATGGCCCAGACGAGTCTCGGGCACGGCGCGGACAGCACCGGCGATCTCATCCATGCCATTGCCTGTCCGGACAGCAATACCCTGTACTTAGGGTCCGCGAGCTTGTGGGACGTCCAGAAGATCACGATTCAGCGATGACCGCACCATGACGGCTGCGCGGCCGGCAGCGAGCGGCACGCCGGCGTGACTCACCGTGAAGGCGTATTGCCAGCTTTGAGCGTTTTGCAGCAGCCGTCGCGCCTCGACGAGCAGCTCACCCGGCAACGCCTCGATGTAGTCGCGGTGGAGCCGCACTTCGCGCAGCGACACGAGCATCCCGGGCTGCGCGCGTGCGCCCGCGGCCCGGGCGATGAGACCGCCGTGCACCGCCATCGCCTGCGCGCCGTACTCGCATAGATTGAGCGCGCGGAGCCGTCCGCGCGCGCGCAGCGGATTGTCCTCAGCGCGGTGGCTCGCGGTCGCGAGCAGGATGCGGTCCGCATCCCATTCGAGCACGCGCTCGAGCAGACACATCGTCCCCTGGTGCGGAATGAGCTCGGCAATCGCCTCGCCCCGAAGAATCCGATCTTCTTTGAGCCCGCTCACTTCGCCTCGCCCTCCGGCCGGACGAGCGCGAGTGCGAGCAAGTAATTGCCGACGACGCCGAGCACGACCGTCACGCCGATCGAGCGCAACACCGGAAGCGAGGAGCTCGCGAGGACCGCGAATACGGCGCACGCGGCGGCAGCGCACACCGTGATCGCGTGCAGCGTGCGACGCCGGCCCTCCGGGTCGTGCACCGAGCGCTCGGAGAACAATCCATAGTCGAGCCCGAGTCCTGCGGCGAGTACGAGCGCGATGAGATGGAACAGATTGAGCGCGACACCTGCCGCGTGCAGGATCGCGAGCGTGAGAAGCGCGGTGAGCGCCATGGGCGCGAGCACTCGCAGCGCCCGCGCCGGCGAGCCCAGCGCGGCGAGCACGACGAGCGCAAGCAGTACGGCGGCGCCGCCGATGCTCCAAACGATGCGCAGCCGCTGCCGGCTCACGAGCCGGTCCGACGCCTGGGCGAGATCGATGAGCTGGGCGGCGCCCGTGTTTGTCGCGAAACGCTGGACGGCCCCGGGGTCATGGACGTCAGTGAAAGTCACGAGGCCGGTCCAGCGGCCGGCCTGCTCGATCAGCAGGCTGCCGATCGTCAGCTCGAGCGGCGTGCCCGCCACGCGACTAGGCGTGAGCGGAGGCAGCTGTCGGGCGCGCTCCACATCGCGCAAGAAGGGCTCGAACACGCCTGGCCGGAACGCCGTGCCCTCGAGCGCTCGGTCGAGCGCCGCGCGCAGCGTCGCCGCGTCCGGAAGCTTCGCGCGTCGTCGCTCCTGTGTCGCGGCGCTCGGCAGGTACCGGGCGGCATCCTCGAAGCCGCTCGCCGCGCCGCGGGCGGCGAGCTGCTGCAGCGCGGGGGCCATCCACTCCTCCCGGGCGAGGACGTCCTCGGCAGATGAGCCTTCCACCGTCATCAAATAACGAACGTCCGGCGCCCCGAGCTGCTCCCGCAATCGCTCGTATTGCTGCAGCAGCGGTTGGGGAACGGGTGTGAGGTGTCCGAGGTCGTTGTCCCACAGCGCTCCGGGAACGAGCACGAGGACCGCAATGGCTGCAGCCGCGAGCGCAGCGGCTAGCCAGCCGAGTCGCGGGAGGCGCCCGCTGAGGGTGGCAAGCGCCGACGGCAGCCGCATCTTCCCGCAATCGCGCGTTGCCTTCGGGGTGATTCGCGGCAAAAGATAGCGGGTCGACAGACCGGCGGCGGCAAGGCCCGCGATGTTGAAGCACGCGAGCTGAACTAGACCGACCACTCCGGAGATCAGGAACGCGAGATAGGCGATCGCGAGCGCCGTCACGGCGATCGCGAGCGTCCTCCAGATCGAGCGAGCTGTCGCGATCGCCGACACGCCGGGCAACTGATGGCTGAACAGGAAGATCGGGTAGTCGATCGCGACGCCGATCAGCGTGAACCCGAACGCGATGGTGATGCCGTGTACCGTACCAAACAGCGCCGTGACCAGTGCGAGCGCGATCACGCCCGCTGTCACGAGTGGCAGCGCGCCGAGCACGACGTATGCGATCCGGCGATACGCGGCGAGCATCAGCACGATCATCGCGGCCGTGTCGAGAACGCTCGCGAGTCGCGCGTCCGACTCACTGCGAGCTTGCATGAGCACCGAGAAGGCGCCGGGGCCGCTCACGGTCATTTGAATCGAAGGCGATGTGCGCGCCGTCGCGAAATGCGCGCGCAGGCCCGCGATGGCTACGCGCTGTGCGCGTGGATCAAAGGCAGGGGCGGCAGTCTCAACGACGAGCAGCGCTTGGCGGCCCTGTGAGTCGAACCAGACCTCATCGAGAGTGCGCGGCTCGTGCGGCGGACGCCACGACTCGAGTACTTTCAGGGTCTCGAGCGTCGGGTCGCGCGGCAGCCAGGTCTCGAGCAGGCTCGCGGCCGGTGAGGCCAGGTCCTGCTCGCGCTCGAGCAGCTGCGCGTGCAGATACGCGGCATCCAGGTGCTCGCGATCGAGCGTCGGCGAGAGCAGATACCGATAGGGCAGGAGCGATTCGGGAATCGTCCCGAGCAGGTTCTCGCCGTTCTCGACGAGACGAAAGGCCGGATCCCCTCGCAGCGCCGCGGCCAGCCGTCTCGAGCTTTCCGCGAGGTGAGCCGTGTCCGCGCCGCTCAACGCAACCATGAGGAGGCGCGCCGCGGGCCCTTCGCTCACCTCGCGCAGGATCAGACGCTCGGTGCGCGTGTGCGGCGCCGGCAGGAACAGTCGCAGATCGCCGCTTATTTGAAGGGTCGCGCGAATATACAGGGCGAGCGCGGCGAGGAGTCCGAGCCAGAGGACGGCAACGAGGGCCGCTCGAGTGCGAGGATCCGCGAAGCGCAGAGCGCTACTCCTTCGCCGGCGTGCCTCGGCAGCGCGCCTCGAACCACTTGCGGTCGGGCTCGGCCGGAATCTGTCCGCGCGCGGCGCCCGCGAGCAGCAGCACGTCGATATCGGCATTCGCCTGATAAGTCGTGAGGCAGCGCGGCTCGGTGCCGCTGCCGGACACGAGAATCGATCGAATGTTCGCGTGGACACGGGGATCGATCGGGGTGAGTCCGATCGTCCAGTCGCTCTCGGTCCCGTGCAGGTCGAGCGCGAATGCGCTTCGGAGGTTCGCAACCTCTCCGGAGAGCAGCGCGGAGAAGCTTGCCACGAGGCTGCGCATCTGGGGCGCCTGCTCGAGCGAGAAGTGCCGGGGCGTCGCGCTGCCGCGCCGTACAGTCACCGCACTGCCGTGGATCGCGGCGCTCTCGCTGTACGGTTTCCGGACGATACGCTCGAGCGAACCGGGCCCGAGGTAGCGCAGCTCGCCGGAGACGACGAGCGGCCGCGAGAGAAGCGACGAGAAGCGCGCTTCGATGAAGGGAGTGCTCGAGGGTGCCGGGCGGGCGAGGCCGTGCAGAATCGCATCGAGCTCGGAGCCGCGCGAGGCAGCACCGGCAGCACCGGCGGAAGGGGCAGGGGCTGCAGCACCGGCAGAAACGGCGTGGACGGCGTGCGCGGCAAATGCCAGTGCGCAGTAAGCGGCCGTGGCTGCGGCTGCGAGGCTCACCGCGCGAGCAAGCGCGCCGCTCGCGCCTCTCACGGCTCGGCACCGTGGGTCAGCTGAAACACTCCCCGGGCGATGAGTCGGCCTTCGCGCTCGATCTCGAAGTCGAGCCGGTCGCCCTCGATCTGGAAACTCGCGCGCGCCTGCTCTTCGGGCAGGAGCGGTGTGGGAAATTTGGCATGCGCCAAACCTGCGACTCGCAGAGCACGCCCGAGCTCGCGCTCTGCCGCCTCGAGCAGGCGTTCGAGCACCAGGACGCCCGGTACGATGGGCTTTCCGGGGAAGTGACCCGCGAGCGCGGGATGCTCCTTCGCAACGCGGATGGCCGCCGTATAGCGGTTGCTCATTCGGTCGGCTCCACGCGACCCGACGGTCGCGGCGCCCGCGATTCGAGCTCGATGAGAGCAGGCGTGATCGCGCAAAGGCGCTTCACGAACTGCAGAAAATCCAAATGCGGGTGCTGCGGAAAGCGTGCGCGCCGGTAGGCGTACTCGAGAACGACGAACAGGCCGACGATCCCGTACTCCGCAACGTTCGCAAACCAGGACCAGACGATCTGGGGAATCGCCACGGGTGGGCTGAAGCCGAGCAGAAGCAGCACGCCGTTCGGTTCGGCGCAAAGCGCGAGGGCGAGGCTCGATGCGCCGAGCAGCCCGAAGAGCAGTGTCCAGACGACTGTGAGGGTGCGCGCGTATTGGATGATTGCAGGGTCGAGCGGCCGGCCCGCCTCGGCCTGCATCCCGCGGACGAAGCGTTCGATGAGGGGCATACGGCCGGAAGCGAGCGTGTGCCCGAACAGCCACGCTGCGAAAGCATCGCCGAGCACCGGCGGAGCATAGAGCGGCAACCATATCCAGCGCTGAGACGCAGCAAACGCGACAGCGCCCGCAATCGCGAGCGCCGCCGCCCAGGCGGCGATACTGCCGCGGGCGAGGCTCGGCGCGAGCACGACGGCAGCCAGGAGCACAATGCCGGCCGCGGTGAGGGCAGGGCTCGCCGTCTCGACGGCGAGATGCGCGATGAGAGCGCAGATCAAGCCCAGCGCGATCAGACTACCTCTCAACCTCATGACCCTCCGGGAAAACTCCACAGTATCACCCGCACGAAGATGTTAGTGTGAGGGCTCGATCACGCACGACAGAATCCTGCACGGGGGCAACGCATGACACGCTCAGCCGAGCCGCTCGGGCTCTCGAGCGCCGTGGCGGTTTCGGCGGTTAGCGGAGCCGAACTCGCGGGGGGTCCCGCGGCGCCAGCGCCCATCGCAGCCGCAGCACACGGCACAGCGGCAGTCGTCGTCGCGCCGGCTGCGGACGCTCGTCGCCCGGCGAGCCTCGTCGGGCAGATTGCGTGGGCCGCCTGCGACGGAGCACGCAATCCCTACAACGTGCTCGTAAACATCTTCGTCTTTGCGGCCTACTTTACGACGGTCGTGATTCCCGATCCGGTTCGGGGCCAAACCATCTGGAGCTTTACCGAGGCCGTCGGTGCGCTGCTGGTCGCGATCGGAGGTCCGGTACTCGGTGCGATCGCGGATGCGGGCGGCCGGCGCAAGCCGTGGCTCGTGGGCTGCATGCTGATCGGCGTGCCGAGCATGGCCTCGCTCTGGTTCGCAACGCCCGGGATGACGCAGCACCTGTTCTGGATCATGGCGTGCCTCGTTGGAGGAACGCTCTGCTTCGAGTGGTCCGCCGTCTTTACGAGCGCGATGCTGCCGAACGTCGCCCCGCGCGGTCGCCTCGGGATATTGAGTGGGCTCGGATTCGGATTCGGGAATCTGTTCGGGCTCGTGCTGTTCGTTTTCTATCTGCTCGCCTGGGACACGAATCCCCATCCGCTGTTCGGCTTGAGCGTCGAGGCACACGAGCCGGAGCGGGCCGTGGGCATCATTGCCGCAATCTGGATCGTGGTGTTTTCGCTGCCGATGTTCGTCCTGACGCCGGACTCTCCCGCAACCTCCCGGCGCATCGGCCGAGCCGTCCGAGACGGCCTATCGGAGCTCGCTCACACGCTCGCGAGCCTCAGAAGCTACCGCAATACGGCGCTCTTCCTCGTCGCCCGCCTGCTCTACAACGAAGGCTTCATGGTCATGATGCTGTTCACGAGCGTCGTGGCGGCGGGCGTGCTGCATTGGACGCCGCGCATGTTGGTCGCGATGGGCGTCGTCAACAGCATCGTGGCAGTGTCGGCCGCGGTGTTCGCGGGCTGGCTCGATCGGGTCACCGGCTCGAAAGTGGCAGCGATCCTGTTCGTTGCGGGCTGCCTGCTCGCGAACGTGGCCGTCTGCTCGATCACGCCGGACATGATATTTTTCGTGAAGATACATGCCGCCGCGGCCGGCCCGGCGGCCGCAGCAGCATCGTCCGCTGCGGCAGCGGGCGCCGCCGCCGCAGCCGGCGGATCGCACGGCCTCCTCGCGGCGCTTGCCGCAACCTTCCCGACGCTCCCCGATCGAGTGTTCCTCGTGACTCAGAACCTGATCGCGCTCTTCGTCACCGGAGGGCTCGTGACGAGCCGCACCCTCATGGCGAAGCTCTCCCCGCCCGAGCGCCTCAACGAGTTCTTCGGGCTCTATGCCGTGTCGGGCAATGCGACCACGTTTCTGGGGCCGCTCGCGATCGGCATCGTCACTGCGCTCGCCGGAAGTCAGCGCGCCGGCGTCGCCGTCGGCATCGTGTTTCTGCTCGCGGGCCTGGTGTTGATGATTCCAGTCCGCGAGCAGAAGGTCGGCGCGCCCGCCTGATCGGTCAGGCCGCCACTTTGATGCGCCGGGGCAGTGCCTTCGGCTGCTTCGGAATCGTGATCTCGAGCACCCCGTTGCGGCCGCTCGCCTGCACGTGCTCCGCATCCACCAGGTCCGGCAGGACGAAGCGGCGGTAGAACCGCCCGTAGCGGCGCTCGACACGCGCGCGCGACTGCTCATCGGCCGTCCGCTTCGCCGTCGGCTCGCGCTTGCCCGAGAGGCTCAGCACGCCGTCCTCGAGCGTCACTTCCACTTTATCCGGGTCGACGCCCGGCAGATCGACGGCGAGCTCGAAACGATCGGCGTGCTCGGTGATGTCTACCGGCGGAATCCACGTCGAAGTGGCTCCGCTCGAGTCCTCGGCGGTCGAGAGCGCCGTGAACACACGGTTGATCTCATCGTGGAGCTGCGAGACGAGCCCGGTGGGCCCGTAGCTTACGAGTGCCATGGAAATGTCCTCCAATATCGGTTTGCGTTGCTCGATTGCTGCGGCGCGCGGCCCATGCCGGCGCCCGATGTCGCAAAGCTGGGGTCGGAGGCCGAGCTTTCAAGGGTCCGAGGGGATGCCGGGGCTCGGCCGCCGGTACGCCGCCCGGCGCTGGGCAGGGGCGCCGTCCGGGCGTGCTTCACGTGCCTCGTCAGAGTGATTGACCGCACTCCCCCGGTCGGTAATATTCGGGGACAGAGTCCAGGTAGACTCGAGGTCAGTGCGCGCCGCGGCGGCCGATCGGCCGCCGGGGGGCTTCGTCCGGCAGGAGCCGGGCGAACCGCGCCTCCTCGAACGCTTCGCCGCAGGTGACGAGAGCAAACGCCCGTTCCGGTGCTCTCGTGCCGAGCGGTTCCCTGACGCAAAGTTTGAAACGACGAACGCCCGCGCGCTCCGAGCACGCGGTGGCGGCGCGCCCCGCCGAGCGCTCGCGAGAGCGCCTCGCGAGGGCACCTCGCGCGGGCGGTCCCGAGGACAGGCGGCCTCAAGGCCAGGACAATCTGGGCGAAGCCCATGAAAAACAGCGCTCACGAGCAGCAAAGAACGAGTGGCCCGTCGCACGCGGCGGCGGCTCGCGGCATGGCCGGCAGTGCAACCGTCGGTCCGACGCGCGGCGGTAGAGCCGGCAGCGGCAGGGCCGTGCGGCCCGGTAAGCAGGGTCTCTACGATCCATGGTACGAGCACGATGCCTGCGGCGTCGGATTCGTCGTGGACGTGAAGGGGCGCAAGTCGCACCGCATTCTCGAGCAGGCGATCGAGGTGCTGCGCAATCTCGATCATCGCGGCGCATGCGGCTGCGAGGCGAACACCGGCGATGGGGCTGGGGTGCTGCTGCAGATGCCGCATGCTTTCTTCAGGGAAGTTACGCGCAAGGCGCGCCTGCCCGCGCTCGAGCCCGGCGCATACGGCACTGGCCTCGTTTTCCTGCCGCGCAGCCCGACCAAACGGCGCCGTCTCGAGGAGCACTTCGAGCACATCGTGCAGTCTGAGGGCCAGACCGTGCTCGGCTGGCGCACGGTGCCGACCGACAATCGCTCGCTCGGGGAGACGGCGCGGAGCTGCGAGCCGTTCATCCGGCAGATTTTCATCGGACGGGGCGCGAACTGCGCGGACGAGATGGCGTTCGAGCGCAAGCTCTACATCATCCGGAAGCGCGCATATAGCGAGATCCGCGCCTCGACGATCGACGGCGCGGAGTACTGGTATCTCGCGAGCCTTTCGCACAAGACCTTCGTCTACAAAGGCATGCTTCTCACCGAGCAGCTCGCCCGGTACTTCACCGATCTCGTGAACCCGGCGATGGAGACGGCGCTCGCGCTCGTGCACTCGCGGTTCAGCACGAACACGTTCCCGAGCTGGGACCGTGCGCACCCCTATCGGTATCTCGCGCACAACGGCGAAATCAATACGCTCCGCGGCAATATCAACTGGATGCGCGCGCGCGAGGCGCTGTTCGACTCGGAGCTCTTCGGCGAAGACACGAAGAAGATCCGCCCGGTCGTCAATCCGTACGGCTCGGACTCGGCGATGTTCGACAACACGCTCGAGCTGCTGGTGCTCGCCGGGCGGTCGCTGCCGCACGCGATGATGATGATGATCCCGGAGCCCTGGTCGAATCACGAGAGCATGGATGATGCTCGGCGGGCGTTCTATCAGTATCACTCGAGCCTGATGGAGCCGTGGGACGGCCCCGCCTCGATCGCCTTCACGGACGGCAAGCAGATCGGTGCCGTGCTCGACCGAAACGGGCTGCGCCCCTCGCGTTACTACGTGACGAAGGACGACCTCGTCATCATGGCCTCGGAGGCCGGTGTGCTCGATGTGCCCCCCGGGGACGTCCTTCGCAAGGGACGCCTGCAGCCGGGGCGCATGTTTCTCGTGGATACGGAGCAGGGCCGCATCGTCGAGGACGAGGAGATCAAGCAGAAGGTTGCGAGCGAGCGGCCTTATCGGCTGTGGCTCGATGAGCATCTGGTGACGCTCAAGGACCTGCCGCCCCCGCCGGAGGTGCCGGCGCCCGATCACGAGACGCTCCTGCACCGGCAGATCGCATTCGGCTACACGTTCGAGGATCAGCGGCTGCTCATCCAGCCCATGGCATCGAATGGGGTCGAGGCAGTGGGCTCCATGGGCAACGACTCCGCGCTCGCGGTGCTCTCGACGAAGCCACGCCTGCTCTACGAGTACTTCAAGCAGCTGTTTGCGCAGGTCACGAACCCGCCGATCGACTGCATCCGCGAGGAGCTCATCACCTCCTCCGAGGTCTGGCTCGGCTCCGAGGGGAATCTGCTCAAACCGCAGCGCGCGGACTGCCGCCGGCTCGAGCTGCACGGCCCGATTTTGACGAACGAGGAATTCGCGCAGATTCGCAGGCTCAATCTCCCCGGCCTCAGGGTTGGCGCCCTCTCTACCCTGTTCCGCGCGTCGCGTGGAGACAGAGGACTTATCAAATCGGTAGAGGAGCTGCGCCTTGCCGCGCGGCGCCTGATCGAGGACGACGAGGTGAACATCCTCATCCTCTCCGATCGAGGCGTGAATGCGGAGTTCGCCGCGATACCGGCGCTGCTTGCGGTCTCGGCGCTGCACCACTACTTGATTCGCGAGGGACTGCGCACGCGGGTGAGCCTCGTCATCGAGACGGGCGAAGCGCGCGAGGTGCACCACTTTGCGCTCCTCATCGGCTACGGGGCGAGCGCGATCAATCCGTTTCTCGCGTTCGAGACGCTCGACGGGATGATCCGCGACGATCTGCTCACGGGGGTCGATCACGCGAAGGCGTGCAAGAACTTCGTGAAGGCCGCGACGAAGGGCGTCATCAAGGTCATGTCCAAGATGGGCATCTCCGCCGTGCAGAGCTATCACGGCGCCCAGGTGTTCGAGGCCGTCGGCTTGAGGCAGGACGTGATCGACGAGTACTTCACCTTCACCTCCTCGCGCATCGGCGGCATCGGCATGGATGTCATCGCGCAGGAGGTGCTCATGCGGCACCGCGCGGCATTTCCGCAGCGGCCCGTCAACGGCGAGGCGCTGTCCGCTGGGGGCCTCTATCAGTGGCGCTCGGAAGGGGAGACGCACCTCTTCAATCCCGAATCCATCCACCGCCTGCAGAAGGCGGTGCGCACCGGGAGCTTCGCGACTTACAAGTCCTACGCGCAGCTGATCGACGATCAGTCGAAGAATCTCTGCACGCTGCGGGGGCTCCTCGATTTCAAGCCTTCGGACCCGATCGAGCTCGAGGAAGTCGAGTCCGTCGAGTCGATCGTGCGGCGCTTCAAGTCGGGAGCGATGTCCTACGGCTCGATCAGCCAGGAGGCGCACGAGACGCTCGCGATCGCCATGAATCGCATCGGCGGCCGCAGCAACACCGGGGAGGGCGGGGAAGACCCGGAACGCTACCAGCGCCTGCCGAACGGGGATTCGAAGAACTCGGCGATCAAGCAGGTCGCCTCCGGGCGCTTCGGCGTGACGAGCGAGTACCTCGTGAACGCGCGCGAGCTGCAGATCAAGATGGCGCAGGGCGCCAAGCCCGGCGAGGGCGGGCAGCTGCCGGGAACGAAGGTGTATCCGTGGATCGCAAAGACGCGCCACACGACGGCCGGGGTCGGTCTCATCTCCCCGCCGCCTCATCACGACATTTACTCGATCGAGGATCTCGCGGAACTCATCCACGATCTGAAGAATGCGAACCGGAACGCACGCATCAGCGTCAAGCTGGTCGCAGAGGTCGGCGTGGGAACGATCGCGGCCGGCGTGGCGAAGGCTCATGCGGACGTGGTGCTCATCAGCGGACACGATGGGGGGACGGGCGCCTCCCCGCAGACTTCAATCCAGCACGCGGGACTTCCGTGGGAGCTCGGGCTCGCCGAGACGCATCAGACGCTCGTGCTCAACAATCTGCGCAGCCGCATCGCGGTGGAGGCGGATGGGCAGCTGAAGACCGGGCGCGACGTGGCGATCGCGGCGATGCTCGGGGCCGAGGAGTTCGGTTTTGCGACGGCCCCGCTCGTTGCGCTGGGATGCATCATGATGCGGGTCTGTCATCTCAATACCTGCCCGGTAGGCGTGGCGACTCAGGACCCGCGGCTGCGCGAGCGCTTCACCGGCAAGCCCGAGCACGTCGTCAACTTCATGCGCTTCATCGCGCAGGACCTGCGCGAGCATATGGCGCGGCTCGGCTTTCGCACGCTCGATGAGATGATCGGGCGGGTCGACCGGCTCGAGGCGAAGCAGGCGGTCGAGCACTGGAAGGCGCGCGGCTTCGATTTCAGCAATATTTTGTATCAGCCGGACCTCGGGCCCGAGGTGGGGCGCTACCGCCAGATCGATCAGGATCACGGCCTCGAGCAGTCGCTCGATGTGACGACGCTCCTCGAGCTCTGCCGCCCGGCGATCGAGCGCGGCGAGCATGTAGAGGCGAATCTGCCGATCCGCAACGTCAATCGCGTCGTCGGGACGATCACCGGCAGTGAGATTACGCGGCGCTGGGGTGCGGCGGGGCTGCCGGACGACACCGTGCAGCTGCATTTCAAAGGCTCGGCGGGACAGAGCTTCGGGGCGTTTCTGCCGCGCGGTATGACGTTCACGCTCGAGGGCGATGCGAACGACTATGTCGGCAAGGGCCTCTCGGGAGGCAAGCTCGTCATCTACCCCCCGGCCGGTTCAACTTTCGTCGCCGAGGAGAACATCATCATCGGCAACGTCGCTTTCTATGGCGCAACCGCGGGCGAGGCGTACATCCGCGGCATGGCGGGTGAGCGCTTCTGCGTGCGGAACAGCGGATTGAAGGCTGTCGTCGAGGCGATCGGCGACCACGGCTGCGAGTACATGACGGGCGGACGAGTGGTGGTGCTCGGGTCGGTTGGCCGCAATTTCGGCGCTGGCATGTCGGGCGGCGTCGCGTACGTACTCGATGAGCTTGGGCGTTTTGCCTCGCACGTCAACTCGCAGATGGTCGCAGTCGAGCGGCTCGAGGACCCGGAGGAGGTCGAGGAGGTGCGTGCCATGGTCGAGCAGCATCGCGAGTACACCGGGAGCAGCCGCGCGCAGGCTGTGCTCGGGCGGTGGTCCGAGCTCGCGGGACGCTTCGTGCGTGTGATGCCGAAGGATTACGCGCGCGTGCTCGCCTGCATCGGCCGCGCGCACGAGCAGGGACTCTCGGGTGAGGAGGCCGTCATGGCGGCGTTCGAGGAGAACGCCCGCGATCTCGCGCGAGTGGGAGGCAATTGACGCGAGATGGGTAAGCCAACCGGATTCATCGAATATTTGAGGGAGCTGCCGGTCGACCGCACGCCGCTCGAGCGCGTGCGCGACTGGAACGAGTTCCATTACCACATGGAGGAGCGGCGGCTGCGGCACCAGGCCGCGCGCTGCATGGACTGCGGCGTGCCGTTCTGCCAGACGGGGAAGCTGCTCAACGGCGGTGCATCGGGGTGCCCGGTTCACAACTTGATTCCCGAGTGGAACGATCTGGTCTATCGCGGCCTCTGGCGCGAGGCGCTCGAGCGGCTGCTGAAGACGAATAATTTCCCGGAGTTCACCGGCCGTGTTTGCCCCGCGCCCTGCGAGGGCTCGTGCGTGCTCGGCATCTCGCAGCCCCCCGTCACGATCAAGCTGCTCGAGAACGCGATCATCGATCGCGGCTGGGAGGAGGGCTGGGTCGTACCGGCGCCTCCGGCGGTGCGCACGGGCAAGAAGGTCGCGGTGATCGGCTCGGGCCCGGCCGGCCTTGCGGCGGCCGAGCAGTTGAATCGCGCGGGCCATACGGTCACGGTGCTCGAGCGCGACGACCGCCCGGGCGGGCTGCTCATGTACGGCATTCCGAACATGAAGCTCGACAAGCGCGAGGTCGTGCTGCGGCGGATCGAGCACATGCAGAAGGAAGGGATCAAATTTGTTTGCAACGCCCACGTCGGCGAGAACGTGGAGCCGATGCTGCTGCTCAAGGATTTCGATGCGGCCGTCATCTGTACCGGCGCGACTGCGCCGCGCGACCTCGCGGTGCCGGGCCGAGATCTGCCAGGCGTCCACTTCGCCATGGAGTACCTCACCGCGAGCACCAAGGCGCTGCTCGATGGCGGCCCGGAGACGACACCGATCCATGCAAGCGATCGGGACGTGGTGGTCATCGGCGGCGGCGACACGGGCACCGACTGCGTCGGAACCGCGATGCGCCAAGGGTGCCGCAGCCTGACGCAGTTCGAGATTCTTCCGCAGCCGCCCATGGAGCGCGCGGCGGATAATCCCTGGCCGGAGTGGCCGCGAGTCTACAAGCTCGACTACGGCCAGGAGGAAGCGGCAGCGAAATTCGGCGCGGACCCGCGCCGCTATTTGACGACGATCAAGCGGCTGCTCGGGGGCGCCGACGGGCGCGTGAAGGAGCTCGAGACCGTGAAGATCAAATGGGAGCGGAGCGCCGACGGGCGGCTCTCGCCCGTCGAGGTGCCGGGGAGCGAGGAGCGCCAGCCCGTACAGCTCGCGCTGCTCGCGATGGGTTTCCTCGGCCCCGAGCAGAGCATGCTCAAGGACTTAGGGCTAGCTGTCGATGGACGCACGAACATCGTCGCCGAGCATGGGCGGTTTGCGACGAGCGTGAAGGGCGTGTTTGCGGCGGGAGACTGCCGGCGCGGGCAGAGTCTCGTCGTCTGGGCCATCAACGAGGGGCGCGGGGCGGCGCGGGAGTGCGACCGGTATTTGATGGGGAGCACCGAGCTGCCGTAAGGCGGCGGGCAAACGCGAGGCAGACGGATCGTGCGATAATCGCGCGACCATCGTGCGGGGCCGGGTCGTTGCCGGCGGGGGCCGCATCATGCATGGTTTGATGCAGAACCATCCGCTGCTCGTCTCTTCGTTGATCGAGCACGCTGCCGTCGCGCATCCGCACGCCGAGATCGTATCCTGCACGCCTGCGCGCGGCCGGGTACGACACACCTACGCCGATATCGCCCGACGCGCGAGGCAACTGGCCGGCGCCTTGGGAGCGCTCGGCATCGTCGAGGGCGACCGCGTCGGAACGATGGCCTGGAACGGCCATCGCCACGTCGAGCTGATCTACGGCAGCTCCGGCATCGGGGCCGTCGCCCACACCATCAACCCACGACTCTATCCGGAGCAGATCGAGTACATCATCAATCACGCGGAGGACAGCTGCCTATTTTTCGACATGTCCTTCCTGCCGCTGCTCGAGCGGCTTGCGCCACGGCTCGAGAGTGTGCGGAGGTACATCGCTCTCGCGAGCCCCGAGGAGATGCCGCCCAGTGCAGCGCTCGATCTCCTTTGCTACGAAGAGTTGATCGGATCGCAGGACCCGGCATTTCGGTGGCCGCGGCTCGACGAGCGCGCGGCCTCGTCCTTGTGCTACACGTCGGGAACCACCGGCCACCCGAAGGGTGTGCTGTATTCGCATCGATCGACCGTGCTGCATTCGATGACCGCCTGCATGGCCGACGCGATGAGCCTCACGGCGGCGGAATCTGTTCTGCTCGCTGCACCGATGTTCCACGCCAATGGCTGGGGATTGCCCTACTCGGCCGCCCTGAGCGGCGCGAGCCTCACGCTTCCCGGTTCGGCTGTGGACGGGCGGAGCGTATTTGAGCTGATGCGGAGCGAGGGCGTCACGATTTTGGCGGGCGTTCCGACCGTCTTGCTGATGCTGCAGCAGCATGTCGAAGCCGAGGGGCAACCTCCGAGCGGAGAGTTCGAGCTGCGGCGCGTCTTTACGGGTGGCGCGGCGGTGCCCCGATCCGTCGTCGAATTCTTCGAACGCGCGTTCGATGCGCGCGTCCTGCACGCCTGGGGCATGACGGAGACCTCGCCTATCGGCACCGTCGGCGGGCTCCTGCGCAAGCATCGGCGTTTGAATTCGGATGAACGCATCGACGTGGTGCTCAAGCAGGGGCGAGCGCCATACGGGGTGGAGCTGAAAATCGCCGGGGTCGACGGCGAGACTCAGCCACGGGACGGCAGAACCCCGGGGCGGCTGTTCGTTCGCGGGCATTGGGTCAGTTCCGGGTACTTCGGCGCCGGAGACGGCTCCGCGCTCGATGGCGACGGCTGGTTCGATACCGGGGATATCGCGACGATCGATCCCGACGGATACCTGCAGATCACGGACCGCGCAAAGGATGTCATCAAATCCGGCGGCGAATGGATATCGTCCATCGATCTCGAGAATGCCGCGATGAGTCACCCTGCGGTCCTCGAGGCGGCCGCCATAGGTGTGCCGCACCCGAAATGGCAGGAACGGCCGTTTCTGCTCGTCGTGCGACGACCGGATCGGCCGCTCGATCGGGAAGAGCTGCTCGCATTCCTCGCCGGGAAGGTCGCTAAATGGTGGCTGCCGGACGGTGTCGCCTTCGTTTCCGAGCTGCCGCATACTGCGACCGGGAAACTGCAGAAGGCGATGCTGCGCGAGAGGTACGCGCAGGGCGAGTTCAGGATGCAGGAGGTGCCCGCGGGCGCTTGCGACCATAAAGAGTAGCCGGCGCATCTAAAGGGAGAACTATGATTCTGCCTGCCTCACCTGCGCGAGCCTCGCAGCGATTCTCACCGCGAGGGGGTGATAGCGGCACCGGAGCTGTCGGTGCCAGAGAGCGCGAGATCGAGCACCGCTTCCCTCGAGGCCGCCATTCCGACGCTGGCGCGACAAGCGCTCGACCAATCACCTGATCTCAACACCGAAGCCCACCGGAAGGATCGATTCGCTCTCGAGCTTGCAGCCGGGGATTACCGGCAGGCCGCAGCACTTGCCGAGGCTTCAAGGGCACGCTCAGCACGAACAGCAAGCGCTGACTCGAGGCTCGAGGTGAGCCGCTGGATGCCGCTGTGGCTGTATGCGCAAGCCCGTGAGGTGCCTCATGCTCGGCTGCGGATCATCTGCCGGCTTTGCATCAGGGCTGCCGTGTGCAGCATGAGGAATAAAGGAACGAGGAATGCCGGAATCAGCAGAAGCGGGAGTGTCGCCATCGGAGCGGTGCTGATTTCCCCCGGGGCCCCCGTAGACAGCGTTGCGCTCAACGCGCCAAGGCTCACGGCGACGACGAGGTCGAGGATGCCGAGGACATTCCAGCGGATGAACGCGGGGCCCGCGGCGAAGCCAGGCCGACGCACGAGGCCGAGAACGATCCACGGAGCCGCGAATCCGACGGCCATATCTCCGAGACCGGCCGGTAGGGCGAACATGGCCGGCAGGAGACTGTGCGCGTAAAGGGAGAGAAAGCCCAGACCGGCCCACCGCCACGCCTGTATCCCTGCGATCAGACGCAGATCGAGTGAGAGAACGAAGTGTCGGAATGATGGCGAGAGCCGCAGCCACGCAAAAAATAGCAGCAGCGGCGCTCCCACCCCGATGGCAATGGGAATGGGCGGTGTCCCCGGAGGGCCGACGAACGCGCCGAGCGCACCGGATGACACGACGAGTAAGAGCCACACGGCTAAAACCGATGCGGCACTCAAGCGAATGCTGCGACTGTCGATGGCCTGAGGCTCGACCGCTCGTGGGAGGACAGTGGCTGACATGGTGCGCTCCTCGCTGCGACTGTTACTTGCATTTTGCAAGTATATAGCGACCGTAGCATACTGACTTGCATCTTGCAAGTATCATGGATGTGGCAATGGACAAGCGGCCGAGATCGAGCGCGGCAAAGCCCTTCGCGCGCTCTGCCTGTGCAATCGCCAATTCGCTCGACATCGTGGGCGATAAATGGACACTGCTCGTCGTGCGTGACTTGCTGCACGGCAAGCGCACCTACGGGGAGCTCGCGGACTCACCGGAGCGCATTCCGACCAATATCCTCGCGGAGCGTCTCAAGCGGCTGGAAGCTGCCGGCATCATTGTCGGCAATCCCTATCAGGAGCGTCCGACGCGCTACGCGTACACGCTGACGCCGAAGGGCAGGGCACTGGGTGAGGTGCTGCTCGCGTTCGTGCGCTGGGGTAAGCAGCACATTCCGGGTACGGTGACGTTGAGCGAAGTTCCGGCGAGCGGCGGGGCTTCAGGGCCTGCGGCGAACCCGGGGCCCAAACGCACGAAACGCGCCC
>Ga0134128_10002870_pt1 | contig 21171 bp, 20 predicted proteins | sample KB31754_FD_96462 | JGI IMG/M metagenome (GOLD analysis project Ga0134128, IMG submission 96462) | Terrestrial soil microbial communities with excess Nitrogen fertilizer from Kellogg Biological Station, Michigan, USA - KB3-175-4 | ecosystem: Environmental > Terrestrial > Soil > Unclassified ...
AGAATTTGAGAAGCGGCCATGAACCATCTGGGCTTCTTCCTCGTCCTGATCTTTCTTATCATCGCCTGGAGCAGGCTGGCGCGGCTATTGAGGGCCAAAGACAAGCCGGGTCGCGAAGACACTGTTGAAAGCGCCGTTCGCCGGGCGATTGAACTCGACAGTTTTGGCGCTGTTCCAGCCCCGCGTGCCGTACGGGCCGGGGCCAATTCCTCCTCTTCCAATCGGCTTTCGCATTCACCACAGGAGATACCTATGAATCCCATCAGTGCATTGATCTTTGTCATATTCATTGGCGGCGCGATCCTATCCTATCTCGCGCAGCTGCCGCCTGCCTTCGCGATCATCCTGGCTCTGATCGGCATTTTCCTGGGCTATTCGGTCAAGATGGCCCAGCAATGGGAAAAGGCCGTGATCTTGAGGATCGGCAAGCTTCATGCCGTCAAGGGTCCCGGTCTTTTCATCCTGGTGCCTATCATCGACCAGGTGGCGATGAGGATCGACCAGCGCATCCGCACCTCGGAATTCAGCGCCGAGCAGGCGCTCACCCGCGACACGGTGCCGGTGAATGTGGACGCCATCGTCTTCTGGATGGTGCACGACGCCCAACGCGCGGCGCTGGAGATCGTGGACTACAACAGCGCGATCCAGCGGGTGGCGCAGACCAGCTTGCGCGAGACCATCGGCTCGTCGGTGTTGTCCGAACTTCTCTCCGAGCGCAGGGAAGCCGATGCGAGGCTCAAGGACGTGATCGGCGCCAAGACCGCCGAGTGGGGCGTCACCGTGAATTCGGTGGAAATCCGCGACGTCGCCATTCCCGCCAATTTGCAGGATGCCATGAGCCGCCAGGCCCAGGCCGAACGCGAGAAACAGGCGCGCGTCATTCTGGGCGCGGCGGAAGAGGAAGTGGCGCAGAGATTCGTCAACGCCGCCAATCTCTATGCCCAGAGCCCGCAAGCGCTGCAGTTGCGCGCCATGAACATCATCTACGAGACCACCAAGGAGCGCGGCGCCACCATCCTGATGCCATCGCACATGGTGGATGCGATGAATCCGGGCGTGGCCTTTGCGCTGGCGGGGCAGACGCCACCGGGTCCGGCAGCGGGCGGGCCATCGGTGCCGGTGGTTGGGAGGACGCCTGGCTGAAATGGAATTGGGTCGAACTGCAGCAAGCTTCCCGCGGGACGCAAGCATATTGTGAAATAATAAAGCCCTTGACCCGGCCGGTAGAGCAGCGCGAGCATCAAAACCGGTAGGGCGCGAGAAGAGAGCCTTACGGCCCACGCCCCCCGAAACGCCGGACGTTTCCGTCTGGCCCAAGGAGGCGCTCATGCCCAATTCCAGAAGCAAAGCCGGTCCCCGCGCCATCGCCCTGATCGGGCCTTATGGGGGCGGCAAGACCCTGCTTCTGGAAAGCATAGCGGCAATCGCCGGCGCGCTGACGCGCAAGGGATCGGTAAGCGGCGGCACCAGTTTGGGCGACTTCTCGGCCGAAGCGCGGGCGCGGCAGATGAGCGTCGAGTTGAATGTGCTTTCCTGCCAATATCTGCGAGAAGATTTCACCTTCCTGGATTGCCCCGGCTCGATCGAGTTCCTGGCGGACACGCTCCATGTCCTCCCGGCGGTGGATGCGGCGGTGGTGGTGTGCGAGCCCGAACCCGCCAAGGTCCAGATGCTGCAGCCCTATCTGAAGGCGCTGTCGGACGCGAAAATTCCCCACTATCTCTTCGTCAACAAGATCGAGCATGCCGCGGGATCGCTCCGCGAGTTGCTGGCGCAGTTGCAGGAGGCGAGCGAAACGCCGTTGCTGCTCCGCCAAATTCCGATCTGGGAGAACGGCGTCGCCACCGGCTTCGTCGATCTCGCGCTCGAGCGGGCCTTCGTTTATCGCCCGCACGCGGCGTCGGAAGTGGTGGATATCGCCGATTTCGCCCGCGAAAAGGAAGCGCGCTTCCAGATGCTGGAACGGCTGGCTGATTATGACGAGCATCTGATGGAGGAATTGCTGGGCGATGTCGAGCCGCCGCGCGACGAAGTGATGAACGATCTCAGGCGCGAAGTGTCGGAAGGGCTGGTCGTGCCGGTCCTGATCGGCTCGGCGGAAGGCGATCACGGCATCAGGCGGCTGTTGAAGGCGCTCCGGCATGAAGTGCCGGATGTGGCCAAAGCGGCGGAGCGGTGCGGCATAAAACCAGACGCGACCACCATCCAGATCATCAAGACCTTCCATGGCGGGCATGGAAGACTAAGCTTGGGGCGGGTTCTTTCCGGTAGCCTCAGGGATGGCCAGACCCTGCATGGCCCCCATGGCGATACCCGCGTGGGCGGCATCCTCTCGCTCCAGGGCGACAAGCAGACCAAGAAAAGCGACGCCCAGGCGGGCGACACAGTGGCGTTGGCCCGGCTCGACAATGTGCAGACCGGTGATCTTCTGGCCGCGGACAAGACGGCAGCCAAACGAATGGTGCCCAAGCTGAGCGCGCCGGTCTATCGGCTGGCGATTGCCGCCCAGGACCGCAAGGATGAGGTCAAGGTGACGGCCGCCATCGCCAAGCTGATCGAGGAAGATCCCTCCTTGGCATTCGAGCAGAACGCCACCACCCAGGAAATGCTCCTGGCCGGGCAAGGCGAGATGCATCTGAAAGTCGCCATCGAGAAACTGATGAGCAAATACGGGCTCAAACTTTCCACCAAGTTGCCGCGCGTGCCCTATCGCGAGACCATCCGCAAATCCACCACGGTGCGGGGGCGGCACAAGCGCCAGTCGGGCGGTCATGGCCAATATGGCGACGTGGTGCTTGAGATTCAGCCCATGCCGCGGGGCGCCGGCTTCGTCTTCCACGACCGTATCAAGGGCGGCGTGGTGCCCAAGCAATGGATCGGTTCGGTGGAGAAGGGCGTCCAGGAATATATGAAGACGGGGCCGCTGGGTTTTCCGGTGGTGGACATCGCCGTTTCGCTCACCGACGGTTCCTACCATTCGGTCGATTCCTCCGACGCCGCATTCCAGACCGCGGGCCGGGTGGCGATGAGCGAAGGCTTGCCGGGCTGCTCGCCGGTCCTGCTGGAGCCGGTGATGAAAGTTGCCATCCATGTGCCCAAAGACGCCACCGCCAAAGTGAACGGCGTGATCGGCACAAGGCGGGGCGCACCGCTGGGCTTTGACGGCCGCGACGGCTGGCGCGGCTGGGACACGGTGAGAGCCGAGATGCCGTTGTCGGAAGTCACCGATCTGATCGTGGATCTGCGCTCGCTCACCCAGGGCGTGGGCACTTTCGAGATGGAATTCGACCATTTCGCCGAATTGGCCGGCAAGCTCGCCGATCAGGTGGTGGCGACTCAGCGCGCAGCGTGAGTGGAAAATAACAGTTGCGAGGATGTTCGCGCCGCGCGAGCGCGCGACCCAAAATAAAAAGCAGCCGGAACGTTAGGACGCTCCGCCCCGGGAGCACGCCAGTGCTGAAAGCGATTTCCGGAGGCGTTGTGCGGGAGGCGTGCGACCAGAAATAAATAAGCTGCCGAGGCGTTAGGACGGCTCGCCCCGCGAGCGTGGACAAGCGGTCGGTGCCGGGGCGATTTTGGAGTTAGGCGTCTGTGCGTGAGACCGCGCGCCCAAAAAATAAAAAGCAGCCGGAACGTTAGGACGTTCCGGCTGCCAATTTCGCGCTCAGGGGGAAAAGAGCGCGGGTGTCGCGCCCGGGGGGAGAAAGCGCGACATTAAAGGAAATGGGTATCCCGGCGGGAGGTTTCAAGAGCTTCGCAAAAAGCCCAAGAAACTCAATGAAAACTCAATATTGCCAGTCCTTGGAACCCTTGACCAGGAAGTCGCGGAAGGCGGCGACGCGCTTGGATTGGCGAAGCGCATCGGCATAGACCAGATGCACGTCGAAATCCGGCGCGGGCACTTCGGGGAGCACCGGAACCAGATTGGGATGATCGGCGGCCACGAAATCCGGCACTACGCCGATGCCCAGACCCGCTTCCACCGCCTGCAGGATGCCGGTGATGTTGTTGATGCGGATCACGCTGCCGGTGCAGCCGGGTCGGAAATTCTTCTGGAACAGGTCGAGCAGCCAATTGATGTCACGGATCTCGGGCGCCGCGGTTTCGCCATAGACGATGATGGTGTGATTGCAGACCTCTTCCAGCCGCAGGGGCGCGGGATGCTTGGCCAGATAATCCTTCGAGGCGTAGATGTGGTAATGCACGGTGAAGAGCTTGCGCTGGATCAGATCGGCCTGCACCGGTGCGCGCATGCGGATGGCAAGATCGGCGGCGCGTTGAGACAAGTCTAACTCGCGATCATCCATCACCAGGTGAACCTGGACTTCAGGATATTCGCGCAGGAACTCCTTCAGCCGGGGCAGGAGCCAATAGGCGCCGATGCCGTGGCTGGCGGTGATCTTGAGCGAGCCGCGGGGCGAATCGTGGATGTTCTTGAGCGCTTCCTCGGCTTGCGCCAGCCGCGCCAGGACTTCGCTCACCGCGCTGTAGAGCAGTTCGCCCTCGTCGGTCAGGGTGAGGCCCCGGGCATGGCGCTGGAACAGCGGCGTGGAGATTTCCTCTTCGAGCGCGCTGATCTGGCGGCTCACCGCCGACTGGCTCAAGGTGAGCATCTGGCCGGCATGGGTGAAGCTTCCCGCCGACGCCACGGCGTGGAAGATGCGAAGCTTGTCCCAATCCATCACTACCCCTTCGTGCCCCGTGCCCTGTGGCGATCGGGCAGATAACCCGCTTAAGCGGAGAGCGGCAATTCTCCACCATGAGACGCCGCCAGGAACCGCTCCGCTTCCAGCGCCGCCATGCAACCCATGCCCGCCGCGGTCACCGCCTGGCGGAACACCTTATCCTTGACGTCGCCGGCCGCGAAGACACCGGCCACACTGGTATGGGTGGAATCGGGCGCGGTCCGGATATAGCCGCTGGCATCCATGTCCAGCAGGCCCTTGAAGAGCGATGTTGCGGGCGAATGGCCGATGGCCACGAAAAGACCATCCACCTCGATTTCGCGCTTGGAACCGGTCACGGTATTGCTGAGGCGCAATCCGGTGACGCCCTTGGGCTCGCGGTTGCCGAGAACATCGGTCACCTCGGTATCGTAGAGAATTTCGATCTTCTTGTTGGCGGCAAGCCGCATCTGATTGGTCTTGTCGGCGCGCAATGTGTCGCGACGATGGATCAAGGTAACCTTCTCGGCGAAATTGGTGAGGAACAAGGCTTCCTCCGCCGCGGTATTGCCGCCCCCCACAACCGCCACTCTCTTGCCGCGGAAGAAAAACCCGTCACAGGTGGCGCAGGCCGAGACGCCAAAGCCCTGAAAATGGCTTTCGCTGGGGAGCCCCAGCCAATTGGCGCTGGCGCCGGTGGCGATGATCAACGTGTCGGCGGTATAGGTCTCACCGGAATCGCCCTTGAGCTTGAACGGTCTGCGCGACAGCTCCACGGACTGGATGGTGTCGGAAACGAATTTCGTCCCCAGATGCTCGGCTTGTTTCTGCATCTGGTCCATCAGCCAGGGCCCCTGGATGGCGTCGGCGAAGCCGGGGTAATTCTCCACTTCGGTGGTAATGGTGAGCTGGCCGCCCGGCTGGATGCCGGCGATCAGGGTGGGCTCGAGCATGGCGCGCGCCGCATAGATGGCGGCCGTGCAGCCGGCGGGTCCGCTGCCCAGGATAATCACTTTGGAATGATGGCTCATGGTGCTTTCGACAGCGCTGGAAAGGCCCCTGATATCAGGGGCAGTGGCCAAAAGATCAAGCGGCGGCGCGGCCGGAAGCGGTGGATCGCCATGTCGCGGCAGATGGTCGATTTATGCGGCCGTTAGGCATTTCAAGAAATATTATTGCGTAAGGTTCCATGAGCGCGTAAAACGGGTCGGGGAGAGGCCGCTTGGAAAATCGAAAACTCGACGCCATCGACTTGCGCATTCTCAAAGAATTGCAAACCGATGGCCGCATCACTAACGTGGAATTGTCGCGCCGCGCCAAGATCACCGCACCGCCCTGCCTTCGGCGCATGCGGGCCTTGGAGAAGGCGGGCTATGTCCAGGGCTATCATGCCGTCCTGAACGGCAAGGCGCTGGGCTATTCCGTCACCGGTTTCATATTCGTCGGCTTGGCCAGCCAGAAGGATGCCGATCTCAAGCATTTCGAGGAACGCGTGCGCAGTTGGCCTGAAGTGCGCGAGTGCCACATGCTGTCGGGCGAAGTGGATTTCCTGCTCAAATGCGTGGCGCGGGACCTTTCCCATTTCCAGGATTTCGTCACTGAGACGGTGACGGCGGAACGCAATGTCGCCAGCGTGAAAAGCTCGCTGGTGATACATCCCACCAAAATTGAGCCCGGTGTCCCGGTCGAAGCACCGGCCTGAAGCACTCTGGCGCTTTTGCTCTCTTCAGCCGCAGCCTGTACCCTTCTTTGTCCATGCGCCTTCTGTTCGGTCTCTTCCTCATTCTCGTCTCTCTGCCGCTGGGCCATGCTTGCGCGCAGGAAATCCCCCGCATCAAGGCGCGCATCCTGTCCTTCGATGGCAAGCTCCTCACCGTGACGTCGGGAACGACGGGCCAGACCCTTACCATCGGCCTGATGCCCAACACGCGGCTGATGTACGAAACCAAAGCCGACGCCACCTCCGTCAAGCCGGGCGATTATCTGGGCGCGACGCTGCGCAAAAACGCCGGCCTGTGGCAGGCGGAGGAGGCGCATCTTCTCCCCGAGGCGCTCAGGGGCGCGGGCGAGGGGCTTTACCCCTTGCCGTCCGATGCCAGCGAACGGATCATCACCGGTGAAGTTGCGAAAAACGATCTTCCCTCGGCGCAGATAACCATCGCCTTTCGCGGCAGCGTGGGCAGCGACGGCCCAACCTGCACGGGCCGGGCTCCCCGGACCGGAGGCTGCCAGGGCGAAATGACCTTCGCCCTGCCCGCCAAGGTCCCGGTGGTCGCGTTGCTGGCGGGCAGCAAATCCATTTTGACGCCGGGCAAAGTGGCGGCGATTTCGGTGATCGCGGGACCGGATGGACATCTGGTCACGCCCGGGCTCACAATCGAAAATGAGACCGGAGGCGAGGTGCTGAACCTCGCGCCACAGTCCACGAAAGGGCCCGCCAAACCGCCGGGCCCTTAAACTTTGCCTTTGGGAGTGAGACCAATGCGACTTTCGCCCGCCTTCCTTGCCCTTGCGCTTCTCGCTCTGCCGGCTTTCGGCGCCGACAAGCCGAAATTCGGCGATTTCGGGGTGGACCTCAGTGCCATGGATAAGAGCGTCAAGCCGGGCGACAATTTCTTCCTCTACACCAACGGCAATTGGCTGAAGGCGGCGGTGATCCCGCCCGACCGCTCCCAGACCGGATCGTTCCAGGACTTGCAGATATTGAGCGAGCAGCGGATGCGCGCCATCGTCGATGAGCTGGAAAAGAAGCCCTATGCAGGGCTCACCACCGAGCAAAAGAAGCTGCGCGATCTCTATGACGCCTACGAAGATCGCGCGGCGATCGAAGCCAATGGCCTGAAGCCGGTCCAGAAGGATCTGGACTATCTGGCAGGCCTCAAGACCAAAGACGATGTGGCGCGCGCCATGGCCTCGATTCCACTCGGCACCGAAAGCATCTACGACATCGGCATTGGGGTGGACGACAAGAACCCCGACAATTATTCCCTCAATCTCAACCAGTCGGGTCTGGGCCTGCCCGACCGCGATTATTATCTCAGCAACGACAAGGCACTGGTGGATACGCGCAACCAGTACCGCCAGTATCTGTCGGACATGATGAAGCTGGCGGGGATGAGCGACGCCGATGCGCGCGCCGACCGCATCTTGGCGGTTGAAACCGAGATCGCCAAAGTCCAATGGAGCCGCGCCGAACGCCGCGACGAGGACAAGGTCTACAATCCCATGAAGATTTCGGACCTGAAGGCGCTGGCGCCGGATTTTCCCTGGGACGCTTTCCTGGCCGAAACCCATGTGCCGCTCGTCACGCCCCATGGCGAACGCTATGCGATCGTGGCCGAGAAGAGCGCGTTCGGACCCTTGGCCAAGATTTTCGCCGACACTCCGGTCTCGACCTGGCGTGACTACCTTGTCGTGCATTATCTGCACCGCTACGCCGCCTATCTGCCCAAGCGTTTCGATGATCGCGACTTTGCTTTCTACGGCACGGTTCTGGGCGGACGCACCCAGCAACTCGACCGCCCCACCCGCGGCATCCATCTTTTGGATGCCTTGTTGGGTGAGGCTTTGGGCAAGCTCTATGTGGCGCGTTTTTTCCCGCCCGAGGCCAAGGCCAAGGCCGACGTGCTGGTACAAAATCTGCTCGCTGCCTACAAGGAAGACATCAAGACCCTGTCCTGGATGAGTCCGGAAACCCGGACCAAGGCGCTCGAGAAGATCAGCGAGTTCACGCCCAAGATCGGCTATCCCAGCCATTGGCGCGATTATTCCGCCTATACGGTGAAGCGCGACGACTTGATCGGCGACATCCAGCGTGGCGCGGTGTTCGAATGGAATCGCGAGGTCAAACGGATCAACCAGCCGGTGGACAAGACCGAGTGGGGCATGACGCCGCCCACCATCAACGCCTATTACAATCCGTCCTTCAACGAAATCGTGTTTCCCGCCGCCATCCTGCAGCCACCCTTCTTCGATCCCAACGCCGACGACGCGGTCAATTATGGCGGCATCGGCGCGGTGATCGGCCACGAGATCAGCCACGGCTTCGACGACCAGGGCAGCAAATATAACGGCAAGGGCGTGTTCCAGAATTGGTGGACCGCCCAGGACCGCGCCAATTTCGACGCCAAGACCAAGGCCATCGTCCAGCAATATGACGCCTTCGAGCCGCTGCCGGGGCTGCACGTGATCGGGGAAAATACCCTGGGCGAAAACATCGCCGATAATGCCGGCATTGCCATCGCGCTCAAGGCCTATCACATCTCGCTGCACGGCCAGCCCGCGCCGACGATCGACGACCTGACCGGCGACCAGCGCTTCTATCTCTCCTTCGGGCAGATCTGGCGCACCAAGCAACGCGATTCATCGCTTCGCACCCAGACCCTGTCGAACGAGCACAGCCCGGCGGAATTCCGGGTGATCGGGCCTACCCGCAACCAGGATGAATGGTACACGGCCTTCAATGTGCAGCCGGGCGACAAATATTATCTGCCGCCGGATCAGCGGGTTCACCTTTGGTAATCAGAGGGTGGCCAGAAGCTCGTAGGAGAGTTTGCGCGCTTCGTGATCGTAAATCTGACCCGTCACCATCAATTCGTCGGGCTGATGACGGGCGATGAAGGCGTCAAGCCCCGCCTTGACGGTCTTGGCCGCGCCCACCTGCGCCACCGCGAGCACGCTTCTCAACATCGCCTCGATGCGCGGATCGGCGAGGAAAGGGGCGATATCGTCAACCGGCGGCGGCAACGGTCCGGGTCGGCCGGTCCGCAGATTGATGAAGGCCTGTTGCAGTGACGTGAAAAGACGCCGGGCTTCGGCGTCGGTTTCGGCCATCACCACATTCAGCCCCAGCATGACATAAGGTTTTGCGAGAAAAGGCGAGGGCCGAAATTGCGCACGATAGAGCATAAGCGCGTCGCCGAGTTGCTCGGGGGCGAAATGCGACGCGAAGGCGTAAGGCAGGCCCAGGGCCGCCGCCAATTGGGCGCCGTAGAGACTCGAACCCAGCATCCATACCGGCACTTTGCTTCCCGCGCCTGGAATGGCGCGTACGGCCTGACCGAATTGCGGCTCGTCCAGATAAGCGATCAGCTCCAGTACGTCCTGCGGGAAATGATCGACATCGCCGCTGAGATTACGCCTCAGCGCCACCGCAGTGCGGCCATCGGTGCCCGGGGCGCGGCCCACGCCCAGATCGATGCGGCCCGGGTGAAGCGCGGCCAAGGTGCCGAACTGCTCGGCGATCACCAGCGGCGCATGGTTGGGCAGCATGATGCCGCCCGCGCCCACGCGGATGGTGGAGGTTCCTTGGGCGATGTGCCCGATCACAATGCTGGTCGCGGCGCTGGCGATGCCGGGCATATTGTGATGTTCGGCCACCCAATAGCGGCGATAGCCAAGTCGCTCGCAATGGCGGGCCAAATTGAGGCTGTTTTTTAACGCCAACGCGGCGTCGCCGCCCTGGATGATGGGCGAAAGATCAAGAACGGAAAGCGGAACCGGTGGCAAAAGCCCTCCTTTGGAACCTCATTTGTTAGAGGTTTCCGGCAACGCAGGCCATCCCCGACCGTTTTCTTAGGGAGTTGCCGGAGGCAGCCATCATGAAAACCAAATTCCTTATCGTAGCGACGACGCTGACGATCCTGGCCGCACCCGCATTCGCCAGCGCGCCATCCCGTGATGCGTTCAGCAGGGCTCCGAACGACCAGGCGACCGAGCCCATGCCCAACCAGGATATGGGCAATGGCGATGCCTATGTCGCGCCGTTCGGCGACCATCTGCGCCAGAACCAAATGGACGATATGCGTCCCCTGAACGGTCGGAGCCGGAATAATCTTATTCCGCCGCGCATGGATGCCAGCGGCGTTCCGGATCCCCGTATCTGATTGGCAGGAGCATTGAGCCTGAGCGGATCGCCCAGTTGGCCAGAGCCAAATCAGGCCGATGCCCAGGCCAGCCTGAAGGTGCCATCCTGGTCTTCGACGCAAACCGTCACGTCCATGCCGTCGGCGTGATCGTGCTCCGCGGTACGGATCGCCAGGGTTAGCGCCATATCCCGATCGAAGGATGAGGGTCCCGCGTCGCCATCGCCCGTGCCCACATTCCAGTGCCGGCCATCGAAAGTGACATGATATTCCCGCACCGAGAGCGGACTGGCCAACCCCGAGCTTTCGGGTGGAAGGATGTGAATGGCTTCCGTCAGTCTTTCCATGTGCGACTCACCTCTTGAAGCGAATCTGAACCTCGCGGATTCCGCGTGCAAGGCGGCGCGCCCGCGGCGGCGGTGTTCGCCAAATTCCGCCAGTACTTCCGCGGCTTTTTTGCGCTGGCTCGGTTCGTCCCGGTGGCCCAATCATCCTGGCTTTGCCGGGAACATTTGTCATTTTCGGCAAGACTGATTCGGTCCAAAAGGCACCTTTCGGGCCTCCGCCGCTTGTTCCGCGAAATGGGTTGACAGGGGGCCAATCTTGAATGGCCTGGGGTGAGGCTGTAGCCTTTGCCACCAATGCCGCCTGGCGGGGACCATGAAGCGGCCCTCCTCTCACATCGCGTCCAAATCCAAGCCACAAATCTCTTGAGGGAGAATCCGAATGCTAGGAATGTTCAGTGAAGAAGCAAAAGACGATCTGCTGGCTCGGGGTTATTCGCGCCGCCAGATGATGCGGGCTGCCATGATGTTCGGCGGCGCCGCGGCCACGGCGTTTGCCTTGGCGCCCGAACTGGCGGCTGCCCAAGAGGACCGCGAAGACCTGAAGGTGCGCATCAGTTCCAATGAATGCTGGACCGGCCCGATGCCGGTCGGTCTTCAGGCGTTGATAAGGACCGCTCCCGCATCCAACCGCTACTCGCCTCACAACGAGCGCGGCCAGCTCATCAAGGCCGTCGCCCAGATCGAGAATGTTCCCGCAGATCACATCATGCCGTGGCCGGGTTCGAACGAGGCGCTGGTCCGTTCGATTTTCGCGTTCTGCTCGCCCACCAAATCCCTGGTCCAGGCCGATCCCAGCTACGAAACGATGGGGCGCGCGGCCAAATTCCTCAATGTGCCGATCAAGAATGTGGCGTTGACCGCGGATTATCGCCATGACGTGAAGGCGATGGCGGCGGCCGATACCAATGCGGGCGTCTTTTATGTCGTCAACCCCAACAATCCCACCGGCACCATGACGCCCACAGCCGAGATCGAATGGCTGGTGGACAACAAGCCGGCCGGTTCGCTCGTGGTGATCGACGAGGCCTATATCCATTTTTCCAAGGACTATCCCAACAATACCACCAGCCATCTGGCGGCGGCGGGCAAGGACGTGCTGATCAACCGCACCTTCTCGAAGATCTTCGGCATGGCGGGCGCGCGCGTCGGCTATGTCATGGGTCGTCCCGAGCTTCTCCAGAAGCTCAGGCTCTATGATGGCGGTTATCTGTCGAACATGCTGCCGGTCGCGTCGGTGGCCTGCGCCACGGCCAGCCTTGGCGACAAGGCGACGATCGCCCAGCGCCGCAAGACGCTGGACGAGAACCGCGCCATGACGGTGGACTTCCTCACCAAGCGCAATTTCAGGCTGATCGGCCCCAGCGAGGCCAACATGGTGATGGTCGATTGGAAGACCAAGTCCGCCAAAGACATGCAGGCGGCGTTCCGCGCCCAGGGCGTGGGGATCGGCCGTTCCTGGCCGACCTGGCCGAACGTGTCGCGCATCACCATCGGCTCCAAACAGGACATGGAAGGCTTCTTCGCCGCCTTCAATAAGGTCGTGTCGGCGTAAAAGTCCGTCTTATAAGAAATGAGAAAAGGCCTCCGCTCGCGGAGGCCTTTTTGTTTTCAAAGCCCTACAGGTGGCGACTGGCTGAGGCCGCCCATGGGTTCCCTGATTCCCCAATGCGTTAACGGGGGAGCGGCTGCCTTGAACGGGCGGAATGCTGCCTGTAGCCTTGCTGTCCGATGCCGCTTGAACCGGGGACCATGAAAGCGGCCCCCAGCTCTCCTGCCACCGACACCGAGTCAAAAAATCTCTCAGGGAGAATCCGAATGACGAAATTGATCAGTGAAGAAGCAAAAGACGATCTGCTGGGTCGGGGCTATTCGCGCCGCCAGATGATGCGTGCCGCCATGATGTTTAGTGGCGCCGCCGCGGCGACCGCGTTCACCCTGAGCCCGGAAATGGCGGTCGCGCAGCAAGACCTGGCATCGGCGAAAGTCCGGATCGGCCAGAACGAATGCTGGACCGGCCCCATGCCTCCCGGCGCCGCCGCTGCCGCGGCAGCAATCCCGGTTTCCAACCGCTATTCGCCCAATGACGAACAGGGCAAGCTGGTCAAGGCAATCTCTCAAATCGAGAATGTTCCTGAGGATCACATCATGACCTGGCCGGGCTCGAACGAAGCTCTGGCCCGCTCGGTGGTGGCGTTCTGTTCGCCGACGAAATCCCTGGTCCAGGCCGACCCCAGCTATGAGACCTGTGGGCGCGCCGCCAAATTCCTGAACGTGCCGATCAAGAATGTGCCGCTGACGGCGGATTATCGCCATGACGTGAAGGCGATGGCGGCGGCCGATCCCAATGCCGGCGTGATGTATGTCGTCAATCCCAACAATCCCACCGGCACCATGACGCCGAACGCCGAGATCGAGTGGATCGTGGCCAACAAGCCGGCCGGTTCGGTGGTGGTGATCGACGAAGCCTACATTCATTGGACATCTGCCTATCCCAACAACACCACCAGCCATCTGGCGGCGGCGGGCAAGGATGTGCTGATCATGCGCACCTTCTCGAAGATCTTCGGCATGGCGGGCATGCGCATCGGTTATACGATGGGCCGTCCCGACCTCCTGGCCAAGCTTCGCCTCCATGACGGCGGCGCCCTGTCGCGCCAGTTGCCGGTGCCGTCGGCCGCGTGCGCCACCGCCAGCCTGGGCGACAAGGCGACCTTTGCCAGCCGCCGCAAGACCTTGGTGGAGAACCGTGCCATGACGGTGGATTTCCTCACCAAGCGCGGTCTCAAACTGATCGGTCCCAGCGAGGCCAACATGCTGATGATCGACTGGAAGACCAAGACCGCGAAGGAGATGCAGGCGGCATTCCGCGCCCAGGGCGTCGAGATCGCCCGGGTCTTCCCGACCTGGCCGACCGTGTCGCGCATCTCGATCGGTTCCAAGCAGGACATGGAAGGCTTCTTCAGCGCCTTCAACAAGATCGTGCAGGCGTAAAGGATCTGGCTTAAGACGAATGAAATTCCTCCCTTCGGGGAGGGGATAGAAATAAGGGGCCCAGGTGACATTTTTGGCAACACCTGGGCTTCTTCTTATGAATTCTCCATCGACCGGAGGAGACCATGTCCAAGAGGTGGCGGCGTATAGGCGTTGGCCTCTCAGTGGTCTGGCTTTTAGCCGGCGGCTACTGGGGCAACAGCAGGGGACTCCACAAGGGAGATTTTGCGGTCTCGCAATTCGCCCTCTGTGTGGAAAATTCCGGGAATCCCGGCGACGCGGCCGGTAGATGCCTCACGCAGTTCGACAAGGACTATCCGGAAGCGATCCGGTATCACTGGCGCGATGCGCTGATGGTGGGGGTTGTTCCGATCCCGGTTGCGTGGCTTTTGGTCTATGGACTGAGGGGTTTGGTGCGGCGGAGGAGCGCATTTAAGGCCGCCTAAGCTCCGGGATAACTAGATTTCCATCAGGTCGCGGCCCACGATCAGGCGGCCCGAGAAATAAGGCTTGACCGCATCGAACCAGGTCTGGTCGGGGATTGCGGGTGTGCCGCCGGGCACGAAATGCGACAGCACCAATGTCTTCACGCCGGCCTCGGTGGCGATGCGCCCCACGTGTTGGGTTGTGGTATGGGCGGCCATCAGATGGGCGGAAAGCGTGGTCGCGTTGGGCTCGCTGGCGGCGAGCTTTTCCAGGGCGGGCAGATACATCACTTCATGCACCAGCACGTCGGCGCCATGCGCCAGCCGCACCAGATTCTCCGACGGCCGCGTATCGCCCGAAATCACGATGCTGCGGTCGGGGCAATCGAAGCGATAGGCGAAAGCCGGCTTGACCATGCCGTGATCCACCAGCGCGGCGGTGACTTTGACGTTCGTGTCCTGCATCACCGGGCCGCCTGCCGTGATCTCGTGCGGCACGATCAAAGGCGCGAGAGCGGGCCGCCCCTCATCGGCCATGCGGGTCTTGATGTCGTAATCGTTCATTTCCAGGAACAGCCGCGTCATCTCCTTGAGCGGCGGCGGACCATAGGTGTCGACCTTGGCGGTCAGGGTCGAAGCCCAGGCCAGCCAGATCAGGTTGCCGTAGTCGGCATTGTGGTCGGAATGCTGGTGGGTGATGAAGACCGAGCGCAAGGACGCCAGGTTCAAGCCCGCCAGCACCATCTGCCGCGCCACGCCATTGCCGCAATCGATCACATAGGACGCGCCATTGACGACGATGACTTGCGCCGGTTCCGCGCGATTGGGCTTGGGCGTCGGTCCGCCCCCGGTGCCCAGCAGGACCAGGCGCGATTTTGCCGGCGCGCCGAAAGCTTCCCGCGCCAGGAACGGCAGCGCCCCCGCAGCCTGCAAAAACGCGCGGCGCGATGCGCGTCGGCCGAACGTCAAGGGCTGCCCACGACTTTGCAGGTGCCGCGCTTGGGATTGTAGATCGTGCCGGCAGGGCAGGCGGCTTTCTGACCTTGGGCCGCGCCCGGCGGCTCGAGCGCCGCACCCCGCTTGTAGTTGGGACAATTGTGCGGCCCGGTGCAGGGCGGCTCCGTCAGTTGCGGTTTCAACACTTGAGCGGATACCGGTGTGGATGCCGCCACGGCGCAGATCGCGACCGCAAGAAATGCGGCCAGCATGAAACTAGCTTGGATCATCAGCGATTCCCTCCCGGCCAAAGTCTGCACCTGAATCGTTTCCCGGAACAGGAGGAACGCGTCTTGCCTGCCGTTGGTTATACCAGTGGAGGGTGGAAGACATGGAGCGAGAACCATGAAGAAATGGATCGTGGTGGGGCTGGCCTTGTTGTCGTTGGCTGCGTGCGCGCCTTATCCCGGCTATTACCGCGACCGCTATTATGACGGCTATTATCGCGACGGTTATAATGGCCGGTACTATGACCATCCCTATTATGACAGGGATCGGGGTTACGATCGCGACGGCTATTATCGCGACGACAGGCGCTACTAGGACGAATGTGACAGCCGGTCATGATCGGCCATGGCCGGCCCGCCGCCCGCCGAATTTTTTCAAGCGTTGCGATTATGCCGACAATTATGATGTTTGGGAGCCTTTCGCCACGCCCCGGCCACGAAGCCGCCTTTGCCTTTCCATATGCCGCAAATTAAAATTGCTTGAGGCAAAATCTTGGGGAGTGGCAACATGAAAATTCTTGCTGCTGTTTTGTTTGGCGGCGCATTGATGGCCGCGCGGGCGTTGGCCCAGGACAACAGCACCGGCAAAGAGGACATGACCAGGGCCGCAGCGCACCACGTGATGCGCCACAAGGAACGCTACAAGCGTGACTACAAGAGCGACCAGGAAGAGCGCCAGGCGACGGAGGACCTCAACAAGCAGTATCGCGGCGTCAACGCCGCCGACGTGCATTAGCGGCTTTTGATTACCGGAAAACCCATAAGGGTCCCTGGTCGCGATCATCCCATCACCATCGTGCCTCAGCCGGGGCGCGTGGTGGTGCGGACGGGAGAGGAGATCATCGCCGATACCAGGGCGGCGCTGCGCCTGGCGGAAGCTTCCTATCCTCCCGTTTTCTATATTCCCCGTACCGACGCGAAGATGTCATGGCTGGCCCCAAGCGATCACCGCACCTACTGTCCCTATAAGGGCGCGTGCAGCTATTTCAGCATCGCCTCGGGCGGCGAGGCCGGGCGCAACGCGGTCTGGAGCTATGAAGACCCTTATCCCGCCGTGGCGGCGATCAAAGATCATCTCGCCTTCTATCCCGACCGGGTGCGGATCGAGACGACCTGACGTTGCCGCACCATGGATGTTTTCTGGCCGCGAGTTCCATGCCGGCAACCGCGAGAATTTCCTCCGTACGATTTGCGCTGGTTCAACGCAGATTTATGCAATTCCTGCCGAACCTCCTAACCTGTCTTAAGAGGGTGGACGATTATTTTACCACCTGGAACGCAAGGCGTGCGTGGTTCGAGCCATATGGCACAGGGTGCAGCGGAGTTGCTTACACAATCGCATGCCGGAGCAGCAAAAGCTTCCGCGCCTGTTGCTCCATCGTCCGCCGCGCGCGCGATCGCGCTCGATCTTGCCCCCCTGATCGCGCCCTATCGCCGTCGCGCACGCCTCTCGCTCCGGATCGAGAATTTGCCGCAAGGCGCGCGCCTCAGCGCGGGCCGCAACAATGGCGACCGCTCCTGGTCGCTCGCGCTCGACGAACTGGACGAGCTTTTCTATGTGCTGCCGGAACATCTGACGGACGACCATGTGCTGGCGCTTCGCCTGGTGGCGAAGGAAGAGAGCAATGCCTCCACCCTGGCGCTGATCGACCTTCCCGTGCGCGCCGGCAATTTCGTGGCGTTGCCGCCGCCCTCCTTTGGGCACAGGCAGCGCGAAGCGCTCCGTTCCGAGGCGCCTCGCTCTGAGGCGGCAAAGGCCGATACGCTCAAACAGGAAATATCCGCGCTCAAGGCCGAGTTGGCCGGACGCGACCAGGAGCTCAGCCAGGCGCGCGCCGCCAGTCAGTCGCTGGATGGCAACTGGCAAGCCAAGCTCGAAAAGGCGATTGCCGCGGCGAAGACCGAGTGGCGCAGCGCGGAAGCGTCGCGCCTGGCGGCGGCGCGCGCCGACCATGAGAAAGAGGTCTCTTCGTTCCACGAGCTCAAGGATCATGTCACCGCCGCCCATACCCTTTTGAGCGAGCGGGAAGGCGAGCTCGCCGCGCTCAAGGCGGAATTGACGGAACAGCGGCAGAAATCGGAAGCCGAAATCTCGGCCGCGACGAAGGCGCTGGACGTGCAAAGCGCGCTGGATGCCCAGCGCCGCGAACAATCGGCCAAACTGCTCCAGGAATTGAAACGCCGCTGCGACGAGGCGGAAGCCAGCCTGATCCGCCAGCGTCAGAAATCGGAGGCCGAGATCGCGGCGGCCAGGACTGCGCTGAAAGCGCAGGGCGCGCGGGAGACGGACAAACAGGACCAAGCCGGCGCGGCGCTGGCCGAATTGACCGCACGCTGCCAATCCGCCGAAGCCGAACTGGACCGCCAGCGCGAAAACCTGGAAGCGGAAATAAACGCCGCGCACAGGGCGGCCGAGGAACAGGATGCCGCCGAAGCCAGGCGCGCGCGCCACGCAGCCGGCGCCCTTGCCGAACTCCAGGCGCGTTGCGAAGCGGCGGAAGCGTCCCTTCGCTCTGCCCAGACCGCGCGCGAGAAGGCGGAGGTGGATGACGCCTATGTCCGCGGCCTCAATCAGGAGATCAAGAATCTGCAGACCGTCCTGGTGGACCGCGAAGCCGCGATCGCGCGCGCGGAGGCGTCGCTGGAACAGATGCAGGTGGGCGCGGTTGCGAGGCCTGCGCCTGCCCATTGGGAGCCGCTGCCGGGCGGCCTCAGCCGGTCACATGACCAAGATAACGCGAAGAGACCCGATAGCCATCTGGTGCGGGACTTCGTTCTTGTCTTCGCGGTGGTGGGGCTGGGCTGTCTGGCCTATTTCTTCGGCCCGTCTCTGCTGGCGTCGACCGGGTGGCAATTGCCGGCTTTGTCCAACCTGTTCGCGGCCAATGACGATGATCAAGCGCCCGCGCCGATGCCGGCCGTCCCCGCTGCGCCGCCCAAACCCGATCATCCCCAAGGCGTCGTGATCCGCGACGTCAATCTTCGCGCCGCGCCCTCCACCACCGCCGGGGTGATCGCGGGCCTCACGCAAGGCACGGCGGTGGCGATCCTGGACACCCAAGGCAATTGGGACCATGTCGAGGTCGTGATTTCCGGCGGGACATCACGCCAAGGTTGGGCCTACGGAAGTTATATCGGCGCCACAAGCAAAAGCCCCGCTGCCAGGCCCCTGACCGGGCGGTGACGCAACCGCGCCTTTGTGCTATCCGTTATCTTGCATTCTTCGCCAATTTCGCGCCGGAGGTTCCCATGGTCACCCTCAAGATCAATGGCGAGCAACATGATCTCGATGTCGAAGCCGAGATGCCGCTGCTCTGGGCGCTGCGCAATGAAATCGGCCTCACCGGCACCAAATATGGCTGCGGCATCGCCCAATGCGGCGCCTGCACCGTGTTGATGGATGGCCATCCGGTCCGCTCCTGTTCGCTGCCGGTCTCCGGCGCCCAGGGCCATGAGATCACCACCATCGAAGGGCTTTCGCACAATGGCACCTTGAACAAGGTGCAGCAGGCCTGGATTGCCGAAGACGTGCCGCAATGTGGCTATTGCCAGTCCGGCCAGGTCATGTCGGCCACCGCGCTGTTGAACCGCACGCCCGATCCCGACGATTCCGATATCGACGCGGCGATGGCGGGCAACATATGCCGTTGCGGCACTTACGTCCGGATTCGCCGCGCCATCCGCCGCGCCGCCGGAAAGGTGTGAGGCCATGACCAAGCGCGCCCCCGAATATTCCCGCCGTCAAATCCTGGTCACCGGTGCCACTCTGAGCGGCGGCCTGGCGCTGGGCCTGTTCATTCCCGGCACCGCGCGCGCCGCCGCGCCGGAGTTGGAAGCGCGCTACTGGGCAGATGACGCGCACGATCCCAATGAAGTCAATGCCTGGGTGGTGATCGAACCCGATGACACGGTAACTTTGCGCTGTCCGATGGCCGAAATGGGCCAGGGCACCGGCTCCGGCTTGCCGCTTCTTCTCGCCGAAGAGCTGGAATGCAAATGGGATAATGTGAAAGTCGAGTTCGCGTCGGTCAATCGCAACATCCGCGAGAACACGCTTTATGGCGATATGCTGACCGCGGGCAGCCGCGGCATCCGCACCACCTGGTCCTATGTGCAGCAGGGCGGCGCTTCGGCGCGGGAGCGGTTGATCCAGGCGGCGGCGGCTAGATGGAAGGTGCCGGCCAGGGATTGCATGGCGCGTGAGAGCAAGGTCTTCCATCAGCCTAGCGGCCGCTCCCTGCGCTATGGCGAACTGGTCAAGGACGCAGCCAAGATTCAACTCGCCGCCGAACCGGCGATCAAGACCCCGGAGCAATTCAAGCTGGCCGGCAAGCGCCATCCGCGCCTGGACTCGGCCATCAAATCCACCGGCCAGGCCAAGTTCGGCATCGACACCCGCGAAACGGACCAACTTTACGCTTCGATCATGTCCTGCCCCGTGTTCGGCGGGAAGCTGGTCTCGGTGGACGACAGCGCCATCCTGAGCGCGCGCGGCATCAAGCAGGTCGTGAAACTGGACGACGCGGTGGCGGTGGTCGCCGACAATTACTGGCGCGCCAACGAGGCGCTCAAAAAATTGAAGATCACCTGGGATGGCGGCGCGGCGGCCAGGACCAACAGCGTTCAATTTGCCCAGGAATATCGCGACGCCCTGGACGGCCAGCTGGTGGCGGCGCGCAATGACGGTGATGCCAAAGGCGCCATCGCCAGGAGCAAACACGTGGTGGAGGCGGTCTATGAAACCCCGCTTCTCGCCCACGCCACCATGGAGCCCTGCAACGCCACGGTGCATCTGCGGGACGACCGGCTTGACGTTTGGATGGGATCGCAGTCCGCGCTGGACAACGCCAAATTGGCGGCCAGGGAAGCCGGATTGAAGCCGGAGCAGGTCTATTTCCACCAGCTTTATCTGGGCGGCGGGTTTGGCCGGCGCACCTTCGGCGACGAATTGCGCGATGCCGTGCGCGTGGTAAAGCGCGGCAACATCCGCCAGCCCTTGCAACTGCTCTGGTCGCGCGAACAGGACATGCATGCCGACCGCTATCGCCCGCAATCGGCGATCCGGCTGAAAGGCGCGCTCACGCCCGACGGCAAACTGGAAGCGATCTTCATCCAAAGCGCCTGCGGCTCGATCGCGCGTTCGACCGGCCGGCCGGTGCCGGACGGTATCGACTTCACCGCGCTGGAAGGAATCGGGCCTTCGGTGCCCTATAACAAGATCCCCAACTGGTACACCGGGCAGGTGCTCAAGAACACCCATGTGCCGGTGGCCTATTGGCGCTCGGTGGGCGGGTCCCAGAACTGCTTCTATCTGGAAAGCTTCATCGACGAACTGGCGCATGCCGCGGGCAAGGATCCGCTGGAATTCCGCAAAAGCCTCACCGACCGCGTGGATTCGCTGGCCGTCTTGAACAAGCTGGCCGAGATCAGCGGCTGGGGCAAACCCCTGGGTGCGGGCCGCGGGCGCGGCATCTCGCTGGTGGACAATCATGAAGCGGTGGGCGGCCAGGTTGCGGAAGTGACCGTGCAGCCGTCCGGCGAGGTGAAAGTCGATCGCGTTTTCGCCGCCACCGACGCCTATCATGTGACCAATCCCAATCTGGTGGACGCCCAGATCGAGGGTGGCGTGATCTTCGGCATGACCGCCATGATGTATG
>Ga0134128_10002871_pt1 | contig 21170 bp, 19 predicted proteins | sample KB31754_FD_96462 | JGI IMG/M metagenome (GOLD analysis project Ga0134128, IMG submission 96462) | Terrestrial soil microbial communities with excess Nitrogen fertilizer from Kellogg Biological Station, Michigan, USA - KB3-175-4 | ecosystem: Environmental > Terrestrial > Soil > Unclassified ...
CGCTGCTGAACGCGCTCGTCGGTGCGCGCATCAGCATCACGTCGAGGAAGCCGCAGACGACGCGTCACCGGATCACTGGCGTGCGCAGCGACCACGGCGTGCAATTCGTGTTCGTCGACACGCCCGGCTGGCAGACGCGGCATCGATCGCGGCTCAACGACCGGCTCAACTGCGCGGTGCGCGACGCGCTCGCCGACGTCGACGCGATCGTGCTCGTCGTCGACGCCGCGCGGATCACCGATCAGGATCGGGAAGTCGTCGAACTCCTCCCTGCGAACGTGCCGGTGATCGTCGCCGTGAACAAGGTCGACGCGCTCGACGACAAGCGCGCGCTTTTGCCGCGCATCGCGGAGATCGCCGCGTTGCGCGACTTCGCCGCGATCGTGCCCGTTTCCGCGGAACGCGGGACGGATCTCGAGGCGCTTGCGCGCGCAATCGCCGCCGTGTTGCCGGAGGGTCCCGCACTCTATCCCGACGACGACATCACCGACCGCGACGAGCGCTTCCTCGCCGCCGAGTTCATCCGCGAGAAGATCTTCCGCCAGCTCGGCGACGAGGTGCCGTACGGAACGGCGGTCGAGATCGAGAGCTTCGAGCAGGAGGGCGAGCTGCGGCGCATCCGCGCGACGATCTACGTCGACAAGCCGAGCCAGCGCGCGATCCTGGTCGGCGAGGGCGGCAGCCGGATGAAGGCGATCGCGACGAAGGCGCGACTCGACATGGAGCAGCTCTTCGGCGGCAAAGTGTTCCTCGACGTGTGGGTGCGCGTCAAGCGCGGCTGGTCCAACAGCGACGCAATGCTGACGCGGCTGGGGTACTGAAACGGGTTGCCTCTGACATGCGCCAGCGACGCGAGCGCCGCGACGACGAGCCGGCGTTCATCCTGCACACGCATCCGTATCGCGAGACGAGCCTGATCGTCGAGGCGTTCACCGAGCGGCACGGTCGGGTCGCGATGGTCGCGAAGGGCGCGAAGCGGCCGCGTTCCGAAATGCGCGGCGTGCTGCAGGCGTTCCAGCCGCTGCTTCTGTCATGGGCGGGTGCGGGCGAGCTGAAGACGCTCGTCAAGGCCGAATGGCAGGGCGGCTTGCCGCTGCCGACCGGCGCCGCGCTGCTGTGCGGCTTCTACCTGAACGAGCTCCTGCTCAAGCTTCTCGCGCGCGAGGATGCGCATCCGATGCTGTGGCACGAATACGCATCCGCGTTGCGTTCGCTCACGGAGGATTCGGCGCCGGCATCGCAGGCGGCGACGTTGCGCCGCTTCGAGTTGCGCCTGCTCGCGGAACTGGGCTACGCGCTGACGCTCACGCACGACGTCGCGAGCGGCAGGCCGGTCGCGGCGGGTGAGCGCTACCATTATGTTTTCGATCGCGGGCCGCAGCATGTCGCCGCCGAGCCGCGCGCGTCGTGGCCGGTGGTGCGCGGCGCGACGCTGATCGCGCTGGCGAGCGAGCGTTATACGGATGCCGACGTCGCGGCCGAAGCGAAGCGCCTGATGCGCGGGGTCCTCGATCATTACCTCGAGGCGCGGCGCATCTTCAGCCGGCGCGTCGTGCAGGACCTGGCGGCGCTCGAAGACGACGAAAGGAATTGAAGTGATCGAGCTCGGCGTGAACATCGACCACGTGGCGACGCTGCGACAGGCGCGCCGCACCTACGAGCCGGATCCCGTCTGGGCGGCCGTCGAGGCGCATCTCGGCGGCGCCGACGGCATTACCGTGCATCTGCGCGAGGATCGGCGTCACATCCAGGACGAGGACGTGCGGAGGCTCCGCGACCTCGTGCACATCAAGCTCAACCTCGAGATGGCCGCGACCGACGAGATGGTCGGCATCGCGTGCACGCTGCGTCCCGAGATGGCGATGCTCGTGCCCGAGGGCCGGCAGGAGGTGACGACCGAAGGCGGGCTCGACGTCGTCGCGCACGAGGCGAAGCTCAAGGTCGCGATCGGCCGGCTCACCGACGCCGGCATCGTCACGTCGGTGTTCATCGACGCCGACCTGCCGCAGGTCGAGGCATCGGCGCGCGTCGGCGCTCGCGTCTGCGAAGTGCACACGGGACCGTACGCGCACGCGTTCCACGCGAAGGGGCGCGATGCCGAAAGCCGCGCGGTGATCGAGGAGCTCGACCGGATTCACGTCGCCGGCCGGGCGATTCGCGACCTCGGCATGCGCTTCAATGCGGGTCACGCGCTGAACTACGTGAACGTGCAGCCGGTTGCCGCACTGCCCGGCGTGCGCGAGCTGCACATCGGACATGCGATCGTCTCGCGCAGCGTTTTCGTCGGCTTGCGCGAAGCGGTCCGCGAGATGAAGGCGCTGATGCGGCAGGCGGCGAAGCCGGCGCCGTGACGACCGCCGCTCGCGGGCCTGTCATGCTGGGCGTCGAGGGTCCGGCGTTGACGCACGGCGATCGCACGCGGCTCGCCGATCCGCGCGTCGGCGGCGTCATCCTTTTCGCCCGCAACTTCGAATCGTCGCCGCAGTTGCGCGCGCTCACCGCCGCGATTCGCGCGGTGCGCTCCGATCTGCTCATTGCCGTCGACCACGAGGGGGGACGCGTGCAGCGCTTCCGGCGCGACGAGTTCACCGCGCTGCCGCCGATGCGCGCACTCGGCGAACGATTCGAGTCCGATCCGATGTCAGCGAACGCGGCCGCATTCGATACGGGCGCCACGATCGCGCGCGAGCTGCGCGCGCACGGCGTCGACTTCAGCTTCACGCCGGTGCTCGATCTCGACTACGGCGCGAGCGCCGTCATCGGCGACCGCGCATTTCATGCGGACCCGGTGGTCGTCGCCGACCTTGCCGGGGCGCTCGCGCGCGGGCTCGCGGCCGGCGGCGTCGCATCCGTTGGCAAGCACTTCCCCGGACACGGTTACGTCGCCGCCGATTCGCACGTCGACACGCCGGTCGATTCGCGCGCACTCGACGAGGTGCTGCGAAGCGACATCGTGCCGTTCGCCGCGCTGATCCAGCAGGGACTCGACGCGATCATGCCGGCGCACGTCGTCTATCCGGCGGTCGATGCACGGCCTGCCGGGTTCTCGCCGGTGTGGATCGGTGAGATCCTGCGCGGGCGGCTGGGCTTCGACGGGCTCGTGTTTTCGGACGACCTCGAAATGGCGGGCGCGCATTCGGCCGGCGATATCGTCGCGCGCGCCGATGCCGCCATCGCGGCCGGCTGCGACGTCGTGCTGGTCTGCAACGACTTCTCGGCGATCGACGATCTGCTCGCGCGCTGGACGCCACCGGTGCAGCCGGGGCTTGCGCGGCGATGGCAACGCATGACCGTGCGTGGCTAGCGTGGGGAGGGCGACGCCCAGTTCTCGCAGGCCAAGCCGGGGACGCGCCGGAATTCGCCCTCGTTGTTCGTCACCAAAGTAACGCCGAGCGCAATCGCGTGAGCGGCGATCAGCCTATCGAGCGGCCGGAGAAGAATTCCTCGCGCTTCCAGTCCGGCACGGATGTCGCCGTACGCGAAGGCTGCTTCGGCATCGTACGCCGCAACATCCAGCGGCAGCATGAACTGCTCGAGTGCCCGCCGGTTGCGCAGCGATTTGCTCTTCGCCACGCCAAAGGCGAGCTCGGAGGCGGTGATGCTGGAAATGCCGACGTCGCCGACGCGGTGCCTGGCGAAGCGCGCGCGAACGTGCTCCGGACGCTCGTTGATGATAGAGATGCAAATGCCGGTGTCGAGCAGGTACTTCACTTCAGCGCAGTACGCTTCTGATTGGACGGTGGCTGCTCGCGCTCGAGCTTCAGTTCCGGATCGAATGCATCGAGGCTGTCGAACAGCGTGTCCCACGAGCGCGTCCGCGGCAGCAGAACGACCGCCTCGCCCACGCGCTTGATCAGTACCTCGTCGCCTTCGAAGCGGTACTGCTTGGGCAGACGGACCGCCTGGCTGCGACCCGACATGAAAATCTTCGCCGAATCCATGCTTGCTTCCTCGACCATGGTATAGTGCAATGATATATATCAATCGCGACGCTCGCAACCATTGCCGGCGCGCGGTATGCGAGGAAAACGTTCGATGCGTGAAGCCGTAATCGTTTCCACCGCGCGCACGGGGCTCGCGAAGTCGTGGCGCGGCGCGCTCAACATGACGCACGGCGCGACGATGGGCGGCCATGTCGTCCGCCACGCGCTCGCGCGCGCCGGCGTCGGACCCCAGGAAGTCGACGACGTGATGATCGGCTGCGCGTTTCCCGAGGGCGCGACCGGCTGGAACATCGCGCGCCAGATCGCGTTCCGCGCGGGCTGTCCCGTTTCCGTCGCCGGGATGACCGTCAATCGGTTCTGCTCGTCGGGCCTGCAGACGATCGTGCTCGCCGCGCAGCGGATCATCGCCGGTGAGGGCGACGTCTACGTCGCCGGCGGCGTCGAATCGATCTCGTGCGTGCAGAACCAGCGCAACCAGCACATGGCGCAGGAGGCGTGGCTCGCGGAGCACAAGCCGTCGATCTACTGGAGCATGCTGCAGACCGCCGAAACGGTCGCCGCACGCTATGGCGTATCGCGCGAGCGGCAGGATGTGTACGGCGTGCAGAGCCAGCAGCGTGCAGCGGCCGCCGCGGCGGCGCACAAGTTCGACGACGAGATCGTGCCGATCGACGTGACGATGGCGATCACCGACAAGGAAACGGGCGCGGTTTCGACCAGGGACGTCACGCTGGCCGCCGACGAAGGCATTCGCGCGGATACGACGTACGAGGCCGTCGCGAAGATCAAGCCCGCGCTGCCGGATGGCGTGATCGCGGCCGGCAATGCGAGCCAGTTTTCAGACGGCGCCGCGGCTTGCGTCGTGATGAGCGCGGAGGCCGCGGCCGCGCGCGGTTTGCGTCCGCTCGGCGCGTTCCGCGCGTTCGCCGTTTGCGGATGCGAGCCCGACGAGATGGGCCTCGGTCCCGTCTTCGCCGTGTCGAAGCTGCTCGCGCGCACGAGCCTGCGCGTCGGCGACATCGACCTCTGGGAGATGAACGAGGCATTCGCCGTGCAGGTGATCGAGAGCCGCGACCGTCTGGGCATTCCCGACGAGCGTCTGAACGTGAACGGCGGCGCCATCGCCGTCGGCCATCCGTATGGCGTGTCGGGCACGCGCATCGCGGCGCATGCACTGATCGAAGGGAAGCGACGCGGTGCGAAGCGCGTCGTCGCGACGATGTGCATCGGCGGTGGCATGGGCGCCGCCGCGCTGTTCGACGTGCTGTAGGCAGTCGTCGCTAAGCCGCGATCGGTGCGGTGCCGGTGTGCGCAAGTCCGGGCATCGCGAACTCGATCGCGCGGAGCTTCTCGCCGATTTCGCGGGACTGCTCGGCGGCAAGCGCGACGAGTGGCGGACGCACGCGCGCCCAGGCGTCGTCGCCGGTGAACTGCGCGACGATCACCTTGAGCGCCGGTACCATCGGGTACGCGGACAGCACGCCGCGGACGCGATCGATCGCCTTCTGCTGGGCGTCCGCGTCGGCGTTGCGCCACTCGCGCGCGAGCCTCGCGTTGGTCGCCGGGCTCACGTTGCAGATGGCGCTGATCGTTCCGGCACCGCCGCCGCGCAGCGTCGCGAGCAGAAACAGCTCGCTTCCGGAAAAGACGTCGAAGCCGCGCGCCGCGAAGCGTTCCATCATGCCCCGCATGTTGTCGAAATTGCCGCCGCTGTCCTTGATGCCGGCGACCGTGCCGGGATAACGGTCGAGCAGGCGCTCGATCAGCGCGAAGCTTATCGGCACCTGCGACACTTGCGGGATGTGATAGAGGTAGACGCGCAGCCGTGCATCGCCGACGCGCTCGATCACTTCCGAGTAGCTCGCGAACAGGCCATCGTCCGACACGCCCTTGTAGTAGAACGGCGGCAGCATCAGCACGCCGCCGCAGCCGTGCTGCACCGCATGCCGGGTGAGCGCGACGGTGTCGGTCAGCGCGCAGCAGCCGGTGCCCGGCATCATCCGCGACGCGGGAAGCCCGGCGTCGAACAGCGCGTCGAGCAGGGCGATCTTTTCCGGCACCGACAGCGAATTGCCTTCGGATGTCGTGCCGAAGACGGCGAGCCCCGTGTCGTTCGCGACGAGCCAGCGGCAATGCGCAACGAGGCGCCCGGCGTCGGGTGCGAGATCGGCGGTGTACGGCGTGACGACGGGCGCAAGCGCGCCGTGCAGGCGTTGGGCGTTCAAGCGATGCTCCTTTTCATGATCGTGCAGACGATACCGGCGAAGCAGGGCATCAGCGCGGATGCGGCCAGCGGCCGCCGACGCGGCCGGTGATCTCCTCGGCGATGTGCGACACGAGCGGGCCGAGCTGCTTGATCCGCGCGTCGGTCAGTCGCGTCGACGGACCCGCGAGTGAAATCGCGCCGAGCGGCTCGGCATGCTCGTCGTAGATCGGCGCGGCGACGCAGCGCGTGCCGGGCAGGTGCTCCTCGTCGTCGAACGACCAGCCGCGCTGGCGAATCACGCGAATGCTCGCCCACATCGTCTCGGGCGAGGTGATCGTGTTCTCGGTGATGCGCGGCAGGCCCTTGACCTTGATCAGCGCGTCGATCTGGTCGTCGGGCAGCGACGCGAAGATCGCCTTGCCGACGCCGGACGCGTGCAGCGGCACGCGGCTGCCGAGCTTGACGATCGTGCGCATCGTCTCGCGACATTGCACCTGGTCGATGAACACCGCTTCGGTGCCGTCGAGGATCGCGAGGTTCGCGGTCTCGCCGCATTGCTCCATCAGCCTGCGCATGTACGCGTGGCTGTGCGCAGCGAAATCGCGGTTCGCGAGGAAGCTCGCGCCGACCGTGAACGCCGAAAGGCCGACGTACCAGCGGCCGAGGTCGCCCATCTGGTAGACGTAGCCGGTCTTCTCGAGCGTCGACAGCAGCCGATGCGTCGTCGACGCTGGAAGCTGCACCCGTTGCGCGATGTCGGTAAGGGTCAAGCCGCCTTCGCTGCGCGCGACGCACTCGAGGATCGACAGGCCACGCGTCAGGCTCTGCACCTGCGCGGTCTCGCTCCCCGGCCGCGATGGAGTGCGTCCGCGCACCGGCGCCGGCAGGCGATGAAGCGTGCTCGCGTTCATCGGCGGCCGCTACCCTTTCGGATAGCGCGTGGGAAAGGTCACGCGAAACGTCGTTCCCTGGCCCGGACTCGTGTGCAGCTCGAGTTTCGCGTCGAGCAGCTCGCAAAGCCGCTTGACGATCGACAGTCCCACGCCCTCGCCGCCATTGGCGTCCGCGGATTCCGATTCCGACGGCAGCGTCGGCGCCGGCGAAGCGGCGCCTTCCCGCGCCCCGCCGAGCTCGACCGCGGCGCCGTCGCGCGTCGCCGTTTCGAGCGCGGCCGCGAGCGGCTCCAGCGCCGCATCGCCAAGGCCCGGGCCGGTGTCCTGCACGGTGAGGCTCCAACGGGCGGCGTCCGCGCCCGTCATTTCCCATCCGAGCTTGATGCCGCCCTGCGCCGTGTACTTGAGCGCGTTCAGAAGCAGGTTCTGCGCGATGCGGCATACCTTCACTTCGTCGCCGTCGACGACGAGCGCGTCGATTCCTTCGGTGATGAGGTAGAGCCCGCGGTCGGCGGCAGCGAGCTGCAGGCTCGCGGCGAGCTGGCTCAGCGCGACGCCGGCATCGAAGCGCCTGACCGTGCGGTTCTCGAGTCCTGCATCGAGGCGGGCCTGCGTCGTCAGGTCGTCGAGCAGCGCATGCAGCGACGCGACGCCACGTCCGAGCATGCGCAGGAACTTCTCGCTCGGTCCCGTTTTCTCGATGACCGCGGCAACGTTCTGCACCATGCTGACATTGCCGCGAAGATCGTGCGCGGCCTGGCGCCACGCCTCCGCGCGCTGCTTCTCGAGCTCAGCAAGTTGCGCGATCGCGTGCTCGAGCGTGCTCACGCGCTCCGACGCCTCGATGCGCGCAAGGCGCGTGTATTGCGCGACGCTTTCGCTCATCCCGTTGATCGTCACCGCGGCGACATGGCGGCACGCCTCGGCGACGATCGACGGCGACAACCCCGGATTCGCATCGGCGAATGCCTGCACCTCGTCGGCAAGGCAGGCGTCGAGCGCGATCCACTCGCGCATCACCTCCTCGTCGTCGTAACCCTGTTGCCACCGCAGAAGCCCGTGGCCCTCGGCGCTTTCGTTCTCGTCCTTTTGCGCCTCGATCGAATCGCGAAGGTCGTCGGCGCGAAGGCGGCGCTCGAGCGCGTCGAGGATGCGCGGAATGTGGTCGTAGAACTGGACACGCGACAGCGCGGTGGACGTCGTGACCTCGGGATCGCGTTGCGCGGCTCGCCGCCACGCGTCGAGGATCTTGTCGCGACGCGAGCGAAGATGCCGGGCGAGCGCCGCGAAGCCGCCTGCAGGATCGTGGTTCGAGTTCATCGGTGGAAGCTCAGGAGGCGGTCTGCGACGGGCTGCCACGCATTATAGGCGTCGCTCCGGCGTTCGTTCCGGCAATGTCGATCTCGTAGCGTGAACAGGCGATCGTCGCGTCGGTGAGCGGAACGGCGGCACGCGATTTGACGTACGCGAACACGACGCTTCGCCCGAGCGTGCGACTGTATCCGGCCGACGTGACTTCGGACACCGGCCGGCCGTCCGCCAGCAGCGGTTCGCCTCCCCATGCGAATGCGTGCGGATCGTCGAGCGTGAACCGGACGAGGCGCTTCGCGACGCCGCGCTCGCGCTGCGCGAGCACCGCGTCGCGGCCGATGAAGTTCGGCTTGTCGAACGCGACCGCGCGCGCAAGGCCGGCTTCGAGCGGCGTCTCGTCGGGCGACAGCTCCGCGCCCCATGCACAGCGGCCGGCTTCGATGCGCAGCGCATCGATCGTGTAATAGCCCGCGTCGCGCAGGCCGAAACCCTCGCCTTCCCGCCACAGCGCGTCGTAGAGCGTGGCGCACTGGTCGGTCGGCACGCACAACTCGTAGCCGGGCCCGCCGACGTAGCTGATCCTCGCCGCGCGCGGCTGCGCATAACCGACGTCGATCGTCCGCGCCGCGCCGAACGGCAGCGCCGCCTTCGACACGTCGTCGCGCGACAGCGAGTCGAGCAGCGCTTCGGCACGCGGCCCCATCAGCGACAGGATCGAGAAGGCGCTCGTCACGTCGACGAGCGACGCGTGCTCGCCGTCGCCGATGTGCCGCTCGATCCAGGCGAAATCGCGCGTCGTCTGCGCGGTGCCGGTCAGGATGAAGAATTCGTTCGCGCCGAGCCGCGTCACCGTGACGTCGCTCTCGAAGCCGCCGCGGTCGTTCAGCAGCGCCGTGTAGACGATGCGTCCGACCGGCACGTCGATCCGGTTCGCACACAGGCGCTCGAGCACCGCGAGCGCGTCGCGGCCCTTCAGCACGAATTTCGAGAACGACGTCTGGTCGAATACGACGACGTTCTCGCGGCACGCGCGCTGTTCTTCGAGCACGTACGGCAGCCAGCCGGGCGTGTCGAGCGTCGGCGCCGGCTCGGACGCGCCGGGCGGCAGGAAGTAGTTCGCGCGCTCCCAGTTGTTCTTCGTGCCGAACACCGCGCGCTTCGCGTGCAGGCGCTCGTACAGCGGCGAGCGGCGGAGCGGCCGCACCGACTGCAGTTCCTCGCGCGGCCAGCGCATCGCGTAATGCAGCCCCAGCGTTTCGACGATCCGGTCCGCGAGGTGACGACGATTGACGTGCAGCGAAGAAAAGCGGCGGACATCGACGTCGAACGCGTCGAACGGCGGCTCGCCGGCGATCAGCCACTCGGCGACGAGCCTTCCCGCGCCGCCGGCGTTCGCGATCCCCGCGGAATTGAATCCCGCGCAGACGAAATAGCCGCGCAGCTCCGGCGCTTCGCCGAGCAGGAAATTGCCGTCGAGCGTGAAGCTTTCGGGACCGTTCAGCAGCAGCTTGACGGGCGCCGTTTCCAATGCCGGCATCCGGTGCATCGCGTTTTGCATCAGCAGCTCGAACTGGTCCCAGTCTTCCGGCAGGAGCTGGAACTCGAAGCGGTCCGGAATGCGCGCGACGTCCCAAGGCTTCGCGACCGGCTCGAAGCCGCCCATCACGATGCCGCCGACCTCTTCCTTGAAGTAGATGTAGCCGTCGGGATCGCGGATGACCGGCATGTCGCCCGACACGCCCGCGATCGGCTCGGTGACGAGATAGAAGTGCTCGGCGGACGACAGCGGCACGGCGACGCCCGCCAACGCGCCGAACTCGCGCGCCCACTGGCCTGCGCAATTGACGACGAATTCGCAGCCGATCGCGCCTTGCGCGTCGACCGTGCGCCAGCGCAAGCCGCTGACGCGGCCGTTGTGCACGTCGACGCCGGCGACGCTGACGCCTTCGAAGATTTTCGCGCCGCGCACTCGCGCGCCCTTCGCGAGCGATTGCGTCAGATCGGTCGGATTCGCCTTGCCGTCCCCGGGAATCCAGACGCCGCCGGCGAGATCGTCGGTGCGAAGGAGCGGCAGCTTCGCCGCCACGTCCTGCGGTGTCAGCCATTCGAACTCGACGCCGAAACTCCGCGCGCGCGCCATCTGGCGGCGCATGAGCTGCATGCGCTCGCGCGTCTTCGCGACGTTGACGCTGCCGCACGGTTTCCAGCCGGTCGCGAGCCCAGTCTCGCGCTCGAGCGACGCGTAGAGCTCGATGCCGTAGCGGCTCATCCGCGTCGCATTGCGCGTCGCGCGCATCTGGCCGACGAGTCCCGCCGCGTGCCACGTCGTGCCGCAGGTGAGGCGCCCCTGCTCGAGCAGCACGACGTCGGCGACGCCGAGCTTCGTCAGGTGATAGGCCGCCGATGCGCCGGCAATGCCGCCGCCGACGATGACGACGTGCGCATGCGCGGGGATCACAGTTTCAGCGCCGCGATGCCGACCGCGACGCTCGCAGCGCCCGCGAAACGCATCGCGCCGAATCCTTCCTTGAGCCACAGGGCGCCGATCAGCGCCGCGAACAGCACCGACGTCTCGCGCAACGCGGCCACCGCGGCGACCGGCGCGCGCGTCATCGCGAAGAGCACGATCCCGTACGCGCCAAGGCTTGCCGCACCGCCGAGCAGGCCGCGCCGCCAGCTCCGCCCGAGATACGAGGCGGCCGCGCGCCGGCCGCGCCACAGGATCCAGGCGATGAACGGCAAGCCCTCGATCGTGATCAGCCACGTGACGTACGCGATCGGGTTGCCGGACGCGCGCGCGCCGCTGCCGTCGACGAGCGTATACGCGGCGATCACGCAGGCGTTCGTGAACGCCCAGCCCGCCGCGGCGCGCGAATGGCGTTCGCGGCGCACGAACGCGATGCTGACGATGCCCGTGCAGATCAGCAGGATGCCGACCAGCGCATGCGGGCTCGGCAGCTCGTGCAGGAACGCGATGCCCAGCACCGCGACGAGCAACGGCGCCGTGCCGCGCATCAGCGGGTAGGCGAACGACAGGTCGCCGGTACGATACGCGTGCGCGAGCGTCACGTAGTACGCGAAATGAATGACCGTCGAGCCGGCGACGAACTTCCACGCGGCCGGATCCGGCGTGCCGACGAAGGGCAGGGCGAGCGCGCCCCAGATGCACGAGCCGGCGACGACGGTTGCGGTGTCGAGCATCGGCTCGCCGCCGGGCGCCGCCTTGAGCAGCGCGTTCCAGCCGGCGTGCAGCAGGCCCGCGCCAAGGACGGCGAGCGTGATGCCGAGCGACAGTTCCTGCGGCATGGGCTTACGCGGACGCGCCTGCGCCGGATGTGCGGACTTGCGAAATCGTGTGGCGGGATCGGACTTCTGCCACGGCCGCGCGCGGCATCACGCGGTCTTCGGGTTGCGCTTCTGCCAGGCAGTGCCCGCGTTGTCGGCGAGCGGCATCGCCATGCGCTCGGCCGATGCCGACGCCGCGGCCTCGTCGGTCTTGAGGCGCGTGCGCGCGAGCACGCCCGCTTCCTCCAAAATCGGATAGGCGATCGAGCAGATGTGCGAATTGATGCGCCGCAGATCCGAGATGAGGTCGAGATGCAGCGACGAGGTCTCGATGCTGTCGACGGTGTTGCCGGCAAGCCGCCCGAGGTGCGAGTTCGCGTAGGCGCGCTCGAGGTCGCGGAACAGCACCTTCTGCGCAAGGAGCTCCTGCGCGTGCTTCAGGTCGCCGTTCAGGAACACGGACAGCCCGAGGCGCAGGTTCGCGACGAGCCGCGCATGCAGGTCGCAGATCTCCGTCATGCCGGCTTCCGAGAAGTTGCGCCCCTTGTAGATCTTCTTGTCCTCGAGGTCGCCGAGGATCCGCTCGATGATGTCGCCGACCTGCTCCATGTTGATCGCGAACGACACGATGTCGGCCCAGCGCCGGCCTTCGCGCTGCTCGAGCGCCTCGCGCGGGATCTGCGTCAGGTAGAGCTTCACGGCGGTGTAGAGCTCGTCGACGACGTCGTCCATCTTGCGCAGCCGCTCGGCGAGCGTCCGGTCGTTCGTCGTCAGCACCGTCAGCATGCCGGTCAGCATGTGCTCGACGACGTCGCCGATGCGCATCGCCTCGCGCGCCGCGCAGGCGATCGCGAGGCTTGGCGTGTCGAGCGCCGACGGATCGAGATGGCGCGGTTTCGTCGGGTCCTCCGACGCCGGCCGCGCGGGCAGGATCTGCTCGGCGACTTTCGCGATCTGCTCGGTCCAGAAGAGCAGCAGCGCGGCGATCGTCACGTTGAAGAACAGATGGAACAGCACGACCTCGCGCGCCGGGTCGAGCCCGATGCCCGCGATCCACTGGTCGAGGTGACCGGCGAGCGGCACGGCAAGCATGCAGCCGATCAGCTTGAACAGGGAATTGCCGAGCGTGACCCGGCGGGCCTCGGGCGCGGCACGCATCGTCGACAGCATGCCGAGCATGCCGCTGCCGAGGTTGGCGCCGAGCACGAGCCCGAGCGCGACGGGCAGCGCGATCACGTGCAGCGACGCGAACGTCGCAACGAGCAGCACGACGGCAAGGCTCGAATAGCAAAGGACGGTGAAGAGCGCCGCGACGAGCATGTCGAGCATCACGTCGCCGGTGAGCGACGCGAAGATGACCTTGACGCCCGCGGCCTGCACGATCGGATGCGCGGACACCGAGATCCACTGCAGCGCGAACATGATGAGGCCGAGGCCGATCAGGATGCGGCCGAAGCGGCCGGCGGCGTTCGCCTGGCTCGACAGGTACATAATGATGCCGCTGAAGATCAAAAGCGGCGCGAGCCACGACAGGTCGAACGACAGCAGCACGGTGACGAGCGCGGTGCCGACGTCGGCGCCGAGGATCACCGCCAGCGCGGGCGCGGTTCCGATCAGGCCCTGGCCCGCGAACGCGGCGACGATGAGCGCCGCGGCGGTGCTGCTCTGCAATAGCGCGGTAACGCCGAGTCCGGCGAAGAACGCCGGCACGCGCTTCGACACGCTGCGCCGGAGCACGCGACGCAACTCGCCGCCGTACATGCGCAGGATCGCCATGCGCACGATATGCGTGCCCCACACCAGGAGCGACACGCCGGCCAGCAGGTTCAGCAGCAGTTGCATTGGGTTCGGCGGACGAAAGCGTGAACCTGCTCTCGTCCGAATCAGTTGGCTACGACGTCCTCACCACGGCAAGGAATAGGTTTTCACGTTCGTGAAGCTCTTCATCGCCTCCTGCACGCCCTCCTTGTAGCCGAGGCCCGAATCCTTGATGCCGCCGAACGGCGTCAGCTCGAGCCGGTAGCCCGGCACCTCGCGAACGTTCACGGTCCCGACCTGCAGCTCGCGTACGAAACGCGTGATGGCGTCGAGCCGGTTCGTGCAAACCGACGACGACAGCCCGTACGCCGTCGAATTCGAGATCCGGATCGCATCGTCGATGTCGCGGAAACGAATCACGGGCGAGACCGGCCCGAAGGTCTCGGTCCGCACGACGTCCATCTCGGGGGTCACCTCGTCGAGCACCGTCGGCGAGTAAAGCGCACCCTCGCGCCGGTTGCCATGCAAAAGTCGTGCGCCCTGCGCGACCGCGGCATTGACCTTCGCCTCGAAGGTCTTCGCGGCCGCCTCGTCGATCACGGTGCCCATGTCGACCTTCGGATCCATCGGGTCGCCGTAGGTCCAGGCGCGCGTGCGGGCGAGCAGCTTCTCGACGAAGGCGTCGGCGACGCCGTGGTGAACGAGCATCCGCTTGACCGCCGTGCAGCGCTGTCCCGAATTCTTGTACGACCCGGTCGCGGCGAGCGTCGCCGCCTCGTCGAGGTCGGCGTCGTCCATGACGATGATGGGGTCGTTGCCGCCCAATTCCAGCACCTGCCGCTTGTAGACGGCTTTCGCCGCGATGTACTTGCCGACGGGCACGCCGCCCGTGAACGTGACGAGGTCGATGTCGGGATTGACGAGCATCTCGTCGGCGATCTCGCGCGGGTCGCCGGTGACGACCGAGAACATCGGCGGCGGCAGCCCTGCCTCGTAGAGGATGTCGGCGAGGGCGATCGCGGAAAGCGGCGTCTTCTCGGTCGGCTTCAGGACCATCCGGTTGTTCGTCGCGATCGACGGCGCGACCTTGTGCGCGACCTGGTTCAGCGGATGGTTGAAGGGGGTGATCGCGGAAATGACGCCGAGCAGCGGCTCGCGCAGCGTGTAGACCTTCCGCGACTTGCCATGCGGCGTCAGGTCGCAGGAGAAGACCTGGCCGTCGTCCTGGAGCGCCGCGTTGCCGGCGAACGTGAAGACATCGCGCGCGCGGCCGACCTCGTAGAGCGAATCCTTCTTGCAGATCCCGCACTCGGCGGTGATCAGGTCCGAGAGTTGCGTCGCGCGCGCCGCGATCAGTTCTGCCGCCTTGCGGCAGATCTCGTGGCGCTCGTAGCGCGACAGCGTCGGCTTGTACGTGCGTGCGACGGCGAACGCGCGCCGGATGTCGTCGACGCTCGCGCGCGGCACCGTTCCGACGACGTCGCCCGTATACGGGTTGTGCACGTCGAGCGTGCGCGCGCTGCCGACGCGTTCGCCGGCGATGCGCATGGATTCGGTGAGGGGGCTGCGCGCGGACGCGCGCTTGGCGGCAGTGAGCATTTCGGGACGGTTAAGCGAGATGGTTGAGGCCGAGGTCGAACGCGTCGAAGTTGCGCCAGCGGCGCTGCGGCAGGTCGGGTGCTGCGCGGTTCGCGATCAGCGGCACGCGCTGCTCGGAAATGCCGCCGTGCGAGCGCAGCGGCGCATCGAGGCCCGACAGGTCGTGCCGGCTCTTGCGGCTGCCGACGACGGTGAGCCGCTCGGTGACGACGACGAGATCGCCGACGCGATTCTCCGGAAGCTCGAAGCGCACGCAGGCGTCGGCGCGCGGCAGGACGAGGTCGACACCGCGGAGCGCCGCGATTCGGGCCCGCACGTCGTCGACGCCGGCGGGTCCGTCGACGTAGACGGTGGCGAACGAGCCGAGCGCGCCGTGGTGCACGACGTACGGGTCGGTGATCGGCAGGATCACGCGCGTCGCGTTTTCGCCGTACGCGGCATCGAGAATGTCCTGGAGGAAAATGATGTTCGGCCGGCCGAACGCGTCGGTCTTCGCGTTCATGCCGTGATCCGCGGTGAGCACGATCGTCGCGCCGCCTGCGTCGAGCCGCGCGAGGTAACGGTCGAGCATGCCGGTGAAGGCGTTCGCGGCGGGCGTTCCCGGCGCGTGCTTGTGCTGAACGTAATCGGTCGTCGACAGGTACATGATGTCGGGCCGCTCGCGCTCGAACAGCGCGCAGCCCGCCGCGAACACGAACTCGGACAGCTCGGCGCTGTAGACCGACGGCAGCGGCATGCCGGCGAGCGACAGCGCATCGTCGATACCGTTCGCCTCGCGCGTCACCTTGTCGGCATGCTCCGACGAGAAGCAGATGCCCTTCAACCGATGCCCGAGGAGCGCGCGAAGCTTGTCCTTCGCGGTGATCACTGCGACCTTCGCGCCCGCATCGGCGAACGCGGCGAGGATCGTCCCGGCCCGAAGATACTTCGGGTCGTTCATCATCACCTCGGCCTGCGCGTCGGTGTCGTAGAAGTAGTTGCCGCAGATGCCGTGCACCGACGGCGGCGCGCCGGTGACGATCGACAGGTTGTTCGGATTCGTGAACGAGGGCACGACGCAGTCGGCGGTGAGGCACGTCGCGCGGCCGTTCAGGCTCGCCATCCACGGCGCCGCGCCGGCGGTGATCGCCTGGTTCACGTAATCGGGCTCGCAGCCGTCGACGCAGACGACGACGAGCGGGCGCGCGGGCCAGCGATAGCGGCGGCCATTGACGACGAGGCTGGACTTTTCGGACGTCATCGTGCCTTTCTTGCTCGGGTGGGTGCGGCGCTCGCGCGATGCACGCGTTCGCGGCTCGACATCGCATGCTCGTGCAGCGCGCGGCCGGCGGCAGCCGGCTGCTTCGCGGCGATGCGGTCGACGATCGCGCGGTGCTCGCGGATCGAGACGGGCAGTATCCCGGCCTGCGCAAGCGAGGCGCGCCGGTGGAGGTTCAGCTCGTTGACGAGCCGCCGGTAGACGAACGTGAGCTTCACGTTGCCGGCGAGCTCGACGATCCGGTCGTGGAATGCGATGTTCGCCGCGTGGTAGCCGTCGACGTCGCCGCGCGCGACCGCGCTGTCCATCCGGTCGACGAGCGCGCGGAGCTCCGCGGCTTCGGCCGGCGTCGCCCGCTGCGCCGCCCGGCGTCCCGCGAACTCGTCGAGCACGGCGCGAAGCTCGAAGATCTGGTCGGCCTCGTCGATGTCGATCTGGCGCACGAACACGCCGCGATTCTTCTCGAGGCGAACGAGCCCCGACTCTTCGAGCGCGCGAAACGCCTCGCGTACGGGCCCGCGCGAGACACCCAGCATCGACGCGATCTCCGCCTCGCGAAGCTGCGCGCCGGCCGGAAGGTCGCCGGCGAGAATCATCCGCGAAAGCTCGGACTGGACGAGCGCCGGCAGCGAGTGGGCCTGGATCAGCGCGATCGGATGATCGTCGGCGACGAGCCGACGCCGCGGGCCGGCGGCCGTGCCGCCGATCGACGCGCTGTTCGCCGGGCGGACCGCGTCGGAGCCCGCCGCGCCGAGCGGCGAGCCGGCGCGCGCGCGCGCTGCCACGCGCACCGGATTGGCGGAGCCCGACTTCAACATGGTTGCCATTAGAATCTGTCGGTTGTAGATTGTCAACAATCAACCGTCGGCCGGAACCCCGGAAGCGTCATGCAGCGGCAACGCGCACGCGCTAACATGGCCGCCCAGTTGCTGACGCCGTCGCGAAGCCCGGTAACGCACGACGGCAATTGACGACGTTCGATTCGATTGACTGAAGGAGGAAACCCATGAAGTCGAAAGTGACGACGATCCTCGCGTTCGCGGCGGTGCTTTTCGCCGGCGGCGCATTCGGCCAGCAGGTCGTGACGATCTACGCGGCCGACGGTCTGAAGGACGGTAATCCAAGCTGGTTCGGCAACCAGTTCGACGCGTTCACGAAGGCGACCGGCATCAAGGTGCAGTACATCGAGGCGGGCTCCGGCGGCGTCGTCGATCGCGTTGCCAAGGAGAAGTCGAACACGCAGGCCGACGTGCTCGCGACGCTGCCGCCGTTCATGCAACGCGCGGCCGCCGACGGCTTGCTGCAGCCGTACACGCCCAAGGACGCCGACAAGCTGGCCGCGCGCGACAAGGACCCGAAGGGCCTGTACGTCGTGATGATGAACAACTACCCGACCTTCATCTACAACGCGTCGGTGCTGAAGAGCCCGCCGAAGACCTACGAGGAGCTGCTCGACCCGAAGTACAAGAAGAAGCTTCAGTACTCGACGCCGGGACAGGCGGGCGACGGGACGGCGCTGATGCTGCAGGCCTTCCACGCCTTCGGCAGCAAGGAGGCGGGCCTCGCGTACCTGGGCAAGCTGCAGGCGAACAACCTCGGACCCTCGGCGTCGACGGGCAAGCTGACGGCGCTCGTCAACAAGGGCGAGCTCTACGTCGCGAACGGCGACATGCAGATGAACCTGGCGCAGATGCGCAACAACCCGAACGTGCAGGTGTTCTTCCCGGCGGGCCCGAATGGCAAGCGCTCGGCGTTCGCGCTGCCGTACTACATCGGCCTCGTCGCCAACGCGCCGCACGCGGACAACGGCAAGAAGCTGATCGACTGGCTGCTGAGCCAATCGGCGCAGGAAGAGGTCAGCTCGGTCGCGCAGGGCTTCCCGGTGCGCAGCGACGTGCATCCGACCGACGAGAACTTCAAGAAGATGAATGCGATGCTCGAGGGCGTCGAGATCTGGTCGCCCGACTGGAACGACGTGCTCTCGAACCTGCAGAACGACGTCGCCGCCTACAACAAGGCGATCGCGACGCAGTGATGCCGGTCGACCTCGCCGGAACCGCGGCTGCGGTTCCGGCGGCCCGTCGCGGCGGCGTCGAGCGCGTCGCCGATCGCAGCAGCAGCGGCATCGGCTTCGACGACGTGACCGTCGCGTACGGCGGCCTCGTCGTCCTCGATTCGCTGACGTTGACCGTCAATCCCGGCGAGATCGTCGCGCTGATCGGTCCGTCGGGATCCGGCAAGACGACGGCGCTGCGCGCGGTCGCCGGCTTCGTGCGGCCCGCGCGCGGCCGCATCACGATCGGCACCCGCGACGTGACGAACGTGCCGCCGCACGCGCGCAACATCGGCATGGTCGTGCAGAACTACGCGCTGTTCCCGCACATGCGCGCGGAGGAGAACGTCGCGTTCGGGCTGCGTGCGCGCGGCGCCGGGGCCGACGTCATTCGCGAGCGCGTCCCCGAGTGCCTGCGTCTCGTCGGCATGGCGAGTTACGCGAAGCGCTATCCGCGCGAGCTGTCGGGCGGCCAGCAGCAGCGCGTCGCGATCGCGCGGGCGCTCGCGATACGGCCGCAGGTGCTGCTGCTCGACGAGCCGCTGTCGGCGCTCGATGCGCAGATCCGCCGCTCGATGCTCGACGAGCTCGCGAAGCTTCACCGCGAGCTGCCGTCGCTGACGGTGCTCTACGTCACGCACGACCAGACCGAGGCGCTGACGCTCGCCGATCACATCGGCATCATGCGCGACGGCAAGCTGTGCGCGTTCGGCGATGCGCAATCGCTTTATCGCTATCCGCCGAACCGCTTTTCGGCCGAATTTCTCGGGCGCGCGAACCTCTTGCCGGTGCGCGCGCTCGTATCCGCCGGCGCCGGCATGGCGCGGGTGAGCTTTCGCGACGGCGCGCTCGTCGCGCGCAACCACCATGGGCTTCCGGACGGCGGCGAATGCCTGCTGTGCGTGCGCCCGCACGATCTGCATCTGGCGCCCGTCGACGGCGGCAACGCGTTGAGCGGGACGGTTCGCAGCGTCCAGTGGCAGGGCGATCTGCAGAGCGTCGAGCTCGAAGTCGACGGTCACGTGTTGCGAATGTCGTGCGCGCCGATGCACGAGCCGCCGCCCGCCGGCGCGGCGCTCCAGGTGCATTTCAGCGCTGCGCAGGCGACACTGGTTCCGGAAACCATCGTACGTGGCTGACCTTGCGCTTCCGCTGCCGGTCGCCTCGGAGCGGCCGGCGGGCAACGTCTGGATTGCACCGCCGCTTCTGATCCTCGCGGCGCTGTTCCTGTTTCCGCTGGCGCTCATCGTGCGGCAGGCGCTCGGCGGTGACACCCAGCCGCTGTCGCTCGCCAAGTTCGCTTCGGTCGTCGCGTCCGGCGAATTCCACCACGCGCTCCGGAACACGCTGACGATCGCGCTGTCGGCAACCGCCCCCTGCCCCGTTCTCGGCTTCATGCTGTCGGTGCTGATCGCGTTCACGCCGTTCCCCGGCAGCCGCGTGCTTGCGCGGCTGATCGACACGTTCATCGCGCTGCCGACGTTCCTGGTCGCGCTCGCGTTCACGTTCATCTACGGCTCGGCGGGCATGCTGAACGAGTCGCTGAAGGTCGTGTTGAACCTCGAGCTGCCGCCGGTCGACTTCCTGTATTCGCAATGGGGCGTGATCCTGTCGGAGGTCACCGTGTACACGCCGTTCGTGATGCGACCGCTGCTCGCGGCGTTCTCGCTGATCGAGCCGGCGCAGATCGAGGTTGCCGCGAGCCTCGGCGCGCGGCCGCTGCGGATCGTGTCACGGATCATCTTTCCGGCAGCGCTGCCGGCGCTGATCGCCGGCGGCAGCCTGTGCCTGCTGCTCACCGTCAACGAGTTCGGCATCGTGCTCTTCATCGGCGCCAAGGACGTCATCACGCTGCCGCTTCTGATCTACGACAAGGCGATCCAGCAGTTCGACTACACGACTGCCTGCGTGATCGCGGTCGTCAACGTCGCGCTGTCGATCGCGCTCTATTCGCTGTACCGTTTCGTCGTCGCCTATTTCGGGGGCCGCCGTGCTGGTCTGGTCTAACGCCGGCCGCGCGTTCACGTGGGCGCTTGCGACGCTGCTCTTCGCGGTGCTCTATGGTTTGCCGATCGGCGTCATCGCGCTCGCGAGCGTAAGCGGACAGTGGAACGGCGTGCTGCCGAGCCACATGACGTTCGAGCACTACGTCGACGCGCTGCGCGGTGAATCGCTCGAGCAGCTTCGCGTGAGCCTCGCGACGGGCTTCGTGGCGAGCGGCGTCGCGCTCGTGAGCGGCACGTGGGCGGCGCTCGCGCTGCGGCCGCTTCGACGCGTGCCGAAGCGCCTGCTCGACGTCGTGTTCTTCATTCCGAGCGCCGTGCCATCGGTGTCGGTCGGATTGGGCCTGCTCGTCGCCTTCAGCCATCCGCCGCTGCTGCTGAACGGCACGACGACGATCGTGATGATCGCCCATTTCGTGCTGATCTCGGCCTTCACGTACGGCAACGTGTCCGCCGGCCTCGCGCGGCTGCCCGTCGAGTTCGAGCAGGTCGCCGAAAGCCTCGGCGCGCGCCCGTTCTATCGGCTGCGCCGGGTGACGCTGCCGCTCGTCACGCCGTACCTGATCGCCGCGTTCAGCCTGAGCTTCGCGCTGTCGATGGGCGAGCTTGGCGCGACGGTGATGGTGTATCCGCCGGGCTGGGTGACGATGCCGGTCGGCATCTTCGCGCTGTCCGACCGCGGCGCGATCTTCGACGCGGCTGCGCTCACGATGGTGCTCGCGATCACGACGTCGATCGTCCTGGTCGGCCTGTCGCACATCCCGACGCGCGCATCGCTGCGCTGACCGTTTTTCGAAAAAGGAATCGAAATGGCCAATGCAAGCCGCGACCCGATCCTGCTGACGCCCGGACCGCTGACG
>Ga0134128_10002873_pt1 | contig 21154 bp, 17 predicted proteins | sample KB31754_FD_96462 | JGI IMG/M metagenome (GOLD analysis project Ga0134128, IMG submission 96462) | Terrestrial soil microbial communities with excess Nitrogen fertilizer from Kellogg Biological Station, Michigan, USA - KB3-175-4 | ecosystem: Environmental > Terrestrial > Soil > Unclassified ...
ATCGCCGACCAGGCGCGCACCATCCGCATCCCGGTGCACATGATCGAGACCATCAACAAGATGAACCGCATCTCGCGCCAGCACCTGCAGGAGTTCGGCTTCGAGCCGGACGCCAGCATCCTGGCCGAGAAGATGGAGATCCCGGAAGACAAGATCCGCAAGATCATGAAGATCGCGAAAGAGCCGATCTCGATGGAAACGCCGATCGGCGACGACGACGATTCGCACCTGGGCGACTTCATCGAGGACAGCGCCAACACCGCACCGCTGGAAGCCGCGATGCAGGCCGGCCTGCGCGACGTGGTGAAGGACATCCTGGACAGCCTGACGCCGCGTGAAGCCAAGGTGCTGCGCATGCGCTTCGGCATCGAGATGAGCACCGATCACACGCTCGAAGAAGTCGGCAAGCAGTTCGACGTGACGCGCGAGCGCATCCGCCAGATCGAAGCGAAGGCGCTGCGCAAGTTGAAGCACCCGAGCCGCTCGGACAAGCTGCGCAGCTTTATCGACACGCTCTGATCCGCCGCCCTGGCAGGCAACCTGTCATCCCGGGCTTGACCCGGGATCTATGAGACAAAAGCGCCTCAAGCCCTTATCCAGTGGGCATGAGGCGCTATTTTTTTGATAGTCCATGATCGCCTACTCCTTTCTTTGAAAGGTGCGGCCTCAATAAGGGGATCAAAGATGCGAGTTCGCCTTGGCATACAAGACGCTGTTTAGTCGAACGCGCCAATGGGTTCCATCGGCCGCTCAGACAGCAAACTGTGTGACGGCATCTTCATTCCACGCGAGCCCCGTTCCAGGCTCATCAGACAGTTGCGCGCACCCGTCGGCAAACGCCAAGGGCCGTGCCAGAATCGGTCCGGCCAGATCCATGCGCTCAAGCCAGTGCGCCGTCGGGGTCACGGCCAATAAATGGGCGCTGACTTCCTGAAAAATATGACTAGACATCGGAATGCCGCGTGCTTCAGCGAGAGCCGCCGCTTTCAGCCATCCCGTCACGCCGCCGATCTTCATCGCATCCGGCATGGCCAGATCACAGGCACCAGAGGCGAGCGCTTTAGCCATCTCGTCCGGCCCGCACCAGTTTTCGCCCATTTGAATAGGTGTCGAAACCTGTGCACGGATGTTGGCATGCCCTGCATAGTTTTCTTGGGCTGTGGGTTCCTCAACCCAGCCCAGGCCGAACTGCTCAAGTATTCGAATACGCCGGATCGCCTCCGGTACAGTCAGGCCTTGATTGAAATCGGCCATCAAAGAAACTTCGTTCCCGATGGTCTGCCGCAACGCTCCAAGAATCCGCGCATCTTCCTCCACGGTGGAGTAGCCGATCTTCGTCTTGATCGCCTTGAACCCCTGTTTCACGGACATGCTTGCCCGCTTCACGCCCAGCGCTTCACCGTCCATGCTGTGGCTGTCGTAGGCAGGAATCGGTCGCCGCGCTCCGCCAAGAAGCTCTACCAACGGCAATTCCCGGGAGCTGGCCAGAGCGTCCCACGCGGCCATGTCGATGCCGGCGCATGCCATCAACGCGATGCCCGTCGCGCCGAGCAAGCGCAACCGGCTTCGAAACAGGCGGTCGAGTTCAAATGGGGCAACCGGTTTTCCCTTCACGATCCCGGAAAGTGCCAGCACCATCTGTCGCGTGGCTTGCAGCGCCAGCGGCGTGTAAGTGAAGAGATAGGAGCGCCCGACCACGCCGGTGTTGGTCTGCAGGTCGATCAAAACCAGTGGTGCGGTGTCAACAGTGCCGACGGAGGTGCGCACCGGATATTCAAGCGGAACGTTGACCGCCCGCGCATCGATGCACGTGACAAGAAGCTCAGTCATGGGAATCCCATGAAGTCAAAGGCCCAGGTAGGCCGTTTTCACTCGTTCGTCTTGCAGAAGTGCTCCGGCCGCGTCACTGAGCGCTATGCGCCCCGTCTCAAGCACGTAGCCGTGGTCGGCGATGGACAGGGCGGCGTGGGCGTTCTGCTCCACCAGCAAGATGGGAATTCCTGTGGCCCTCAGGTCGGCAATGACGGCAAAGATTTCGCGCACCAGCAGGGGCGCCAGCCCCATCGACGGCTCGTCTAGCAGCAAGACTTTGGGCCGACTCATCAGTGCCCGCGCGATGGCCAGCATTTGCTGCTGCCCTCCCGACAGGGTGCCAGCAGGAAGAAGGCGTTTCTCCTTCAAAATTGGAAAGAGCCGGTACATCGCTTCCAGTTGCTCGACCGAACTGCCGGGTTGCGAATAGCCGCCGAGCCGGAGATTGTCCTCAACGGAAAGCGGTCCGAAGACCTGACGGCCTTCAAGGACCTGCGCCAAGCCAGCGCAAACACGCCTGTCAGACCGAAGCGCGCTGATGTTTTTTCCGAAGAGCTCGACGCTTCCCGATCGAGCAGGAATCAAGCCGGAGATGGTGCGCAGGAGCGTCGTCTTGCCTGCCCCGTTGGCGCCCACGAGTGCAACGATCTGGCCGCTTTCGAGTGAAATACTGACGCCATGAAGCACCTCGATGCCACCATAGCCGGCGACCAGATCCCGCACGGCCAGAGCGCTTGTTTCTGTGGCTGTTGCCGCGGCCGTCATGCCTCGATCCCCAGATAAGCTTCGATTACTTTCGGGTTCTGACTCACTTGCGCCGCAGTCCCTTCTGCAAGTTTCTTTCCGTAGTCCAGAACAACGATGTGGTCGGAAATCGTCATGACCATCTTCATATCGTGTTCGACGAGCAGGACTGTGATGCCGGAAGCCGCAATGTCGCGGATCAAGGTGGTCACCTCTGCGGTCTCGGTGTCGTTCAGCCCGGCAGCGGGTTCGTCGAGAAGCAGCAAACGGGGCTTGCTGGCGAGCGCGCGCGCGATCTCAAGTCGCTTCAACAGCCCATAGGACAGCTGCGAGGCCTGCGCCTTTGCGACGGCGCCCACACCAACCTTGTCCATGAGCTGCAGTGCCTCCTCGCGCAACAGGATGTCGGCCTTTCGCGTGGTGCCGAGCATGCCGGCAACCATCGACCTCGTCGAACGCAGGTGCGCGCCCAGCATCACGTTCTCGCATGCCGTCATGTTCATGCAGATCTGCAGGTTTTGAAAGGTGCGGCTGACGCCGCGCGTGGCAAGTTCGTCGGAGCGCAAGCCGGTGATCCTTTCGTCGTCGAGAAGAATCTCGCCTGAACTGGGCGTGTACACGCCCGAGATAAGGTTGAAGAGGGTAGTTTTTCCGGCGCCGTTCGGCCCGATGACGGCATGCACCGCGCCCTTGCGAACAGCGAAGCTCATGTCATGCACGGCCGTGACACCACCGAAAGACTTGGATACTCTGTTGAGCGTCAGCATCTCAGCTCCTTCGCCTGCGGCTAACCAGCAACGCAATGGATGGCACCAGGCCCTTGGGCAGGAAGATCATGGTGAGCATCAGGATCAGGCCAAAGAACACCGATTCATAGCCATGAAGTCCGCCCAGTAATTGAGGCAAAACAGTCAACAGGATCGCCCCGAGCACTGCGCCAAAGGTCGACGCCATGCCTCCGACCACCACCATGGTCGCCAGCTCGACGGAATGGGTGAATCCGGAAATCGAAGGACTGATGAAGCCGAGGTAATGGGCCGAGAAACTCCCGGACACCGTGGCAAAAATGGCGGAGGCGACGAACGCGCGTGATTTGGCGGTGGCGACGTCTACGCCCATCGCGCGGGCAGCGACCTCGGAACTGTTGAGCCCGCGCATCGCTCTACCGGCCGGCGACTCATACAGATTGAGCGACAGGACCATGGACAGGACGAGGAGCGCCGCCGCCAGCACGTACCAGTGCATGATGCTCGTCAACTCGAAGGTACCGATGCTCAGCGGCACGACTGACATGCCATCAGGGCCACCAGTCCACGCCACCTCGTTGACAAGCGCGATGTTCACGATCACGCCGAAACCAAGGGTTGCCATCGTCAGCATGTGCCCCTTGAGACGCAGAATCGGCTTTGCGACGAGGTACGCGACGAGAGCGGCGCCGGCTGCCGCGACGGCAAGCGCCAGCAACGGCGGCCAATTCAGTCGGGCGGTGATGATCCCCGTTCCATACGAGCCTATCGCCACGAATGCGGCATGACCAATGCTGACCTGACCGGCAAAGCCCATCAGGAGATTCAAGCCGACAACGGCAATCGCTGTCAGCGCTGCCCGAATGGCGATGTCGAGCATGAAGTTGTTAGGTAGCACCAGAGGCAGCAAGATACAGATGGCCAGGGCCACCAGGATGGAGGGGCGGGCGAACTGCCTCATACGCGCTCCGTGCTCTTGGCGCCCAACAGCCCATTCGGCAATACGAGCAGCACGAATATGATTAGCACGAACGGGACAGCATCCTTGTAGGCAGACGAGATGTAGCCCGCGACAAGCGCCTCGAGCAAGCCTACCAGCAGGCCGCCGAGTACAGCGCCAACGCCGCTGTTCAAACCACCGAGCGTCGCGGCAACAAAGCCTTTCAAGCCGAGCATCAGGCCAAGGTCATACGTTGTGGTCGTAATGGGAGCCGCAACGATGCCCGCCACTGCTCCAATCAACGCGGAAAGGCCGAAAGACAGCCGCAGGATTCGACCTGAATTGATTCCCACCGCCTGCGCAGCCAGGCGGTTTGCAGCCACGGCGAGAAGCGCCTTTCCGAGCAGGGTAAAGTGGAAGAAGAGTGCACAGGCCACGACCAGCACCGTGCCGACGCCGATCACCCACAGGCTTTGCGGCAACACGTAAGCGCCGAGCAGCTGCAATGATGCGTCGCCGGAGAACGATGGCAAGGTGAACTGGTTCTTGCCCAGAAGAATCTGGACCGCGCCCTGGATGAATGTCGACGCACCGATCGTGATGATAATCAGGGACACAACACTAGTCTCGCCAGCGGGACGGATCGCAAGTTGGTACAGAAGCACACCGATTAGTGTGGTAATGGCCAGGGCGGCGACAATGGCCACGGGCATTGGCAGCCCCATCGCCAAACTGGCGGAGGTGATCATGCCGCCCAACATCAGGAAGTCTCCCTGGGCGAAATTGATCACGCCGCTGGCGTTGTAGATCAGCGTGAAGCCCAGTGCCGCCAGGGCGTAGATGGATCCTGTCGTGAGACCGGAAAATACAAATTGACTGAGATCAGACATCTCGGCCTCCGTCTTAGGTCAACATGAGTTGGTGAAACAGATGGCGTTGCTCGATTTGATCGAGCAACGCCGGCCCAATAAAGGCCATGGTGCGTTCAAGTTTCGCGCGAAGCAGCGAAAGCACAGCGCGCGCCGGATTGGGGGGCAAACTTCGCTCGGCCCCGTATCGACAGTCTTCAACATCAAGGAACACGGAGCGCCCTGGCGATTGTTGGCGGTTGGGCCTAGCGGACTTCCTTGAATACCCCACCCTTGACCTCCACCATCCGGAACGCGGAAACATCCAGGCCCATGTGGTCCGTTGGCGACATCTTGTAGATACCGCTGACGCCCACAAATCCGTTGGTTGCTTCGAGGGCCGCGCGAACCTTTTCCTTGTCGGTGGTTCCAGCACGTTTGATGGCATCCACCATCATCATCAGACCGTCGTGGGCGTAGCCACCAAAGGTGGAAACGTCCATCTTGAACCGGTCTTGGTAAGCCTTGGCGTAAGCGATGCTCACGGCCTTTTGTTTGTCCGAGTCGGGAAGATCAGAGGCGATCAACAAGGCTGGCGAGGGCATGCGAATACCTTCCGCTGCTGCGCCCGCGATGCGAACGAACTCCAACGAAGCTTGGCCGTGCGTCGTATACAACGGCTGCTTCATCGCAAGTTGTTGATAGTTGCGAGCAATGATCGCCGGCGCCTGTCCGGTACCGAAGACCAGAATCGCCTGGGCGCCGGATGTCTTGATTTTGGTGAGTTGCGGTGTGACATCCGTGTCTTTTTCGCCGTACTGCTGGTCATCAGCGACGGTCATACCCATCGCAGCCGCAGTCTTCAGCGTCTCCGTTCTCCCAGACTTTCCGAATCCGCCCGTATCAGAGAGCAGCGCAAAGCTTTTGAAGCCGCGCTTCTTCATATCCTCCAACACCTTTTGCGCCGCCATTCGGTCGGAGTGAGGCATCTTGAACACCCATTTCTTCACCGGCTCCACAATGACGGAAGCCGCCGCAAGCGAAATGAACGGAATCTTGGCGCTCTCAATTTGCGGAATCATGGCCATGGTTGAGCCGGTGGTGGAGGCGCCAACGAGGGCATCAACCTGGTCCTGCAAGATCAAGCGCCGCGCGAACGCGTTAGCCTTGTTCGCATCGCTCGCGTCGTCATAAATGACCAGCTCCAGCTTCCTGCCGAGCACGCCACCGGCAGCATTGATCTTCTCCACATAGAGCTCGAGGGTTTTCTGTTCAGGATCGCCAAGGAACGACGCAGGGCCAGTCGCTGAAATCACAGAGCCGATCTTGATGGGTGACTCGGCCGCTGAGCTTGACGCGGCAAGGGCTGCCAGTGCGGCGCCCAGGAATAATCGACGGCCGATGTGGCTGAAATTGGAAATGCTTGTAGTCATGTTTGTCCCCGTTGTAGTAAGTGGTTGATATAAAAATGCTCGTCAGGCGTGCGGAAGCCTACGCACGAACCTGATCGGTTTTGCTTTTGGTTCCGGCGGCTGAAGACCGAGCGACTTGGCGAGGGTTCTGCCTTCCGGATCGGCGAGCGCTGCGACACGCGCGTCTCTCACCCGCGCTTCCAGAAGTTCGGGGTCGCGCAGGCCGGTCGCTTCAAAGTCGGCCAGGATCGCTTCCAGATTCCGGTGACCCCGCTCACTTGTCTCGCCGTAACCTTTGACCAGGTTGCCACTGAGAGCAAGTTCGTGCGCGACCCCTCCTGACATGGCCAGCGCCAATCGGATGGCAGCAAGCCACCGCACGATGGCTTTCTGTTCGTTCGCATAGCGCGAACTGCGCGGACGCCAGAAGCGCAAGGAACGCAATGTGCAAAGCAGAAGGAACCCGCTCACCGTGTCTGTTCGCATGTGCAGAGCGACGCTGAATGCGCCCTCACGACCCTTGAACCGGTTGCGGGTCCAGTTCGCGAGCCTCGAAGGCAACATGGAGCAGATCTCATCCAACCCAGGCTTGAGGTATTCCGTCAGACGCAAGGGCTCTCCCTCCTTTGCCGACACCTCCTTGCGAACCCTGTCCAGGCGCTCCCGCCGCGTCTTGAGGTCGGCCACGCGGACAACGTCTTCGTAGGCCATCCAAAGCGCGAGATAGCGAGCGGTTTCTCGGGTCACCGGGAAGTCAAGCTGACCTCGGTCCGACTCGATGCCACAGATCGTCTCGCAGCGGTCGAGATAAAGACTCGCATACGCGTTGCTTTGATAGTCCGTCACGTGCTCCACGCCAGCGCCCACCAGTTGCCGGACCGGCTCGGGAAACTGCTGTACCCGGCGAGGAATCGAGCTGACGCCGGCTTGGATGGAAGCAGGCGCAGTGACATCGGCGTCACCCGTCCCGGTCACATGCCCATAACCCGCGGCAAAGCCACGCAGGCTGGCCTCAACCGCCTTGCCCGATTCGCGGATGGCTTCCTCACAGACCTCGCGTGGAAAAGGCAGCACGCCTGTGCCGGCCATGGCTCCGAACATCACAGTGTTGATGACCGTTCCGTGTTTCCAAGCCAGCACGCGCATGTCGAAAAGGAAGGTTCGCTGCGCCATCTTCTGCGCGGCGGTCACCAGACGCGCCGTGTCAAACCGACCATCTCCCATGGCCGTCTTTTCCGAGATGGCGTATTCGCGGTGCGTTGACGCAATGAGCGTGGTCCGCGCGGTGTTGACGTAGCCGCCTTGAAGCACTCGGCCAGCTTCCACCAATTCTGACGCCACAATGATGTCCAGGCTGCCAGGCGTGGGGGTGAGCGAAAAGATGGGTTCGCGGCCTGCAAGGGCGTTGCGTGCCAGCGGTAGAACCTCAAGGTAATAGGTTGTCGCACCCGTGCGCTGAGCCACGCCGGGCACCGACGTGCTTTGAACCGGGAAATCCAGTTGGGTCGCCGCCGAAATGATCCAGTCGGACAGCACGCCGCCGCCTTCACCGCCGAGGGCCGCAACAAGAATGGAAATGGGTTTGATATCGCTCATGCTGTGAGCGCCTCTTGGGTCCGGGATGCTCCGGCTAACATGCCGATGACGCTCGAGCGCAGCCGATAGATCAGGCGCTCCCATCGCGTCGCGTTCTGAATGATTTCCGCCTTGTAGAACGACGGGCACAGGGTGGCCGCATGGACGTTTTCGCCGCACAGGCCGCAACCGACACAGCCTTGGTTAACCGTCGCCACCGGGTCCGTACGCAGTGCACTCGGATTGGGTTTGATTGTCAGCGAGGGGCAGCCAGAAAGCCGGATGCACGAGTGATCGCCTGTGCAGACGTCGTCGTCGATGCCAAACCGCGTTCTGACTTCCCGTTTGCCTGCCTTCAGCCGCTTGGCCACGATCGGCTTGATGCGGCGTTGACGCTCCAGCTGGCACTCGCCATCGGCGATGATGACCTTCAGGCCGCCTTCCTCGGTCGTCATGGCGTCTTTCAACGTACTCAACATGTCAGAGACGCTGTAGCTCGGCACGGTTTTGACCCACCTGACGCCCACGCCTTTGAGAGCCGCCGCAATGTCCAGGGTCATCGGATGATTGGTGCGCTGCGTCGGCGAGGATGGAATCGCCTGGGTTCCGGTGGCCGACGTATAGCCGTTCTTCAGTATCACCAGCACGGAGTCCTGACCGTTGTAAACAGCGTTGACTACGCCACTGGTGAAGCCGTTGTGCCAGAAGCCGCCATCACCCATGATGCTGATCACGCGGTTCCGCATCAGCGGGGCGATTCCCGAAGAGCTCGCGAGACCGAGTCCGTAGCCCAGCACCGTGCTGCCGACATTGAACGGAGCAAGGGTTCCGAACGTATGGCATCCGATGTCCGCGCTGACGTGAACCGTGCCCAGTTCTTTCTGCATGAGCTTGATCGCCGCAAAGACGGGTCGCTCGGGACAGCCGATGCAAAATCCTGGAGGGCGACTCGGCACCGGCTCGACAAGCGCAGCGACACCATCTTGACGAAGGCCAGTCAAGGCTCTTTGCGTAGCGAGCACCTCAGTGACCTCGAGCTTCGCGGGACGAGCTGCGTCGAGGTAAGCACCGATGCCGCGCAGCAAGACTTCCCCCGTGTACTCGCCAGCCATCGGGAAGATGTCCTTGCCGTGCAGTGGCGCAGCGACGCCGGCTTTGCGCAAAACCGCGTGGATAGCGTCTTCGATGTAGTTGGGCTGGCCCTCTTCAACCACCAGTACCGATAAGCGCGTCACGCAGAACTGGATCAACTCATCCGGCACCAACGGGTACACCACGTTCATCACATAAAGCGGGATCTTCGAGCGACCGTACGTGTCCGCAAGATCCAGCTGTTGAAGGGCACGGATCACGCCGTTGTACAGGCCCCCCGGTACGATCAATCCCAGTTCGCCGAGCTCACCGTCGAACGTCTCGTTCAACTTTCTATCGCGAATAAAGTTGACTGCCGCTGGCCAGCGTGCATCAATCTTGAGCCGCTCCTGCTCATAGATCGATGGCGGGAGATTGATCTTGGAAAAATCGAAGCTCGGCTCCGTGATCAACTCGTTGCTTGAGATGCGGGGCGCCTTGTTGTCCTTGCAAATGAAGCTTCCATACACGTGGCAGGCACGGATGCGCAACTGCAGCATGACGGGTGTTTGACTCGCTTCCGACAACTCGAAACTTTGCTCGACCAAGTTTACGATCGACGTCAGGTTGGGACGGGGATCCATCAGCCACATCTGCGACTTCATCGCGAACGCGTGCGTGCGCTCCTGGATGATGCTGGAGCCTTCGCCGTAGTCCTCGCCCAGGATGATTAGCGCGCCACCCTTTACGCCTGCCGATGCCAGATTCGACAGTGCGTCCGACGCTACGTTCGTGCCCACCGTGGATTTCCACGTGACAGCGCCGCGTACGGGATAGTTGATCGAAGCACCGAGCATTGCCGCCGCTCCGGCTTCGGATGCACTGTTCTCGAAGTAGATGCCAAGGCCTTCGAGCAGATCACGAGAATCCCCCAACACGTCAATGAGGTGGGAAATCGGTGCGCCTTGATAGCCGCCGATATAACTGACCCCGGACTGCAAAAGTGCTTTGGTGACCGCCAGAATGCCTTCGCCGCGAAACTCGTCACCCTCGCCGAGGCGCAGTTTTTGAACTTCGTTGGTAAATGAGCGCTCAGCCATGGCAGACACCTCGTGCTGTGGCCAGGCTAGCGCCCGTTGCCTCGGAAATGTATTGTCGCGGCAGAGAAGTCATTGTGATGTCATCGTGAAGTAAAACGCCAACAAGGAATCTGCGGTGTGAGTGGTACCCGTGTTTCATGCCGCGAATTTACGCAGCTCAAAATCATCTGGCAAATGGATTATTCGAATCGAGCACATCCATTTGGTGAATAACTCGGGAGAACCCTGGGAACCGTGGACGGAGATGCGCGACGAACTTCCGCCAGCTTGACCTCAACCTGCTACGCGTGCTGGCGACCATTCACCGTACCGGCTCGGTCACCATGGCCGGCAAGACCCCGGTGCGATTGCGCGATTTTTTTCGAAACCATGGCATTCACTTGGTATGGCGCAGCAGCACCGACAATGACTCCGCATAGCATTGAATGCGCGACCTTCCGATCAATCGGCGTGTCAACGAACTCGGCGCGGTCCGACTTGCCAATCAAGAATGACATCCCAGGCGAGGCGATCGTCAAGAAGCCGGTCGGTCATCGTCTCATTCGATCAGCGTAGGGGCGGTGTCAACCGCCAGAGCTGCCGTTGTTCACGTCGACTTCGGTGTATTCGGGATCGAACGCATGCACGCGCGAGGCCGGCTTCTTGTTGAACAGCAGCCGCACGACGTCGGGGCGCGAGTAGTGGCCGGTGGGGTCGTAAGCCGCCTTGGCCACGCCGATGAAGCCAAGGTCGACATCCGCATAGAGGAGTCCCTCGGCGGTTTCCGGCAAGGGCTCGCAGAGCGGTTTGGCATCTGGGCCGTAGATCATCGCAAACCCGCCACCCTCAAGCAGGAGCTCGCGCTTCTGCGGCGTGTCGGCAAGCATGTCGAGCATCTCCTTGGACACAGTGGCGCAAGGCGCAAGCACGTAGCATTGGCCTTCCAGTGCATAGACTTGGCTGGCAGCATTGTTCGCTTCTGCGCTGAGCTGGAACGCTGCGCCGCGGTAGACCGAGAAGCTGGGCCAGGCAGCGATGTGCACCTGCTCGTTCTGCGAGAACATCGCATACTTGCTCAGCGGCTGAATGTGCTCGGCGCAGCAAAGGGCTCCGATGCGCCCGAGCGAGGTGTCGTGCACGGCCAGATGACTGCCGTCGCCTTCGCCGAAGACGGTGCGCTCGGCGTGGGTCGGCTTGAGTTTGCGCCGTGTCGCGATCACTTCACCGTGGTTGTCGATGATGGTTTGCGCGAGATAGAGTGTGCCGACCGAGCGCTCGCTGAAGCCGAGCACAACATGAATATTGTTTTCTGCGGCGGCGCGACACAAGCGTTCCCATTGCGGGCTACCAACCACTAGCGCGTTCTCGTAGTAGCGCTGCACGAACTGCATGCCCCAGGCTGGCGAGTCGAGCCAGATCCACCACGGATAGCCGGGCAGCCAAGTTTCAGGGAATCCGATCAACGCGGCGCCTTCGGCTGCGGCCTGCTCGATGAAGCCTATGGCCTTCTCGACACCCTTGTCGAGGTCGAGAAACGCGGGCGCAGCCTGCACGGCCGCGACTTTGTACTTAGTACGCACGGGAATTGTCATGATCATCTCCAAGTTTGTGAAAAGAATGAATCTAATTTACGCAGGTCAAATTCATGTGACAAATGGATTCTTCAAATGGAGCACATCCATTTGGTGAATAATCCCGGAGAATCTCGATAACTATGGGCAGAGATGCACGATGAACTTCCGCCAGCTGGACCTCAACCTGCTACGCGTGCTGGCGGCCATTCACCGTACCGGCTCGGTCACCATGGCCGGCAAAGCCTTGTCGCTGTCACAGCCCGCAACTAGCAATGCCCTGGCGCGGCTGCGCGACTTTTTTGAAGATGAGCTTTTCGTGCGCGCCCCTTCTGGCCTGAAACCGACCCGTCTGTGCGAAAAGCTGGCGCCCGCGGTGCTGGCCCAGTTGCTCGCCCTGGAGACAGTGGTCAGCGGCCATGACGATTTCGAGCCCGCTCTGAGCGATATGCACTGGCGTCTTTCCCTGTCCGACTTGGGAGAAATAGTCTTTTTACCGGCGTTGGCCAGCACGCTGCGCAGTCAGGCGCCAAGCGCCCGTCTTTCCAATATTTCGGTGGCGGCGGCCGATGTTGCGGCGGCGCTGGAGGCGCGCGAGATCGATCTGGCCATCGGCATTTTGCAACCCCGGCACAGGGGCATTCGTACAGAACTGCTGCTGCGCGAGCAATACGTAGCGATGGCCGCGCCACTGTGGCGGCCTGCATCCGGCCGCAGTGGCCGGATCTTGACAATGCGGCAGCTTGCCGAAGCCGCCTTTGTGGTGGCGTCGCCAACCGCGACCTTCCATGGCAGCGTCGAACAGATGCTGGTGCGCATGAAGCTGGAAGACCGCATCGTGCTGCGGGCGCGCCACTTCGGCGCCCTGCCCGACTTGGCCCTAAGCACCGACCTGTTGTCCATCGTGCCGGAAATGTATGCGCACAATCTTCGCCAGCGCTATGACTTCAGGGTATGGGGCATCCCCGGCGCCCCCACCTATGACGTTCATTTGGTGTGGCACAGCAGCACGAACAACGACCCGGCCCAGCAATGGATGCGCGCACTGGTGCACAAGCTGTTCAAGCGCCCGACGCAGACAGACTAATTTTCAGGTTGCAGGAAAACCCTGGCGAAGATCATTGCCACCGTCAGCGGCGGTTGAAAGGTGTCCAAATCTGGCGGCGGAGCGCGTTTTTTTTTGGAAACCGAGTAACGTTGGCCGACAGGGCGCGTGGTTTCATCGGGAGGCAGGCACCGCAGTTGAACGTAAAGAAGCTTAAGTTCGCGCTGGGCGACTTTCAAATACTATCGATTACGAAGCATCAAGGTTGCCGCCCTGCCTATACGAGCAGGCGATTGACCTCGCAACCCAGTTTGTTGCGGCCATCGACGTTCAATTTGCGAAACGCATTGGCCAGGTAGTAGCGGACCGTGCTGAATTCAATCCCGAGGTCGCGCGCGATTTCCTTGTCTGAATCTCCACGGGATACCCGCAAAGCGACTTCGGCCTCACGCGGGCTGAGGTGCCCGCGCTGCGTGAGCAGCCGTACCGGCAGCCCCGCGTCAGGCTTGGGCAAGATGTCAGTCACCAACGCCACTTTTTTTTGCAAACGCACCAGTGCGGCAGTGAAGGCCGGCTGAATAAGATTCAGAATCTGCAAGCTTTGCGCATCAAAATTCTGCCGCTGCTGCGAACGAAAGATCACGAGGTCGCCGACACAGTCAGCGCCCGCATAGGCGTAAAGGTTGACGCCCCAGTACAGCCCGTCGCGACGCAGAAAGTCGTTGAAAAACTCGGTGTGAACCAGCTCATCCTGCGAGATGACGTCCGACACGCGCGTGGGACTTCGCCGCTCTCTGAGCTTGGGCGTCACGGGGTCGTGGAACTGGTAGTAAGCATCGTAGGATTGAATGTGCGACGAGCAGACGTTGTATCCCGCGCAAATCGAATACCTGCCAGACACCGGGTCCCAATCGCGCGACGACAGGTAATCCGCCTCGACCAGTTGCGCAATGGGTTTCGCCAGCTCCTGGCGCAGGTCATCCACCTCTTGGGCGCCGGCCAAAAGCTGTAAAACGTCCGCCAACAGGCGGGACTTGCTTTCGTTCAGGTACATCGGCAAACGGTTATTTCAGGATGACTGCCACGGACACAAAGCACGCAAGAACCATGCCTCGGCAAGCCGGAAATCGTAGTGGAGGCTCCGGCCAGTGTCAATGGGCAGGCCCCCAGCCGTGCGCTGCGGCCCCGAAGCGTGGGCGCCGATCCGGGTAATTCCCCCCTCATTCTTGGGAGTACCGCAAGCAACACAGCGGCCTAAACTGCGCACATGAATCTGAAGACGCGGAACGGGCCCGCCGGGTCCGTCCCTTAACTTGAGGCTCTTCCACATGTCCGTCACCGACTACCCTTCCCTCGCATCGCTCATACGCGCTCTGGCCAATCGTGAGACCTCCAGTGCCGAGTATGCGGAGACCCTGATTGCCCGCACGGCAACTCACACCGCTCTTGGTGGCTATGTCGGCTTCGATCCTGATCTGCTTCGTGCGCAGGCCCGCGTTGCCGACAGCCGTCGGTCTGCCGGCGAGACCGTGCCACTGCTGGGTATGCCCATCGCGCTGAAGGACAACATCGACGCGGTCGGCTGGCCAACGTCGGTCGGCACCACGGCGTTGCTCGACAACAAGCCATCGCGGGACGCCGCCGTGACCGAACGGCTACGTGCGGCCGGCGCCCTCATCAGTGGCAAAGCGAACATGCACGAGCTGGCATTCGGAATTACGAATCACAACAGGGTTACGGGCATTGCCCGCAATCCCTGGGCAACGGATCGCATTCCCGGCGGTAGCAGCGGTGGCTGCGGCGTCCTGGTGGCCGCAGGCCTGGTGCCCGCAGCGATTGGGACGGACACGGGTGGCTCGGTTCGCGTCCCGGCCGCCCTGTGCGGCATTGCGGGCCTGCGCCCGACCGTTGGCCGGGTCTCAGGAAGAGGTATCGCGCCAATTTCGTCGACCCGGGACACCGCCGGCCCGATGGCGCGCTGTACCGAGGACTTGGCCTTGCTGGACACTGTCCTCACCGGCGATGCCGAGCCGGTTGCGCCCATATCGCTCGCAGGCCTGCGGCTGGGGCTGCCGAGTGGGCGCTTCTGGCAAGGCCTTGACGGTGGCGTGTCTACGGTAACGCAGGCAGCGCTTGAACTCCTGCGCCGCGCCGGTGTGGTACTCGTGGACGTAGACCTTCCGGAACTGGACCAACACAACGAGGCGGCGGGCTTCCCCATCGCGCTTTACGAGTTCATCCCAGACATGACCCGTTACCTCGAAAGCTCAGCGAGCGGCATCAGCCTGGCAGAACTGGTGGCGCGCATTGGTAATCAGGACGTCGCCGGCCTGCTCCAGCCGCTTCTGGCGAGTGGAGGGATTCCGCAGGATACCTATGCCATGGCCCTGACCGCCCGGGAGAAGTTGCAACAGGTTTACTCCACGGCCTTCGCAAAGTATCAGGTGGAGGCGCTGGTGTTCCCCACGACCCCGCTGACCGCGCGCGCAGTCTCCCCACAAGACACGGTCGAGTTCAACGGCCAGCAGCAGCCTTCGTTCCCAACCTTCATCCGCAACACCGACCCCGGAAGCAACGCCGGCATTCCGGGCGTGACCTTGCCGGCAGGCATGGCGCCGGATGGCCTGCCGGTGGGCTTGGCACTCGACGGGCCCGCCCATTCCGATCGCCGGCTGCTGTCGGTTGCCGCCGCCATCGAACGTGTTCTCCCGAAGCCAACCCTGGCTCCACTCTAAACCGCAAGCACCTCTTATCCACCACCCGACGACAACCCGAGGAAATTCACATGCAACGCAGAACTTTTGTCTCCAGCGCCGCCGTCGCTCTTGCCGGCGCCATGCAACCGATGGCTTCGGCCTGGGCCGCTAGCCCGCTCAAGGTCGCGGTGATGGTGCCGCTCACCGGACCGGCGGGCTTGTTCGGACCGTCCGCCAAGGCATGTGCCGAGCTGGCGGTAGAGCAGCTCAACGCCCGCGGTGGCGTCCTCGGGCGCAAAGTGGATCTGCTCATCGGCGACGGTGGGCTTGCGCCGGCCGAAGCCGGACAGGCGGCGCTCAAACTGTGGAAAGGCAACGGTGCTGAAGTGTTCATCGGTATGCATGACAGCGCCGTTCGCGGCGCGCTGGAGGGTTTGTTCAAGGGTCAGGTCCCGTATTTCTACACGCCTGTCTACGAAGGCGGCGATTGCAGCGTCGGGACCTACTTCAACGGCGAGACACCGCCCCAGCAGCTCGAACTGCCCCTGCCCTGGCTCATGGCCGAGCGCAAGGTCAAGAAGTGGTACCTGATTGGCAACGACTACATCTGGGGTCGCAACACCAACGCGGCGGCCAAGGGCTACATCACCAAGGCGGGTGGCACGGTCGTGGGGGACGAGTACCAGCCATTCTCGGTCGACAACTTCGACTCGAGTTTGGCGCGCATCCGGGACAGTGGCGCGGACGCTGTACTGGTGTCGCTGGTTGGCGGCTCCTCGGTCACCTTCAATCGCGCGTTCGCAGGTTTCGGCCTGGCGGACAAGGTGGTTCGCATCGGCTCCCTGATTGAAGAAAACACGCTGGCGGGCATCGGGGTGCAGAACGCAAAGAACCTGTATTCCAGCGCCGGCTACTTCGCCAACATCGATACGCCTGCTGCCAAGGGATTCTCCACGGCTTACTTCAAACGTTTTGGAGACAAGGCACCGGCGCTGAACGGCCTGGCCGAGTCGGTGTTCGAAGGCTTCCTCATGCTGAGTGCCATCGCCAAGAAGGCCAACAACCTGAAAGTCGCGGCCATGGAACACGCGTCGGAAGGCGCGAGCTACGAAGGACCGCGCGGTTCGGTGACGATGCATGCCCGCCACGTCGACCAGAACATCTATGTTGCCGAGGTCGCCAGTACCGGGTTCAAGGTTGTGAAGACCTTCCCGCACGTCCCCTCGGGGCAGACCTGCAAAGTCTGAGCTGGAGACCCTGATGATGGACAGCGCCACAGTACTGACCGGGCTGAACCTGGGTTACGCCCTGTGCACGCTCGCCTTGACGACGCTGGGTCTGGCCATTGTGTTCGGACTACTGGGGGTCATGAACATGGCTCATGGCGAATTCGTCATGCTGGGTGCCTACGCCGTGGTGGTGGTGCAGAAGCTGGGGCTGCCGCTCCCAGCCGCTGTGCCACTGGCCATCGCGATCTGTGGCGCACTCGGATGGGCGGTGGAGCGATGGCTCATCCGCCCCTTGTACGCGCGCCCCTTCGACACGCTGCTGGCAACCTGGGGCCTGTCCATACTCCTGCGCAATCTGGTGGAAGCCATCTTTGGCAAGGGCTACCAGAACGTCCAAAGCAGCGCAGCCGCACCCATGGCATTTCTGGGCACGTCCTATCCGGCCTATCGGCTCTTCCTGATGGCTCTGACGGTCGTGCTGATGCTCGCTCTTGTGCTTTGGTATCGCCGCAGCAACGCCGGTTTGAAGGTACGCGCGATGACGGGCAACCCCACCCTGGCGCGGGCGCTCGGCATCGACACCGGCAAGCTGGCGACGCGGGCCTTCGTCATGGGTGTCGTGCTGGCAGGCCTGGCAGGGGTATTGCTCGCACCCATCGTTCGAGTGGAGCCGGCCATGGGCGTGGACTATCTGCTGAACGCGTTCTTTGTGTTGGTGGTCGGCGGGCTGGGCTCACTGGCGGGGCTGACCAGTGGCGTCGGGCTTATCGGCGGGACACAGGCCGGCATCTCCAGCCTGATTGACCAGACCGCGGGCTACGCCGCGGTACTCGTTCTTTCCATCCTCTTCCTCTGGTTACGACCGCAAGGGCTTTATGGCCGCCGCTAGTTCACGTCCTGCCTTGTCGATCACCTTGCGCCTGGGCGGAATGCGGCCTTGGGTAGCGCCGGTGCTCCTGGCGGCTGCACTGGTGCTGCTGCCCTTCGTCGGCAACGAATTCCTGGCCTATCAAATAGGACTGTTCCTCCTGTATGGGGTCGCCGCTCAGGGCGTGGCGCTGTGCTGGGGGCGGCTGGGCTTCCTGCCTTTGGGACACGCCCTGTTCTTCGGGCTGGGCGCCTACCTCAGCGGCGGCATCCTGAAGGCCGCACAGGCCGATGCCGTGTGGTACCTGTTGCTCCCGCTCGCTGCGCTCGCTCCCGCCGTGTTGGCCTGGGCCGTCGCGCGCCTGGTGTTCGCGCGCAGCTACCACAGCGGCCCGTACTTTTCACTCATCACGCTGGCCTTGACGATGTTGGGCTTCCTGGCCGCCAACCGGTTCAGCTCGCTCACCGGTGGCTTCAACGGCATGACCGAAATCCCTGAATTGCCGGGGCTCGACCGCTATGGGGCGATGTACTGGGCAGTGGCTGCACTGGCGCTGGTCAGCACGACTGGCTTGACCGTGATGCTGCGCCGTCCCATCGGCACACTCTGGAGCGCCATTTCGCAGAACGAGGACCGGCTGCAGTTCTTCGGCTTCGCGACCGACCGCATGAAGGCCCTGGCCTTTGGCCTCTCGGCGCTGTGCGCGGCCGCAGCTGGCGTGCTGTTCGCTCCTCACCAAGGCATCGTCACGCCCCAAACTGTCGGCTTCCTCTTGTCGACCGAGCTCGTCATCTGGGCGGCAGTTGGCGGCAAGGCCAGCCCCTTTGGCGCCCTGCTCGGAGCCGTGCTGGTCGGCTATGCGTCCTCGGAATTGCGCGACAACTTCGCGTATTGGGAAGTCGTCGTTGCAATCGCATTCATGGCGGTGGTCCGATTTCTCCCCGACGGCATCGCCGGCTTCGTCACAAGGCTGCTCAACCGGGGGCCTGCCACGTCGGCGCAGATATCCGCGCCCGTGGAGGCCGCGCCTGCCATCTTCCCCGCATCAAGAAGCTCACGTGCCGAGTTGGCGTTCGACGATGTGTACAGCGGTGCTTCGGGCATCGCCATCATCAATGGCCTCTCGCTGAAGCTCAGCGGCCCCGGCGTTCGCTGCCTGATCGGCCCCAACGGCGCAGGCAAAACGTCGACATTCAACACGCTGACGGGCCGCCTGCCCTCGCAATCGGGAAGCATCCAGTTTGCGGACCAAAAAGTAGGACGCTGGGCCGCCTGGCGGGTGGCACGGCTCGGTATCGGACGCAAGTTCCAGATTCCTTCGGTGTTCAGTCAACTGGACGTCCGTGACAACCTGGCAATTGCCCTGTGGGCCAACCGGTTGCACGGGCTGCAATCACTGAGCAACCGGCCGAAGCAATGGCAAACGCCGCTGCTTCAGGAGCTGCTGAACCTGTTTCCGGCACTGCGGAACAGCCTCGACATCCCTGCAGGCCGGCTCTCCCAAGGTGACCGCCAGGCGCTTGAATTCGTAATGATGGCCTTGCCGGAGCCGCGCCTGATGTTGCTGGATGAACCCTGTGCGGGGCTCTCGCCGGGGGAGACCCAGCGCATGATGGATGCGATCAAGACTGTGGCGCAGCGGCTCGACGCAGCGGCCTTGGTGATCGAGCACGACATGAGCGCGGTGGAGCGCATCGCCGACCACGTGTACGTCATGCATCAGGGACGCCTCTTGGCCGAGGGCTCTCTGGCGCAGGTGCAAGCCAACGAGAAGGTTCGCGCCGTCTATGCGGGAGGCCATAAGTGAGCGCTGCGCTTGAGTTCAGGGACGTTGTGGCGGGGTACGGGGATACACAGGTCCTGCGCGGTATCAGCGGCTCACTGCAGTCTGGCCAGGTGCTCGGTGTGCTGGGACGCAACGGGGTCGGGAAAACCACACTCATGCGGGCCTTGTCCGGCTTTATCCCTCTAATGGAGGGTGAAGTTGGCGCCGCGGGGCTCGATCTGGCCGATGTCCCGCCGCAGCATCGGCTGGCCGCCGGCATGGCCTACGCGCCGCAAGAAGACACCGTGTTCGGCGACCTGAGCGTGAGCGAAAACCTGCGCCTGCACCTTCGAACCCGCGACATGTCGCGCTACCAGCCGTACTTCCAGGCCTTTCCCCGCCTGGAGGAGCGCGCGGCCCAACGCGCTGGCTCGCTGAGCGGCGGCGAGCGCAAGCTGCTGTCCTTCACCCGGACGCTGGGGCTGCTTGCGCCCCTGAGCCTGATGGACGAGCCCACGGAAGGGGTGCAGCCGGAGAACATCACGAAGATGGCGGTGCTGCTGCGCGCGCGGTGCGAGGCCGGCGCCGCGTTCGTCGTCGTGGAGCAGAACCTTTCGTTCCTGATGCAGATTTCCGACCACGTTCTCGTTCTCGACCACGGCGAGTGCGTCGCCGGCGGCCCGCTCGCTTTATTCACCCGGGAAAAACTGGAGAGTTACCTCGTGGTGTGAAGGGCGAATCTGTGAACGCGCGCGCTCTCCCATTTCATCTCAAGAATCCATCATGCTGAACAACGAATCGCTGAAGCAACTACTCGAACAACGCAAAGCGCTGAAACACGCCGTCAGCCCCGAGGAATGGGCCGCGCGTGTGGAACTGGCGGCTTGCTACCGGCTGGTGGCGCATTTCCGCATGACCGACTGGATCTACAACCACATCTCGGCGCGCGTTCCCGGCTCGCATGAGCACTACCTGATCAACCCGTTCGGCCTGCTGTACGAAGAAATATCGGCTTCAAACCTGGTAAAGGTGGACGTGCACGGCCGCCTCGTCGAGGACGTGGGGCTCGACGTCAATCCTGCCGCCTTCGTGATCCACGGCGCCATCCATGCGGCGCGACCCGAAGTCGGATGCGTGCTGCACACGCACACCCTGGCCGGGTCCGGCGTGGCTGCGCAAAGCGACGGGCTTTTGCCCATCTCCCAGCATGCGCTGATGTTCCACGGCCGGGTGGCCTACCATGACTTCGAAGGTATTGCGCTGGATGACGAGGAGCGGCAGCGGCTGGTGCGCGATTTGAGCGACAAGGATGCGCTGATCCTGCGCAATCACGGCCTGCTAACCCTAGGGCGCGGTGTGCCGGAGGCTTTCGCGTTCATGTACTTCCTCGAGCGTGCGTGCCAGATCCAGATCGCCGCGCTGGCAGGCAATGCCAGCGTCACCCGCCCCAGCCCGGCCGTGTGCGACCGCACCGCTGCCCAGTTTGCGGGCGACGACAGCTCTGTGCAGGGTCGCGACTGGCAGGCGCTGCTGCGACTCCTGGACCGGACAGATCCGTCGTACAAGGATTGAGTCGCGTCGACATGCGCAGCTTTATCGACACGCTCTGACGCTGTCATCCCGGGCTTGACCCTGGATCCACGAGCCAAAAGCGCCTCAAGCCCTTATCCAATGGGCGTGAGGTGCTATTCTATTTGTAGTATCCAAAGACTCGCGCAAAGCATCGCACGGCGCAGCGCCAGCGGGCTCGCAT
>Ga0134128_10002874_pt1 | contig 21151 bp, 28 predicted proteins | sample KB31754_FD_96462 | JGI IMG/M metagenome (GOLD analysis project Ga0134128, IMG submission 96462) | Terrestrial soil microbial communities with excess Nitrogen fertilizer from Kellogg Biological Station, Michigan, USA - KB3-175-4 | ecosystem: Environmental > Terrestrial > Soil > Unclassified ...
GTCTTATCGCGGACGATGATGCCTGCTGGCGTAGGCGTTGACTCATATCGGCCAGTCTGGGTTTCCAGATTGGTTTTCCCGGTCTGGGCAGTCTGAAGGCCGATTTCGGAAGCGGCCTTCTTCGCTTCGAGAGCGAGTTGCTGCCCTGCGAGATCGACACGCTTACCTTCCAGACCGAGTTGCCCGGATCGAGTGGCAATTTCCGACTGAGCCTGTGCGTTCTCTCGGTTGAGCTGCTGCTTCGCCATGTAGGATTCGACACCCTTGAGACCGCCGGTACCGACGTTGGTGGCAAAGTTTGGGCTCGTTCCCGACATCATCCCAAGACCGGCCGAAAGGAGAGCCATGCGTTGATCGCCGGTTAGCCCTAAGCCCTGACCGCCAAACAGTTTACCGAGGAATCCGGGAGACGGTGTATCATTGGCGAACGAGACGCCCTTGCTGCTGGCCGGCGCCGAAGTTGCCCCCTGCGAAGACGGAACTACTCCCGATGGAGACGAAGCGTCTCCAGAGTCAGTGGGTTGATATCCCGATGATGTCGCCGGCATGCCGTTGAACTTATTCGTCCACATGTTGGCGAACTGCTGTGCCGTCATATTGGCGCTGCCACCGTTTCCGACAACAGCCTGACGACCAACAATGTCCGTTGCTGGTGAATCCGGATGGCTGATCAGGTTCAGAGCTCCAGCCGCGCCCTGTTGGTGGGCAAGATAGAGCTCACCAGCGGTAGGCTCTCGGCCAAGACCATGCGCAAGGAATTTCTGGTTGTCGACCGCCAGACGAGCGGCGGCATCGGCAGATGCCAGCGGATCAAATGGGTTTTTCAGTCCATATTGTCCAGCCGTCGCATTGGTGAACTGAAATTCACCGCGGGAGATACCGTTGTTGGCATTTGGATTGAACGAGCTTTCGATATAGGCCGTACGATTGAGGTAACCTGCCGGCAGCCCATAATTGTCGTTGATCTTGTCGAAACTCGGCGTCATTTGCGGCGCGTTGCCGACGTTGTACTGGCGAGGAGTGGCCGACTGCGTAGGCGCGGTCTGAGGATGAGGGACAACGCCAGCAACAGGCTCGTCCTTAACAGGCACAGGAGGTGGGAGCGCCGGGGCAACGCCGCTTGGCTGCTGAACCGGCTGTGGCATGCCAGCATTGGCGGCCGGGGCATCATTGCTCGGTGCTACACCGGGAGCGGCCTCCCCAATGGCAGGCGGCCTATCTGCTGGGACAACGCCCCCACTAGCGGGAACGTCCTGCGCCACAGGCACCGGTGCAGGCGCAGGCGCAGCACGAGCGCCATTCAGAAGCGCCGCAAGCTGGGACGGAGAAACCGTCGATGGATCAAACGGAACCTCTGTCGGTTCTGGGGCGGCAACAACACGCGGGTCGACATATCCCCCGTCGTCATATCCACGTCGCGCCACGCCGCCGTCAGCGAAGCCAAAGAAACTGCCGAGGGACGAAAGAACTCCCGGATTAGGAGCTATGGAGGTAGGCGACACATCAGGGCGCGGCGTCGGCATGGGGCCGCTTTCCGGCAGCGATGGGTTCGGTACCGAGGACTGACCCATTCCAGCAAGAATTCCATTCGGATATTTCTGCTGAACGCTCTTCTGCATGGCATTCATGCCCTGCTGGAGCATCTGCTGGCCCTGGTTCTGCTGCTGCCCACCTTGGGGAGCCTGCGGGAGCGTCGAGCGGCCCGGAGCGATTCCAGCTGTCGCGACCTGCGGGACATAGCCGCCATTGTCGTTTGCGGCACCGGGGTTGTTGTTGTTGGCACCCGTGATGCCGGATGCGCCAGAATATGGGATGATACCACCCTGAGCGCGGCGCGGCCGATCATCTTCACTGACAACGCCGCCCTTGTTGAATAGGGACGCGAGACCGAGAACGCCACCCAGTACAGCGCTGCCCGTGTTGCCAGAGGGCTGCGTAGACGTGGTTGTGCCACCACTACCAGAGCCGAGACCCTCTACGATGTTGGCGAGCCACGACGTGGTTTCGAACGGGTAGGACTTTTGATTCTGGTACTGCTGGTAATTCCACTGTTGCTGCTGAGTGCCAGCTCCAACTTGAGCGGCGGCCTGCGCAAGGTTGGTCTGCATCGCGGTCTGGCCGAGATTGGTATATCCCGACGCGGCCTGCAGGGCAGCATTCTTGTCCGACTGCGCGGCACCCAAGGCGGTATTGTAGCCGGTGTTGTAAAGGTTCGCGATCGTGGACTGGTTGGCAAGGTTTTGCTGGCGAGCAAGTTCCGCCTGCGCAACGCCGACACGATTGCCACCGAGCGCGCCTTGAGCCGCAGCATTTCCGAGAACGCCTTGCTGCTGCTCGGCATTCTGCTCGTTCATATTTGCCATTGTCGACTGAACGACATTGCTCAAATATGGGCTCATATACTGGCCCACGCTGGCAGACGTGGGAGTAGCCGTCGAGTTTAGCGCGTTGGATGCCGAATTGAACGAACCATCCCCAGATCCGGCAAGATTGGCAATATTATTGAAGCCGGTAACTTGGTTCTGCTCGAAACCAGACCCGTTTACGCCTCCGGAATACGGCTGATAGGCCGTCTGGGAGATCGGCGTTGCCTGATTGATGAGGCCCTGATAGGCCTCCATAATCTGCGGAGGCAGCTCAGTCTTGGTAGTCGAAGTTGAACTTTTGCCGCCCATTATCGTTCCTTACTTATCCCAAGCACACGAGCCGACTGCTTCTCTGTTCCAGACAAAGAAGGCACCCGCTTTTTCAAGCTGCTTTTCGTAAAGCCTAATTTTCGCTTCAGTGCGGTGGTTGCTGACAATGCCGACCATCAACGGGATGCCTAGCTTTTCAGCGCCATCTTTTGCCCAATTGAGCAATTGTTTCGCATAGTCAGAGCGGCGATGATCTGGATGGACGAAATTCCACGCCTCGTTCAGATACCAAGTGTCGCTGTAATACGGCTGCTCAATCCCGACATAGATGCTGGCGACTGGATCGCCCACAGGGCCAATGACCCCCATCATTGAACCTTCGCCATTGAAGGCCCGCTTCATGTAGTCCCTGACCTTTTTCTCCGACAACGGGAAAAGCCCATTCTCGTCGTGGAGCATGCTGATCATCGCAACGATTTTATCCTCGTCGGCCGGGACCGCGAGGCGAACAGATTCGGACATGTATGGTTTTCTCAACGGTGGGGGGACGGGAGTTTTTTCAACGTCTTGATTGTCTGTTTTCGGGTATGCAGCACGAAATGCTCGAGAATCTTATGTCCTCGCTTCAGATCGCCGCCCCCAAGGCTGGCAATGACGTCAGGGGGCACAACATACTCGCCGCCCGCTGCCATGATTGGTACGGCCCCGCCGTCCTTGCGATGAATGGCCTGAGGAGCCGATGCGCCTGGCAGATTGAACATGTGGTCAAGGATTTTATGACCGTTCTCTGAATTGCCTTCTCCGATGCCTGAGACCACATCGGCCGGGATCACAAAGCTCTCGGCTGGGACATCGATCGGAAGATGGTCAGTGCGCCCGGCAACATGTGATTTCAGCGCGCCAATGGTGGGAGCTGGGCGCGTGTATGGCGTCTCTGCGAGCCTCATGGCGGCTCCCACAGCGTCATTTCCACTTCCTGGGGCAGCGGCCTTAGTCATAGTAGGCGATCTTCACAGCGGAGCCATTGGGAAGCGAGACGACGATATAGCCGACCACTTGCGCCGGCGGCGTGATTGCGCCCCCAGTCGCCGTCGTGGTGGTGCCCCCAATCTGCGGAAACGTGTTCGAAAACACCTGCCGGATTCCATTGAGAGCCTGAACGCCGTTTTGGATTGCCGAGAGGATATTAAATCCTTGGCCGTTATCACCGACTGCCATCCGTGTTGTCCTTGTATTAAAGTCTTGATTTCGCTAGAAACAGCGAACCCGCCGAGCGTTGACGCGCTGCGACGGGTTCTAACCAAGGAAGCATGGAGCGCTCCACATGGCTACCACCCGTTTATGCTCGATTCCCGATTGCGACAAGACAATCTACGCTAAGGCATTGTGCCGTTCCCATTATGAACGGCAGCGCGTACATGGCGACCCCATGAAAGGCAGACCTGGAACGTCCAAAGGAGCCGCTATCCGATTTATTCGCGTTGTCGCGCTCTCCTATGAAGGAGAGAAATGTCTAATCTGGCCGTACTCAAAAGATAGAAATGGGTATGGTCAGATCCGCATTGATGGACAACTTCTTTTCGTTCATCGCCTTGTTTGTGAAGCTGTTAGCGGTGTCGCTCCAACACCTATGCATGAGGCGTGCCATTCCTGCGCCAATGGCAATCTTGGATGCGTCACCAAGGGGCACCTATCATGGAAGACACATGCAGAAAATATGCATGACATGATCGCGCACGGGACCATTAGCCGGGGAACTCATCGCCCATTTGCTAAACTCACTGAGACGGAAGTACGAGAGATTAGGTCTTTGCAAAATAAAATTACTCAGGAGAAGCTTGCCCAACGCTTTGGTGTCTCTCGATCTCGGATAAGTGCCATACAAATTAGAACTAGTTGGGCATGGGTTGATTAACCTTAGTCACCGCTTGCCATCTGGGGCAAGCCGAAGGCGAAAGCCGCCCATACGCCAAAAACCGCCCACCCCAGCCCCGGCGATTGTGAAGCCGATTTCACGAGCCCTGATACGCGGATTTTTAAAGTTTGTGCTGCTGGTGACCGAATAAGGCCCCTTGGTTTTTACCGGCGCGTTAGGGTAGTCGGTGAACTGAAGGGTTACATTGAGTTGCGCATCCTGAGGCGCGTTGAACTTCCCATATTTGAAGTCTGGAATGAGCCAGTCTACAAACATCAATTCCTCCCCTTGCGCGATCTGTGCAAGGCCAGTTGTAAAGAATTCCCCCATCGGCAAACCGTCCGCATCATTCGCGATCTCATGCTGATAGACAAACCCCGTTGAACTTGCACCGATCGGTTGACCGAGGACGGATTGATCAATCCATGCCGTGCGGTCAAGTCGCCCGCAATCCCAGCACTGTAAAATGAAATTATATTTCACATAGGAATCGACTTCCCCGGTCCCGCTAGATGCAGACGGGAAATACCAAGCCACCTCGCCAAAACCATTATTCGGGGCAACATGGATTTTATCGAGATTGTTCGTGTCCAGATCCTGAAACACAAAGTCCCAGACCGAACAGACGATAGGCTGGACCCCGGAACCGGCATAAACGTAAAACTGGTTGTTCCCCATCCAGTATACGGACGAGTTGACAACGCAAGCGGCGTGGCGTGCGATCAAGCCGCACTCTCTGGCAAGCTTTGTGAAGCCGAACACCAAGGGTGGCTGAACATATTGCATCGCCCACACTTCGATATCGGTCCAGATGAACCCGAACTGCGGCCCTTGAAGCCCTCCCACAATCTTCGAACCGGTCGGTATCCGATAACCGCCGGCTTGAGTAAGCGCCGTGACCGTCCAATTCGTATAATCGCCAGAGTCGGACCAATTGATCAGAAGTGGGTCTTGAACGCCATTAATTGACGATCCCCACGCAACCAAAATTTGATAGGGATCGGAAACAAAAATCCCCCCATTGATCTCGGGTGCTCCGACAATTTTTGTTGCGACGAAAAATCCGCTTTCTGGTGACCAGTTGTAGATCGGCCCATCCTTCGGACATGCGAGGAGAATTTCTCCCCAATTATCCAGCGTCCAATTCGTCGTCGTGATCGGCGCTCCAGGAGACGGTGCAGGAGCTATGCCTATGCCGTAGGCTCCCAAGCCATATGGGCCGATACCATAGCCGGCAGGTGGAGCAATCGGAGAAACGCCGATGTAGTAGATGAACTCGGCATTCCCGCCGTTCATGGTTGCTGTAGCACTGCTCGTCGCCAGAAAAATATCGTTGATGGTGAATGTATTGGCATCGACGACGGTCTGCACCAGATATGAGCCTTGCACAGTGATCCCGCCAACAGCAGTCGGAGTGGGGACGGCAAAGCTAGAACCTAAAGAATATCCATGATTCGCCAGGACGACAGTGACCGCAGGCGAGCCGATAATCGTCGTGAATGTGGGCAACGTGCCAGCATGAGAAACTGTTCCCGTCGCGTTCTGAGCCGCGGTGATCTCGTAACTGTGCGTGCCAGTAACTGCCGTGATCGCGTAGGAGCCCTGAAGGACTATGCCGCCGATTGCTATGGGAGTAACGAGGTAGACCGAATCATAGATCGAAACAGTGATGTTGGGGTCGTTGACCGTCACGATATTGCTGCCCGAGGTAGTCGAAAAATCAGGCGCGGTATTACTGGTAAATGTTCGCGGGGTGATGTCCAGCAAGGTACCATCAGTGATGACATCCAATGAGGATTCGGCACCAACTGCGAGATGCAAGTCTGTGTTTAACCCCTCCCAAGCATGTAAGTCGCGCACGGGAGAATTGACGGAGAATGGATAGAATTTCTGCCATCCACCAAGTTTCTCGACAAGAACGATGTCGCCGGCAGCCTTAAAGCGGATGAGCTGGGACGTTTGAATCGTCGCAGCATTCAGCGTCGGTGTTTTTTCGACATTAACACCGGGCGCGAGCGTGATTGTCTGTAAGGGCATTGATTATCCCCGCGGCGGCTGCGCAAGAGGCGTCGGGGAGAACGCCGTCCACGAATCGGACCACGATTTTTTGCGAAGTTCCTCCATATTGGCAGAGGCCTTCAGGGTGCTGTATTGCGTTTCCCAAGACATGCCCATCTGCGGATCGCTGGCTTGGGCGCCAAAATTCCTCATATACCCTGAGGCGAAGACCATAGAGGCCGCCAGAAACAGGTCGTAAAGATAGGTCGTCAGGAATGTGGTCGGATTTGATACCGACAAAGGAGCGGGTCGAAGCGTGCCGTAGGCCTCGATAGTGTAAAAATTATCTGGAGATGGCCCGAAAATAACGCTCCATTGGTCAACCATCGCATACATCTGCGGCAGACCTGTCGTGTTCGGGTTCCCCCACAGTGCGTAAATCACTTCCTTCGAAGTCGGAACGAGTGGGTTCCTCGCAGCAATAGCCGGGTCCGTTGCAAACGGGGTGAGGATATTGATCCCCTGTACTGTAACGAAGGTGTTCGGCAATGTCGCGTTAGGATTCGCCGTGGTCAGAGAAACGCTGGTGTCTCTAAATATGGTCGAGATCAGGTCGAGTTCTCGATAAATCCGCATTTCGGCATAATTGATGATAGCCGGCAGGATCACGGGAAAATCCGCGTCAGTCGCATCCATAACGATCATGTTCTCAAGCTGAGCAACATAGGTAGGATAATCGACCATCAGTTTGTCACCAGATCCAGGCCATCGTTCGTCTCGAACTGCAGACCATCGTTCGTGTAAAGGAACGTGTTTTCATCAATGTAGAAATATTCTGGCCGGGGATTGCGGATCGGCAACGGATCGGGTGGCAGGATGCGCGCCTTGAGCTGCTCTTGTGGAACATCTAGGCAACGATCACAGACCAATAGCCGAAGGTTCTGGAGCTTCACCCCACTCCACTGAGATTGCCATTGTAGCTCGACATGCGAGTGCCAAATTCCGCACCTGTCGCACACGGCAAATGCCTGCGGCCGGCTAGGGTTGACCTTTGCTCGGCCTCGAAATCTCCAAGCCATCCTATGCCGCCTCACTTACGTGTTCGAAGGAATAACCGGCACCCGATTTCTTGCCGGGAACGCAAATTAGGGCATAAATCGAACTACGCTTCAGTTTAAAAGCTTTTCCTGCCGCATCCGCATGAGGGAATATTTCACCGGTTTCCACACAACGGATCTGCTTAAGCTTCACCTTGTCTGCGGCTTCGCGAGTAATTTGCGATATTCCTCGTAGTTTTGCAGCCGCTTTCATTCGCTCAATTGTTGCTGGCGGATGGCGTCGAGCTTTCAGTTTTTCTACCCGAGAGCGTCTTCCGGCTTCGATCATCTCAGGATCCGGAGAGCGCACGATAACTTCTTCCGCATCCTCAAACCTAAAACGAAGTCCCTCTCTCGTCGCACCACCGTGACGGCATATCTGCGAAACTCGCATGATGCTTAGGCCGAGTGTGCGAGATGCCTCCGCGCCACTCGGAAAAACTTCTCCGCTATTGATGCATACAACGGGACGCCCTTTAAGTTCTCCACCACCAGTGCGGCCGCCAGGCGCGATATTGTACGCTGGTTTAAGAGTCGCGATTAGCAATCTCTCTTTGGATTCTGCATCTTCTCGCAAAAGATCCTTGTGAAGAATTTCCCACGAAAAGGCGTCTTTCCCATATTTACGAATAGCTGCGTGAAATGCGGGGCAGCCCCCACGCTTTTTGCTATCACTGATATGTTCTTTTACTCTGTCTTTAAGCTGACGAGCTGTAATCCCAATATAAAACTTACGGTTTATTGTATTTGTGGCTTTATAAACCAGCATCGAAGTCATCGGGTAAAATAGCCCCCGGTACTTACGCTGAGATACAAATCCACATTTTCTGTGTCCTGCTCCTGCGCGTTCTGAAGCGCCATCTGCGCCTTGGCTTCGAGGCGCATGACTTGCTCGGGCGCGTAGCTGTGAGCGAGACGGGATGCTAGGCCCCACGCAAAGGCTCCGAACCATCTGTTCGGGAGATCGAGCGTCTCACCGCCCTGAAGATTGGCATCGAAGATCTGCGCCACACGGTAGTAGCGGAGCAAATACGGCCCATTGCCATCAGGGACTTGCCAGAGCGTGATCGACGGCGATAGCAGGCGGTCGAACCAGAAACTGGTCACGCGCCCTTGCATGTCCTTATTGGGCATTGAGGCGTATTCGGTACGAGACAAAGGCCATATGATCGTATCGATCGGATTGCCATTGCCGTCATTCACACGCCAATAGATATCGAGAACCATGATTGTGGAGGGATCGACGGGATAGACTGCTTGTCCTTGGACAAGCGGGACCTCGACCAGATCGACCTTCCACAGATTGGGAGTATCGTTGTTCCACTCGGCAAGCATGAGGTTCATCGCCATGCGGGCATCGACCAAATGCTCTTGCGCGATCGCAGCGCGGCGAATACCGCACAACCCATAGCAATAGAGAACAAACTCCGAAATGGCCGGGTTGAAGCTCGTGGTGCCGCTGCTGGTCATCTGCTTAGCTCAAAACTATGGCAGTCACAGCGCCGCCGGAGACCGTAAGCGTGGCCTTGGACGTGTATGTGCCCGTTACGGGGATGGTAAGCTGCTGGCTATTGGTGACAAGCGCTTTCGTAGGATCCAGGGAAATCCCTACGCTTTGCAGACCACCAGACGAGACATTGACCGTCGCGAAATCTGTGGACGCGCTGACCGAAACAGTCCCGAGGCTCGTCGTAAAGCCATTGGAAATTAAAGTGTCCGTTTGGGCGGCTAGAGCAATCCAGTTAATAAAGCCGCCCGTGATCGCCGCATTGCCATTGAGAGCACCGCCGCCGCCGTTATTGGCCACTTTGACCGACATGCCATTGGTGACGAGCGCCGCTGTGCCCGGGACTCCTACATAGGAGAGCTGCCCTGTTGCACCAACGATCGTGGCCGTGCAGCTAACGGATGTTCCGTCAGCGTCCTGAACGGAAACGGCACCAGCCTGGTTCGTAACGACAGTGCTGCCGTTCGGGAGCTTGGCGGACTGCATGCTGCCGCCACTCACGCTCAGAGTGACTGTACCAAATTGGACGGAACCATCCGGTCCTGTCAGCGCCTTGGACTGGCCATCGGTCACCACCGCACCATTTGCGGGAACTACCGTGCCGGGCACAAAGGAAATTCCACCCGGGCCCGAAAGACCGTTTGCCGAGATAACGCCAGTCATGGAGTGACCCTCAGTTGATCGAGAACGATTGGCGTATCTTCAGCTCAAGACTACCGCCTGTCAGCGTTGCAACATTCAGACGAACAGCGGAGATCGGAAACAGGTAATTCCCCGTGATGGTCGCGCTGGAGCCAACGGGGAACTGAGGGTCAGTCGTCCACCGGACGTTTGGGTTGGCCGAGTTGTCCTGCAGCATCAACTCGTCAAGCGTGTATTCAACGCTGTATGTCGCGGTGACGCCGCCAGCGACATATACCTGAATAGCTACATTGAACGGCGCGATCGACGGATCGAGATTGCAAGCCGTGCTCGTACCTGTCGCGGATATGCTAACGAACTTGGAAAGCGGAGATGGCATTAGCCTACCCTCATATGAAGAGAAAAGGCAGAGGCCGGAGCCCCTGCCCCTTAATGGAAGGATTTCAGCGTTTCAGCCAAGCGCGCTCGTTTGGCGAGTTTCGGGTTATCCGAATGAACCGCCTTTTCGAGCTTCTTGGCTGGGATCTTCTCGCCCTGCGGAACATGTAGTTCCTTGTGAAGGGCGCCCTTGTGCTCTACGGCTCCAGAGATCCACTTATCCTTGACTTCGCCGCCTTTGGCGTAGTCAGTCACCTTCCTTGTCGTCCCGCTCCGAAACCCGAGCGGCGGACGACAGCGGGCTGGAGTCGGCGCCAACGCGGCCACCGGACTTCCGGCCAGGACGATCAAGGCGCATCTTCGACTTCTTGCCCTCGACTTTTCCCATTTCCTTCTTCTTCTTCACACGGCCGCCGTCCTTGCGTTCATCGGCTTCCTTGCGAACGTTCGAGTCAGCGCCGGCATAGACGTCCTTCGGAGATTCATCCTTCGGGACAACGCCGCCGCTAGCGCGCTTGCAATCCTTACGACCCTTCATGGCGTGTCTCCTGCCTGGGGCTGTTGAACATAGAGAACGGTGACAACGCCCGCGCCGGCAGTGGTCGCGCCAACAGGCGTGATCGTGATATAGACGCGGTGATTGGTGCCAACATTCTGCATGGCGGTAAGCTGTGCTCCCGTATAAGCACGGGCGGCACGGCCTGCAGTTTTCGCATCGACGCTACCGAGATACTGAGTCCCGGCAGCGGCGGAGCCGATCGTGAGTGTGGCGGACGTCGCAGAGTCGAAGGCTGTCGTGATGTCCGGAAGGAAGTCCACAAGCTGGCTTCCCTGCGGGACATCGACGAATACCGTGACCGCAGTCGTGCCGTTCTGAGTGAACGGCACAGCCTGCGACATGACGGCAAAGCCTTGGTCAGTATAACCATTGGCGCTACCGTCGATCTTCTGGGTGAAGGTCGAGAGAGGGCCACTTACGGCTGTGGTGGTCATTGTTTCATACCTCCATTAAGCGGTTGGGAATGATCCCCACAGCGCTCTCGGGTCGTTATATCCGAACGAGTACCGCTCGTAGCCCTTCACCAGTAGGTTGTCGGTGGTGAAGTCGACCTGCATGTCCGTTTCGAAGGCAACGCGCTCAAGATAGAGTAGCCCTTCGATATTGGTCAGCAGGAACCACGCGAAGTTGCTGGTCAAGAATTCCGAGACGACATAGCCTTCACGAAGACCGCCCGAGGTGGACAGGATCGCGTTGACATCGTTGTCGGCGGTGCCCGGGCGAAGTTCCGTCTTGGTGAGGCGGATAGCGACCGGTTCCAGAGCGTTCGGGACGACGAGCTTGCGGGCACGGGCGAAGGTCTTCAGGCCGGCGTTATCAACGAAGGTCACCGGAATGGTGGTCATCGCATTGAGAAGCGATGCTTCGTTGAGATCGACTTGAACCGATGGCGTGTTGGCGAACGTGCTGCCATCGATCGGATGCGCAGTGGAGCAGAGAGCCACACCATCGCCGGAGATCGCCGGGTTATAGACGTTTGCCGTGTTGAAGACGTTCCAGCCGTAGATTTCCTTGGTCTGCGCAAAAGATTGCATCAGGCCGAGGTTGGAAGGCTGAAACTGTGCCTTGTAGAGATTGTCGTCGATGGCTTTGCGCGTGATCGCATAACCGAGAGCAATTTCATTGTGCTCCTGGTTATAGACGTAGCGTTCGCCGGCCTGGTTGTCGAAGGCAGTTTGTCCGCCTTCGGTCTTGAGCTTTGCTAGGCCCAGATAGCGCATGGAAACAGTGCGTTCCAGCGCCATGTTGGACTTGCCCTTGCTGAACACGTTCGGCCAGCGGGCGGGGATCTGATCGTACTTGCCGGTAACGCCACGGAGACCGGGGAGGAGGAGATCGCGGATTTGTGCGAGATTGATAGCCATATCCTAAGCTCCCCTTACACGATGCCGGTGAGCGACTTGGTGTCGACGTTGTTGAAGCCAACGACGATCCAGTTGCCGTTCGATGCGGAATCGGTTCCAGGCGCGCCCGGAGGATTGGTGACGAGGCCGATGATGCGGAACGGCAGCGTTGCGGTGACCGCAATCGATGCTTGGTTCGCATAGGCACCCGAGCGGCCGGTCAGTGCATTGCCGGTACCGATGGCGAAATTGATGTTCGCATCGATATCCGCAGCCGTGACCGCAGTGCCGGCGTTACCGGACTGGACCTCGAACTGCGCATTTGGATCGTTGATGATGAATGCTTCAACGGTCGTGTTGGCGAGCGCAGAACCAGAGCCGGGCCAGTATTCCGACCAAACAACGCGGTTGAGCGCGGCCGAAACATATTTGCAGCCGACGAAGATGCCGGCGATCTGGGTAGTACCAGCAACGGACTGAGCGATCGTGCCGTCCGACTGACTGGTGACGGGGTCTCCAGAATAAATGGCACCAGCGGTCAATGCGATCTGACGAGGAACTTGCTCGTAGGTCGGCGAGGAACCGGTGCCGCGTGTCTGGGAGAACCCGAAAGGAGCAAAGGTGTTAGCCATTGCGGTCTCCATTCAGGAAGGAAGAGCATTTCCACCGGCCCGGTAGTTATGTCTCGGATGATGCCGCAGCGGCCCGCCTTGGCAATTTGTGGAGTCGTTTAGCCGTCGATCGGCAGAGACTCGTAAGAGGTGCGGATGGAATTCTTCAAGTTGGGGTGCTCGCGCGGCGCGGTGCCGGCTGGGGCTTCGCCCATCTGCTGTTTCTTGGTCTGGATCACTTCACGAGCGGCGGCGCGATCTTCGGCCTGTGCTTCGCGGGTGAGTTCGATCGGGCGCTCCATGAGCATGAGGCCATCCCGGATGATCGGACCTTTGTGGTCGGGAGAGACCATGTCGGGATGACGCTCTGCATCAACCGGATCCCATCCCTGTTCACGAAGCATCACGTTGTAGGTCGGGTCTTCCTTGCCAAAGACAGAGACCGTCTTCCATTCGTAGCTCATGCCCTCGGGGATGGAGGCCGCATCGACATGGTATTTGTCGGCGAGCTGGCCACCCTTGCGCTTGCGGGAACGGATTGGCTCCGACCGGACACTTGAGCGAATGTCAGAGTCTTCCTTTCGCGGGCGACCTGGCCCGCGGCGTTCAATTTCGGATTCCATGGTGGAGTTCCTTAGTGGGTTGTGTTGCTGTCGCGCTGGATGGCGAGCTTGTTGCGGGCATATTCCGCGTCGGTCATGCCGCAAGCTGCGGCGATCTCACGCTCGGCCGCTGAGAGCCGTACGGTATTCGGCGAGGTGCGCGGGGCATCTGCTGCGCCACCACGGCTGACGGGCGCTGCTGGGGCGGCCTGTTGGCGTTGGCGCGGTTCCGCCACGGGGGCGGCCTGTCGGGCGGAATATCCAAGCTCGCTTTCGAGGAAGCTGAAATATTCCGGGGTATCGAGCGGAATCTTGTTGTAGACCGCGCCGTAGTGAGCCCGTTCCAACTCGGAGCGATTGCTGATCACGTCAGGATGAGCGCGGACCCATCCAGCGGATGCCGGCGACAGAGAGGAGACAAACTGCTCTACCGGGTCAGGCTGAGAACGAGCATCCTCGGCGCGGCGCTCAAGGGCTGCCTTTCCCTCCTTGATGCGCTGGGCGCGGACGGCGATATCGGAAAGCTTCGCCTGCGCCTCGGCAGCGGCGTCGAAGTCACCGACCTCCATAGCCGCCTTGTATTCGGCCTTGGCGTCGGAACGCTCATGCTCGGTATTGGCGATGGCATTCTCGACGGCCAGCATTTCCGCAGAAACGACGGCGGTACGAGTGGCGTCACGTTCACGAGAGACACGGGTCAGCTCATCGGCGCGCTGCTGCGCCAGGCGCTCGGCATCGTCTGCCTTCTTCTGAGCGGCTTCGAACTGAGCTTTCCAGTCTTCATCACCGGTTTTCGGAGCCGGCGCTTCATCGATCGTGATTTCGGCTGCGCCATCGACTGGCTTGTCAACAACGTCATCAAGCGTGATTTCCAGCTCGTCGTTCCTGTTTTCACTGTTAGACATATCGATTCCCTTAATAGATGACGGAAGGATCGGCCACGCGGCCCTTGATATGCACGTCCTCGATCAGGCGGCAGTGGACGCCGTTCACATCGATGGATAAGCCGTCAGAGACACGGTAGATCACCCAATCGCCTTCGTTGACGCTCTGGCCGTGAAAGTCGGTATTGCCTTCGTTCTGGAAGGCCATGGGGCCGGCCTTGAGGACGAGGCCGACCTTGCCCTGCCACCTGTCTTCATCCAGCGTCTTCTCCGTGAGGAAGATGCCGCCAGATGTCTTCTCGGGGCGAATGTAGATGCCGACGAGGATTTGATTGTGCATCACCTCGAACTTCGACAGGTCCTCGATGGACGCGCGGATTTCTTCCGCAGTCGCCTGCGGTTTATTCTTCGACATGGGTTCTCCTGGTTAAGAACGCTGATCGCCCATCTCGCGGACGATTTCAGCAAGAAGGCCTAGGGATGTCTGAAAGCCATTGATCTGGCCGGCTCGATAGCGATAGTCTGCATAATCGGTGGCGATGCCTTGGATAAGGGCGTCCGATCTGTTTTCGATCAGTTCACCGATCTGTTTCCGCGCCGCCTCAAGCAGGCGTACGTCCAGATGCGTGGCGGTCATTGGATTTCCAGTATTGGAGGGGCACTCGCTTGCCTGCTTACGCCGCTAAAATATCCATCATGCGGTAACGGCGCCGCTCTTCACGGACGAACAAAGCCTTGTCCCAGCCGCGAGCGGGGCCAGTCAGGAAAATACCGCACGATATGGTCAGCGCTTGGCTTTGGCGCCGTATTCCTTGATCTTCTCCAGTCGGCCTTCGCCAGAACCAGCGCCGGCCGTCATCTTCGGATAGGAGACGCGTCCGCCATCCTTGCGCATCGGCATTCCCGGACCCGGAGGCATTGGAGCGCCGGGACCAGCTTGAGCCGGCATAGGGGGCGGAGGCGGAGCGCCGGCACCCGGTCCCATCGGAGGAGCCATTGGAGGGCCACTAGCGCCCTTCGGAGAAGCGACGATGACATTGACCGTGGTCTGCGCGCCCTTCTTCTTCGCCTTCCCGACATTCCCGCCGTTGGCGAACTTGCCGGGGCGGTCCATGCGCTCCTTGGCCTTCTTGCCTTCAACCGAACCGCCATCGACACGACCGCCGCGCTTGTAGCCCTTGGCTCGTTCACCAGAAGCCTCGCCCTGCGTTCCGTCCTTGGCCGGCAGGACATGGCCGATGCCTTCGTCTGTGCCGAGATCCGCAGTCGTGATCTTCATGGAGCGCATCTTGTCATCGCGGGATTGATCCGCCTCACGGCGCATTGAGTGAGCCATAATGCTCTCCTGTTACGGTTGCGGGCCGAGAACGCCCATGGATTTCGATGCGTCCTGCACTTCGTTGAGCGCGCTCTCATGCTTGGCAAGATCGCCGAGGAAGTTCAGACCGGCAATGCGCTGCTTGGACTGCAGCTCTTGGGCACTTGCCGCAGACTGCTGCTGGACCAATTGCTGCTTCGCCTGGATTTCCGCCTGATCCTTGGCCGCGTCCTGATCAGCGATCTTGGCCTTGAGCGCCAATTCCTGCTGCTGGTTGGCAGACTTCATCTGCTGGTCTTTGCTCTTCAGGCTTAGTTCGGCCATCTTCGCCATGGCGAGAGGATTGGGTTGCTGTGCCTGTGGGGCGGCAAACAGCGATTCCGCGTCATCGACCCCCATCATGGTCAGGACACGTTCCACGACAGCCTGAGAGTTCAGCATATCAGGATATGCCTTATCGATCTGGACGAGGCCCTGCGCCTTCATGAGGCGGTGCATATGCGTCGGCGTGTTCGGATCAGCAACCGGGACGATCGATGCGTCCTCAAGGGCGGCGATAAACTTGTTCGCGTCCCAATCCATGGTTCCCTTGACGGAACGGATGAAGGACTCAGGGTTTTCGCGGAAGCACTCTTTGAGGAGCTGGAACTCTTCGGCCTGTGCGGCGTGGAGACGCTTGTGGACGGCACCCTCGATCTTGGTGGCCTGTTCGAGCAGAGCAAGCGTCGTGCCGACCGGAGCGTCTTGCTTGCCCTCGCCTATCCCGATTTCTGCTGTACCGCCGACACGCTGGCCCGTCTCCGCGATGCTCTGGATGAACTGCGCGAAGGCTGGTCCGATGTCCTTATAAGGCAGCGGCATGACCATCTGGTTAAGCGGCAGACCGTTCGTATCGAGGCCAACGCCGCCACCAGGGGGAACACGGAATTCATTGGTGTTCTGCCGGCCGGCGATCTTGGAATAGATAAAACCCGGGAAGTTGGCGAACATGCCGGCATCCAACAGCTCACGCCATGCCGCCGTCAGAGCGTTCGTCGTATTGCCGAGGATATGGACAAGCCCGATGTCATAAAAGCCAAGGCCGGGCACGTAGGAGTATTTGACGAAGCAGATCTTGGCGAGCTTGCTGTCGTCTTCCTCGCGCCAGTTGCGACGGACTTCCAGAACACGCCGGCTGTCCTTGTCCATGACAACACGGTAGGGAAGAGCAAGACCGGTCGGTCCTTTTCCGTCCTTGTCCTCAAAGCCTCGGATATCCAACTCGCAATAGCATTCGTAGATCGTGTGATCCCGATCAGCTTCCTGCATGGCGATCTGCGGATCAATGCCTTGGGTGTTGGCGATCTCTTGGTCAACCGCGTTCGGCATCGAGGGGTTTGCCACACCAAGCGCGATATTCCGATAGGCACCGGCCAACTGCATGCGACGAAGCGTCGAGGGCTTCATCATGATCTGGTGGGTGACACGACGGCTGTTGCGCAGATCGGTCGAGGCATCCGAGACGATCAGGTCTTTCGCATCCACCGATTCCGAAACCGGGCGCTGGCGGATCGGGCAGTTGTAGACCTTTTTAAAGCCGCAACCACCAAAGCCGACGTAGAACAGCAGCCGGTCGGTGTCGGGATAGTATTCCGTCGCCGTGGTCGTCAGGTAATAATTCAGGTCTCCCTCAAGGGCCTCGGCCAACTCATCGTTGACGCCGTCTTCCTTGATCTTGTCCGAAACCTTGATCGGGCCGGACGCCGGCAGCAATTCGCCGCGGGCATTCGCCTGGAACCGAAGGACGGCTTCAAGCAATAGCGGGTGGCGAACCGTGGACATGCCATCCAGGGCAGCGGACGAATCAATGCTGCTCTTCGGGTTCTCCATCTTGAGCCCGAGCAAGCGAATTCCCTGCGCTCTGGTCTCAAGCCAATCGGTGCGAGACTGTTCGTCCTGCTGGATACCGAGGAGCAATTCTTCCGATATGCGAGATAGCTCGCTGTCATCGATATATTCGGCAAGGTTGGCGTTGTGATCTTTGGCACCAGCCGCCTTGTTCTCGTCCATCGGCGGCTCGAAGTCGACGACAACACCCCCGTCATCCGTCTCGATGATCGCAGCGCCGGTCTCAGGATCGATCGTAACTCCGTCTACTGGACCCTGAGCGTCGATATCTACATCCACGTCACCGAACGACTGGGATTGATCCTGTGGCGCTTCTCGTAGAGCAGAGGGCGCAAGTAGGCCCATCGGCATGGCGACTGCGCCATCCGGCTGATCTCTCTTCTTGCGGGCCATTAATTACCTATGTCTCTCGGATACGAGGGAGCGCACGGCTTCTTCCGTCCCAGCGGTTGCGACACACTGGAAACCGATGAACGCACCCCACTTGCCCGGCTCTATCTCGCGGTAGGTGAAGCGGCGGACGAACGGGACGAGCATTATTTATGGACTGCGCTCAGAGCCGCTTCGGCTTCTTGGGTGAAGAAGGTCCACAAAGGTCTGATTTGTGAGGCATTCGGCATGATCGAAAGACCAGCACCGGCCGACATCAAAGCGCCATGGAACGCTCCAGCGTCCGGATCAAAGCCCATGCGCACCACCATAGCCCGAGCCGCCTTCTCGATGTCCGAGACTGACGGCTGCGCCTCAATGCCTTCATGCGCTGCCGCGATGATGCTTTCAGAGATCGTTGCCAATTGAGGCTCCTTTGGCGGCGCAGGAATGCGTGGGGTGAACCTATAATCAAGGTGTGGCATGGCCATCAGAATTTCCTTGGTTAGACTGGATAAAGAGGTTTGCTGTTCACCGGCCCCATCAGATCGCCCTCCATCTCAGCGGCCATTTCCGATCCGTGGATGAGCAAGCCAGCATCGCGAAGATGCTTCAGACCCTGTATGACGCTGTCGACCAAATCATCGTGAGGAGCGCGAGGAAATGAAGCCATTTCCGTCATGACCATGTCGGCCCAATCGCGATCAGGCGCGTAGATCATCTCGGCCGAGAACAAATGCTGGATGGCATAGGCTCTGGCAGTCTTGTCGCCGCCCTTAGGGTCAACGAGTTGTACGCCATAGCCTTCGGCCGCATGAAGCCTGCGAAGCTCTTGTGAGACCGAAATCCCCGATGCCTTATTTTCGATCAGAAGCCTGTCAACCTTGAACCGTCGGCATGTAAGCGATGTGCGCTCAACAAGCTCATGGATTGCGAGGCGATCTCGCCAGGCGTTCATCAAGATTGCCTTGGGCATCCCGTATCGATCGTTGAAGCAGCCCCATATTGTGAGGGCTGAGTAATCGTTCTCCGTCTTTTCGGTGTAAGCTGTGTCGAGCGATGCGACCACATATTCACATGGCGGGAACTTCTTGAACTGCGGGTCGTGCGGATCGTTAGGGTTTCCCCAGAGCTGCCACCATTCTCGCTGGAAGATACCGCCGCCGCGAGGTGTCGGAGCCTGCTGATACTGTCCTGCATAGCCATAAGGCCCGAGCAAGTCTTTGAGCGCCGCCGTGACCTTTGGAGAGAAACGCTCTGGCCAAGCCAGCTCGCCGTCCTCATCACGCGGATCCGTCCAGCCTATTGATGTATGATATCGCCGCCCGTCCCATTCCATCGGGATCATCAGGTGCTCGTAATCCTGAGCGCTGTCGATAATCGTACCGGAAACGTCAGCCTCATGCACTCGCTGCATGATTACGACGATGGCTGACTTCTCCATGTCGTTCAGGCGGTTCGACATACCTTCGCGGAACCAGCGAACTGTTTCCTGACGAACCTTGTCTGATTCCGATTCCTTAACGTTGTGAGGATCGTCGAGGACGACCCGATCGCCGCGCTCACCTGTGCCAACGCCACCGACCGATGAAGCAAGCTTCCAGCCGGTCTTGTCGTTGGTAACAAGCTCTTCGCCGATCTTGCGCAGCCCGTATCGATCACCCCAAAGCCGCTGGTAATCAGCGCTGATGAGCAGATCCCTGAACCGGCGGTTATCTCTGTTCGTCAGAGACGCAGCGTACGAGAATGTCACATACCGCAAACCAGCGCGGCGTTTCGGTCCCCATTCCCATGCCGGCCAAAATACGTTGGTCAGCAGCGATTTCATAAATCCAGGCGGCACATTGATCAGGAGACGATTGATATCTCCATATGTCACTGCCTCGAGATGTTCGCAGACTGCCTCTAGCGCCCACCCCTCAACAAACTCTGTATTAGGCTCCAGAACGCTCCAATGCCGGCGTGTAAATGCCAGCAGGCTTTCTTCTGCGTCGGCTTTGTCCAGTTCGTCCAGCGCCCAATGAGGGTGAGCCAGGGAAAAGCTGACAGCATCTTCGATGGAACTCATTTGCCCTCGGGCGACAAATCCGTTTTCCGGCGCTCGATCATCTGCCGGACTAAGTCTCGCTCTTCAGCGGTCATTTCCGTTAAAGCACCGGAATGTTTGAATTCGACGGGAGCGCCGTCCTTGCCAGTGATCTCTCGACGATTGGTGTAGCTACCGCCGACTTCCTCGGCTGCCTGCTTCAACAGCGACGAGGCGAGCGACATATTCCCCTGCCCCTCGGCTTTATCCGCCATGCGTTGAAGTGCCCGAAGTCTCACCGCCCGGTGACTTATGGCGATCGTTGCCGTGTCTTCGAGAAACGTCTTGCGAGTCTCATCAAATAGCGAGCGCCACTTCACCGAAAGATTACGGCCAGCCCGCTTCGTCGGATCGTAGCATTCGATCGCCTGAGGGCTGAATATGATCGAGAATTCCTTCTTGAGCGTATTCGACACGACAGACGGGCTATCGAAGCACGCAAGCGCTTGGACTACAAAGGTTTGTTGCTCATGAGTGAGCCTAACTTTGGCCATGGGATGATTTCAAGACGCCTTCAAGTTTTAGGCAACGCGCAACTGACACGTCCCGCAAGCATGCCCAATGCTGGCCCGCGAGATTTCCGGTGGACGGTTTGCAGCATCGACGAGCGCGCGGACATTGGCAGCATCAGCCCCATATCTGCGGACGACGCCGACAAATTCTTCCACGTCGTGGGCTTTTACGGCCAAAGCCGGTCTGCCGTCCTGGCGGAACTTGGGAGCGCCGAAGATGTCGAGTTCCTGACCGCAATGATAGAGTTCGTGTTCCACTAGCGCGAGGAATTCCGCGTCCGGACACGTTGAAGCGTATTGTGCATCGAAGGTCAGCAGGAAGTCCGGGACTTCGCCGAACCAGTTCTGCAATTGCATCTCGATCCTGCCGCGCTGCCATTTTCCTGAGGGTGGCAAGCCCTTCTCGCATTGGCCGATGATGCGACGACCCTGTTTCCCGTTGGGGACGTTGGTCCAGAGTATGCCGATCGTAGCGTGACGTAGATGAGAGTGATCTTCGTTAAGAAGTTCGGCGTCGTCATCGATGAATGTTGATCGCGCCCAATCCAAGAGGTCTGGCGCTGGTTCGAACCGGATGGCGATATCATCTATCATGTCTTCCGGTGGGAATGGGCGCATGTCTTAACCGTTAGACTTTCTCGCCACAGTGACGAGCCGGCGGCAATCGCTGAGGACAGCGTTAAGCTGAGGACCGACATCGATCCCGAATGTCATCGGGTGAGGCATGCCTTCTTGCTTTAGAACGGCTATGAGGTTGTCGACTTCGGCTTGCTTCTCGCGTTCGGTCATGGAATATTATTCCTGTCA
>Ga0134128_10002876_pt1 | contig 21150 bp, 17 predicted proteins | sample KB31754_FD_96462 | JGI IMG/M metagenome (GOLD analysis project Ga0134128, IMG submission 96462) | Terrestrial soil microbial communities with excess Nitrogen fertilizer from Kellogg Biological Station, Michigan, USA - KB3-175-4 | ecosystem: Environmental > Terrestrial > Soil > Unclassified ...
CTGCGCGTCTGAAAGTTGCCACCCATTCGCGATTCAAAGTTGCCACGTTGCGAAGGACCGGAGTTCGCCATGAACCTGTCATTGACAACGCACGGGATTCGACTGCGGCTTGTCGGCAACACCTCATAGCGGCCATTCCTGGCACGGCATTGGAGGAAACAAAGATTCGACGATTAATAACTTCTTTTTGCTCAACAACTTGAAACACTTCCGTAGTCAATCCAAATTCAGCCGTAGCTTTTCAAGCTTGCCGCGAAGCCGATGCTCTTGCGGCAGCGATTCGACGAGGCGTTGACGCTCGCGCATGAATCGCTCATTGAACCCGTCGGATTGTGCCGTGTCGCCGGCGTTCGCGTGAATGGTTGCCGCCGTTCGGTATACGCGCCAGGCAACCAGCGGCACTTGGTTCAACTCGACGATATCGACCGCCCGCGCAATGGACTCCGCAGCCAAGTCATGCTCTTCACGATGAATCGCGACGCGGGAGGCCGTCTCCCACGCCAAGGCATGCCAGCACATTTCATCGGTGGCCTGGGCGCGCTCCAGGAATTTCGCGGCCCGCCGCCATGCATTGTCCAAATCGCCCTGCATCAGATAGGCGCTCGATAGCGCCCATTCGAGGAACAGCAGGCGGTACCAATCGAAATTGATCGGCTGGGCCAGGATTTCCCGCTCGACTTGCAGCAGTTGCCGGATCGCGTTCTTCAGATTGCCTAGGCCCGCGTGTGCCACTCCCAGCATTATTTCGCAGGTGCGCCTTTCGCCGGGCAGGGTCGCGATGCTGCCCGCGTCGCCGCCACGCATGCGGTCCTCGACGGAGCGCATGACGACTTTGCACTCGTCGAGCACGGTGTTGAAATCAAGCGCATGGATATAAAGCTGGGCACGCACCAGCCGCAACATGTTCGCGGCATATGGACTGGCATTTTTTTCCAGCATGTCGATGTTGGCTTCGAAGCGCTCCACCGACCTGCCTAGCTCGCCTAGCAGCATATCGGCCCAAGGCACACCCAGGCTGACCATCCACGTGGCGCGCGCGCTGCCGGAATCGGGCCGGTCGTGCTGCGTCTGGAGCAGCACGGCGAAACTGCGGTTGACCGTATCCTGCGCTTCGCCGTAGCGCGACGACAGCAGGCACAGCATCGAATACTCGACCATGCTCCAGGCCGCCGGTGCCTGATCGTCCGATTCCCGTATCTGGCCAATGAGCTGTTCGCATTCGTTCGCGGCATCGCGGTCCCAACCGCCAACCCAGATTTTCCAGACATGACAGCTGATCCGGGTTCGCGCGCTTTCGAAGGCGTCCGTTTGCCGCTTGCCGACTTGCAGCGTCCGCTCCAGCGTGGCCAGGCAGCTTGCCGCGTCGAACCAGCTTTGCACGAAGGCCAGCCCGAGCAGGGCGCGCACCTGAACATCGATCGAATATTGCGCCGCCGCCCTTTGTACCAGAGCTTCATATGTCTCGCGCGCCGCCGAATCGTGGTTGGCCGCCTGGATCGCCGCCTTCTCTTCGAGCCAGGCGAGCTCCTGTCTGTCGCGCTTGTCGCCGCGCAGACGTAGGATGACGGATTCGGCACGTTCGATAATGGCGATCGCATCGCGGTGGGCAAAACGCTTCTTGGCCACCGCGAGCAAGCGCTGCAATTGTTCGAGCGCCTGTGCCCACGAGGCAGCGGCTTCGAAATGTCTTGCCAGCTCCGAAGCAAGGCTCACCGGGTCGGCACCAGCCTCGCCCAGGATACTCGCGGCCGCCAGGTGCCGCCGCGCCCTTTGGGTCGGCGCTTGGCGCTCATAGAAGGCGCTGCGGTAGGCGGCGTGCTTGAACAGGTAGCGCCGGAACGGCAAGCCGTCTTCGGGGTATTCGATTTCCCCTCTCGCGATGAATAGGGAGGAGCGGCTCAGGGTCTCCAATTTCCGTTCGATTGCGGTTTCGTCCTGCTGTTCCAGCGAAGCTACGGCGGCAGCTTCGAACCCGTCGCCGAAGATGCTGGCGCATTCGAGCAACGCCTGCTGATCAGCGTTCAATTTCGCGATCTGCAGTTCCACCACATTGGCAAGCGTGGCATGGGCATCGAACGCCATGTCCCTGACCGGCATGAGCAGCCTCCAGGTCGCATCGAGTTTTTCCACCTGTTTTTTCTGGATCAGGTGGTCGAGGATGAGCGAAACGAAAAGCGGATTGCCTCCGGCCCGGCGGGCGACGAAGTCGGAGAACTCGACCTGCTCGGCGGTATTTTCCGTCGCCATCAGTGTGCCGACTTCGCCGTTGCTCAACGGCGGCAGGCAGAGCTCGCTGCACATGTCGTAGGGGAGAAGGTTTTGCACCAGTTCACCAACGGGGTGCTTGCGGTAGCTGGCAATTTCCTTGCGATAGGTGCCGACAACCAGCAATTTCGCCCTACTCTTGCGGCTTGCGACGGACTTCAGCAAATCGATGGTCGAAAAATCGGCCCAGTGCAAATCCTCCAGCACCAACAACATAGGGCGGTCGGCGGTAAGGGCTTCGACGAAGTCGCAAAACTCGCCCACCAGCCGGTCGCGCGGCACGTCGCCGATTTGCCGCTGCAACGCGGCCCACCGCTCGGCCGACATCAACCCCGGCAGTTGCAGCGCCCACGACGGCGCATTTCCCAACAAGGCATTGATGCCGCCGTCCTGGATGTCGTTCTTGATCAGATTGGACAGTGCTTCGAAGACCGGAAAATACGGCTCGCCGGTGCCGTGGCTTTCGATCGAGCGGCCGACCGCCACGCGCACCGGCGATCCATTGACGATCTGGTTGACGAAGCGCTCGATCAGTGCGGTCTTGCCCATGCCGGGTTCCCCGCTGACGAACACCATGCCCGGCCTGCCCGACCAGGCAGCCTCGAACGCAGTGCGCAAGGCTTCGATCTCCGTTTCGCGTCCAACAAACGGCGCCATACCGCCTTGGTTCGGCGGGGTGCTGCCCGGCAATGCTCCATTGCCGGTGTCGGCGATGAAGCGATAACCTCTTCCGCGATGCGTTTCGATAAATTGCGGATGCTGCGCGTCGTCGCCCAGGGCGGTCCGAATTGCCAGGATATGGCCCTTGAGCACCTCTGGCTGCACGTCGCCGTCCTGCCACAACGCATCGAGCAATTCGTCGTGGCGCACCAGGCGTCCGCCGCTTTCCGCCAGATAACGTAACACGTCGAAGGTCTTGGGCGCCAGCCCGACCGGCTCGCTCTTGCCTGATGCCTCTTCCCTCCACAGGCAGTGGTTGAGCGTGTCGAGTCGGAAGGGCGGGAATCGGGTCATCTAGAGCAAGCGCAAATCGTTGGCGCAGGATACCGCCTCGATTCGAGTGGCCACGCCCAGCTTGAAGAATATCCGCTTTGCGTGCGATTTGACAGTCTCCGGCCCGATGCCGAGATCCTTGGCGATCTTTTTGTTGGAGTAGCCCTGCCCCATGCGCAGCAGGATTTCCCGCTCCCGCGCGGTGATCGCATTCTTGCTGGCGGCGCCGATCCCGCCGTCCTTCGCCGGCGTATGCTCGCGTTCCCGGCCGATGAGACTCGCGAGATAGGCGCGCAACTCGGCATGATCGCTCAGAGACAGCACCTTGCTGTTGTATACCGACGTCATCTTCTCACGCAAGATTGCGCTTCCGCGCAAGAACGACTGGAACGCGCCGCATCGCATGCCGCTTTTTAGGCAAGCCTGCATTTCGGATTCGGCTTGCTCATCCTCGCCAAGCCGGGTCAACACCTCGACGGACAGCAGGCGCATTCTCAATGCGCGCAGTTCGTCAGGCTGCGCGGCGAACTGGTCGATGCAGGCCCTCAATTCATGAACCAATTCACGCGAAGGTTCCGCCAGCGCGCGCAACGTCAATTCCGCTTCCCGCGCCGTTTGTCCGATTTCGGCCTTGCTTAAGTCAGATGTTACATCCTCCTGCAATTGCTGCAGGTTGCGCATGGCCGTGCGCGCGCACTCCATGTCGCCCAGGCCGCATTGCAATTCGACCTCATGAGCATGGCCCAGCGCCTCTAGCCGAGGCCATGCGCGCATCTTGCCGATGACGACCAATTCCTGCAGCAGGAGTCCGGCAATCTTCCATTGTCCACGATTGAGCGCGACCCGAGCCAGTGTGGCATAAGCAGTATCGACCGCATCCGGACAGCCGCAGCGCGAGATTTGCGGCAGATGACGGCGCAGCAGCTTCTCCGCCTCGTCTAGTTCGCCTTGTTCGTATAGCAACTCAGCCATGAGGGCCGCCGCATTGGCAACCGCGAAGGGCTTCCCCGCCTGGAGTTTGGTGGCGAAGCGCAAGGCATCGGACGCCAGCCGCTTTGCGACAACCAGCCTGGAACGCTTCATCTCGGCTGCGGCTTCCACCAGCAGCGTCAGGATTGTCGGAATCGCTTGGCGTTTGTCGACAAGCGAGCAGGGGCAAAGGCAGGTTGCAACATCAAAGTGCTTCCAGTTTTTAATGCGCCATGCAACAAAGCGAAGCACTACGGACGTCACACGCGCCATCTCCTCGGTTTGCGCGCCACGCGAAACCTGACCGGCAAGCATGGCGGCGACATCGATGTCATCGTGCGCCAAAGCAAGCCCCGCAGCGAGCAATGCTTCGTGTTGGGCCAGCATGTGCCGACGCATGGGTGCGGCTCGCTCCATCAGGCGCAACTCGGCCAACCATTGTTCCGCACTGTGAGAATCGAGCAGCAGCAAGGCTTTCCACGCTTTGACGATCAAACGCTTGGCCTGCCAACCGACATTGCCGTCGGCGCGCGCAACATAAGCCAAACCATTGGCGTTGCCTTGGCTGCGAAATTGATCATTGAGTGTATTCATGGCGACAGTCCCACGTATTTTGGCAATCTAACAACTTGCGGATATGAAACAAAGATTACATGAATGTCCGCGATATGTCGTGAGCGTTTGGTTGGGAAAAAGTGATTTTTCGGTTTGCCTCGCAATTAAATAGTCTGGATTCCGAAATAGGTCATTCTCAAACCCCATACCCCCAAAGGGGGGATATATCCGCAGCCATGTCTTGAAGCAAAATCAGTTCCAGTTGGTGCGGCTCCGGCTGTCGGAAGATTCCGCGGATAAACGGTTGGAGTGTACGCATGCGTGAGAAGGTCGCCGATGTCATCGTGAAAACATTGGAACAGGCGGGTGTCCGGCATTGCTACGGCATCGTCGGAGACACGCTCAACCGCATTGCCGAAGCAATTTCCGAAAGCGAAATCGAATGGGTCGGCGTGCGCCACGAAGAAGCCGGCGCTTTTGCCGCCGGCGCAGAGGCGCTGGCTACTGGTCGTCTCGCCGCCGTTGCGGGATCTTGCGGTCCTGGCAGCCTGCATTTCGTGAACGGACTATACGATGCCCATCGCAACCGCGCGCCGGTCATCCTGATCGCCACCCAGATTACCCGTAGCGAGCTGGGTTTCGACTTCATACAGGAAGTCGACTTCAAGGACATCTATCGCGGCTGCTCGGTCTATTGCGACATGATCTATACGCCGGACCAGGCAATCAGAAAAACCGTCATCGCTTGCCAGACCGCAATGGCGAAGCGAGGCGTTGCGGTTCTGGTCGTGCCGGTAGACATTTCCTTATCGAACTACGAGGGAGAGCCGATACGACGGGTACAGCGAAGCCGACCGATGACCCGCCCCAACGACGAAGAGCTCGAATGCATCGCGTATGCCCTGAATCAAGGCGGCAATATCGCCATTTACGGCGGCGCAGGTTGCGAGGGCGCCCATGCGGAAATCATGGAAACAGCCGCCTTGCTCAATGCGCCCGTGGCCCATACCGCTCGCGCAAAGCAATTCCTGGAGCCAAACAATCCGCACAACGTCGGCATGACCGGTTTCCTCGGCACGGAGGCCGGCTATCACGCTGTACTGGAATGCGATACGCTCCTGGTGCTGGGCGCCGATTTCGCCTGGTCTCAGTATTATCCGGGCGACGCCACGATCATCCAGATCGACATGGAAATCACCCACCTCGGCCGACGCCACCCCGTGACCATGGGATACCTCGGCGACGTCAAGACCACACTCGGCGCACTCATTCCGCAGTTGCAACAGAGGGACGATGCCTCGTTCCATGACCGATACGTGAAGCGCTACCGGGATGCAGCGCAAGCCATGCGCGACAAGGCCGTGCCCGCCGGCGACGGCGGCATTCCGGCCAACTACCTTACCGCACTGATCGACAGGCATGCCGGCGACGACACCCATTTCGCCGCCGACGACGGCACGCCCACGGCCTGGATGTATCGACTGATTACCGCCAATGGCCGGCGCCGCCTCTTTGCCAGCTTGTTGCACGGGACCATGGCCAGCAGCCTGCCCAGCGCCATCGGCTTACAGCGCTCGCAGCTGGGGCGCCAGGTGATCGCCCTCTGCGGCGACGGCGGCTTGTCCATGCTTTTCGGCGAATTGATGACGACGATGCAGGAAGATTTGCCGATCAAGATCGTGGTGTACGACAATGGCAAACTCGGCTTCGTCGAGATCGAGCAGAAAGCCGAAGGCATGATGCAGCTTTATACCGACCTGAAAAACCCCGACTTCGGCAAGGTCGCGGAAGCCATCGGTTTGTGGGGCCGCACCGTGAGCCGCGCCAACGAACTGGAAGAAGCAATCCGTGCCTGGCTCGCCCATCCGGGCCCAGCCCTCCTGAACGTGCGTGTCAGCCCCATGCTGATGGTGATGCCGCCGTTCATCGATCCCAAGGCGACCTACGGCATGGCGCTCTACTCTGCGCGCGCCATCCTGCATGGCAAGGGCGGCGACGTCTGGGAGCTGATCAAGGAAAACTTCCTTTAGACATATTCGCCGAATCATATCAACCACGAAGGGGAACATCATGCTGGGAATGGGATTGTTGGGCACCGTACACACCTTGATCGGCCTGACGGCGCTGCTCCTGGGTATCGTGATATCGCTGGCGAAGGGACGCATAAGGATTGCGGAGGGTTCCGGAAAAGCCTATGCATTGCTCACGGCGATCACCTGCCTGACCAGCCTGGGCATCTACGAGCACGGCGGCTTCGGCAAGCCGCACGTGCTTGCGATACTCACGCTGCTGGCCCTGGCATTTGCCGTGACGGTGGAAGTGAAGCATCTGTTTTCCCGCAACGGCGCACGCATCAGCGCCGTCGCCTGGTCTCTCACCATATTGTTCCACCTGATACCCGGCGTCACGGAAACCTCAACCCGATTACCGCTCGGTGCGCCTCTGTTGCCGAACGCCGATGCGCCGCAGTTGCAAGTCGCCTACCTGGGCTTGTTCGCATTGTTCTGCCTTGGTGCGTTCTTCCAGGTGCGGCACATCAAAGCAGCATGAAAACGAGCATTCAATCTCATTGGAATATCCGCAATGACAAATGCAACACCAACCTGGCGTGAGGAATACGCCGGCGGCTCCGAAGACGCCGAACGCCGCCTGATCGAAGGCTACGCCCGCGACATCCGTGCGATCCAGGAACGTACGGCCGCCAAGACGGGGAGATTGCCACCCGACCGTACGCTGCATGCCAAGATCATCGTCGGCGTGCAAAACGCGAAACTGGTCGTCGACACACAACTGCCGAGCGATCTGGCAGTTGGGTATTTCCGACCCGGTGCAGAATTCCCGCTGACCATCCGTTTTTCCAACGCCTCGCCATTTCACCTCGGCGATGCCGGCGCCGACATGCGCGGCGCGGCCTTGAGAGTCGATATCGGCGGCGGCGATTATCATGACTTGCTCATGACCAGCTACCCCGTGTCGCATGCACGCAATGCCTGGCAATTCATCGAGGTGGCAAAGATTGCGACCGGACCGAAGCCTCTGGTATTGCCGCGCTTTGTCGCGAAATTCGGCCTATCGGAAACTCTGCGCATCATCCGGAACGTGAAAAGCGGCAGCAAGCCGATCGAATCGCTGGCAACGCTGCAGTTCTGGAGCCGCGCTCCCCTGCTTTGGGGGAACGCCGGCCCGCTACGCTATACGCTGCGGCCGCTGGCATCGCCTGCCGGCAGATTGCCGGATGCGAACGATGTGAATTACCTGGCGAACGAGTTCGTCCAACGCGCAGCGGCGGGCGACGTGATCTACAAACTGGCCTTGCAACGCTACGTCGATGGCGACAAGACGCCGATCGAAGACGGCGCTACCGAGTGGCGCGAAAGCGATTCGCCGTTCATCGACGCCGCCGCCGTCATCATCCCGGCGCAGGATCTGCAAAGTGCCCAGGCTGCCGCCGCCAAGCGCGCGGTAGACGGCTTTGCCTTCAATCCCTGGAATTGTCCGGAACCGTTTCGCCCGCTCGGCGGCCTCAATCGCGCGCGCAAGCAGGTTTATTTTGCCAGTGCAACCGGCTGGCTGGGAACGCCGCCGGCGCGGCCGAAGCTCGACTAGATAGCGGACTAGATAAGGGTTTGCTGCTGCGGCTGATCCTTGCCCTCACGAATGATCGTGTACAGAGCGATCGCGGGAACCATGGCAGCCAAACCGAACAACGCCGCCAGGGTAAATGAAGCCGCGATCGGCCCCCAGAATTTGTCCAATGCCAGCCACAGCCCGATCAGGAAATACACGCCCGCCACCAACCCAAGAACCGCCGCGGCGACGCCCAGGGCGGCACGGACCAGAATGACGCTGAGCCGATGCCGCAAATCTTCACGCAATTGCTTTTCCGCCTCTGCCAGCTTCAGTTCGACGCTCTCGACCTGTTCCTTGATGGCAGTGCGAGGATGCCTGATCATGGACCAGACCGACCGCATCCGACTTCTCGTTTCGCTCACGTTCATTTCCTCTTCAGCTCCATTCAGTCATGTGGTCAGGCCCGGCTGGACTGCGCAATATCGAACGACTTGACGTAGGGCAGCGCGCCCACTTCCCGGGACAGATGGCTCAGCACTTCGTTGTAGGCCGTCGATTTCACGTAGATGATGAAGTGCAGCGTGTAGCTGCCGTCCTCGAAATGAATCGAAGCACTGTTAGCTTGCAAATCCAGTCCGCGTGCAGCGAGCCGCTTCACGATCGCCGCGCCATCGACCACGTAACCGCTCTGATAGCGCACGGTGACGACGATGGCACTGCGCGCGGGGAGCCGCCCTTCGGCCCGGGTGATCAGGATCATCGATACCAGGAACAACACGGTCAGCCCGACGGCGACTTCGTAAAAACCGACACCCACCATCATCCCAACCGCAGATGTCGCCCATACCGAAGCCGCCGTCGTCAACCCGCGCACGGTGGTGCCGCTTTGCACGATGATGCCGGCCCCGAGAAAGCCGATGCCGGTTAGGATATTGCCGACGATGTGCGTGGGGTCGGCGGACGTCACCTGCGAGGTGCCGGCGTACCACAGTGTCGGATACCCAGCAAACACCGTGACGGCGCAGGAAGCCATGCTGACCAGGCAATAGACCTGGGTTCCCGACGCCCTGCCGCGGAAATAACGCTCATAACCGATGACCCAGCCAAGCACCAGTGAAAACAGGATCTGCGACAGCATGACAACGGTCGCATGCATGGGAACCGACATGATCTTCTTGCTCTCTTGACGTGCTAGGGACAAAAGTAACCCACGCCCAGGGAGAGCGTGGGTTGCAAACGCGGCGGAGGAGACACCACCACGACGAGGGAGAATGGTGATCCGATCAGGGCTTTTCCAGCCACGGATCCTCAGGATTCGGGCCGACGTAGACCTTGACCTTGTGGTTCAAGGTGTCGGGTGGTGCGACGGTGGCAAGATCGTAGACATAGCTGTTGCCGTCGAACCTGACGGCAAACTCCTTGTCGCCGACGATGAACAATACGGTCTCGTCTTCATAGACGTTGACGTGCCTGGTGCTGTCCTTGATCACCACGGTCTTGTCGGCCGCTTCCGGCGAAGTGATCGAAGGCGCCAAACTGGGCTTGCCCAGACGCGGCGCGGCGTCGGCCATCATCGCTAGGCCAAACAGCATCGCTGCAGTTGTGAATACGGCTCCGAGTTTGAGCGTACTAAGTGTTTTCATGATTTCTCCTTGTTCCTGGACAACAAAAACCAAATGGCCCCCCACCAACTACCAGCCCTGACATGATGCAGATTCGTCGCTTCGCCGGCTATCCCCCGGGTGGGGGAAATCATGTGTCGACCCGCTCCTTCACTTGCTCGTGAAATCCTCGGTCTCATAACGTTCGAGAAAGTCCGCATTGAATTGCCAGGAATGGCTCCCGAGCCACAATTCGATTTCCATGCCTTCCACGATAATCTCTCGATCGGGTGGCAGTCCACTGCGCTTCAACATCTTGCGGAAGCTCGAGCGGACATGGGTCGAGAGCGACACACGCTGTTCTTTTCCGCGAAAGAGGCGATACTCGCCTTTCACGACGGACTCATCCTGGTATTCGATTTCAAACCTGCATTTGAGCCAGCCCCTGGAAGCACTGCGCCATGCCGTCAAAAAACTGTCGGCATTGACGAATGAACCCGCCACGGCCATCGTTCCCGCGCCGGGCCTGAGCAATTTGATCTTCCTGATGCCTATCTTTTCATAGAGCGTGTCTTGCATGGCATGAATCCCCCTGGCATGTCGGAGAAAGTCGGTTTAACGCTGCATCCGCATCAGCATGTCCATGGGCATCATGTTGTGGCGCAGATGGGCCATGATCCAAAGCGAGCCCACGACGACGATCAGGATGATAAATATGGTCGTGGCAAAAGCTAGGATGTTGGTGCGCTGTTCCGGCGCGGTATTGATGTGCAGGAAAAAGATCAAATGCACCAGCATTTGTGCAATGGCCAGGACGCTGACGGCGGCAACAATGCTGGCTGGCGTCATCCAGTCGTTTTGCGACAGCACGAAGGCAGCGCCGGTCAAGAATGTGGCGGAGACGTAGCCGATCAGATAGCCGTGCCAGCTGCCGTGGCCGCCGCTGGTCCGCGTGCCGGGCGGCTTTTCCGTCACCAATGTCGATTGAACGAGTGTGTCAGTCATGCGCGGCCTCCGACGAGATAGACAAAGGTGAATACGCCGATCCAGACCACGTCGATGACGTGCCAGAACAGGCTGAAGCAAAAGAGGCGCCGCGCCACCGCCGGCGTGAAGCCGCGCCGCATCAGCTGCACCGCGATATAGATGGCCCAGAGCAGGCCGACAAATACGTGCAAGCCGTGCGTGCTGACCAGAGTGAAGAACGACGACAGGAAGGCGCTGCGGTCGGGGCCCGCACCTTCACCGATCATGTGGCTGAATTCCCTCAGCTCCATGACCAGGAAAGCCGCGCCAAGCAGGAAGGTCAGGCCCAGCATGGATAGTGCCACCGACTGCTTGCGGGCGTCGGCGGCGATCATCGCCATGCCGCAGGTCAGGCTGCTGGTAAGGAGCAGCGTGGTTTCGATCCAGGCGTTCTTCAAGTCGAACAAATCGTGGCCTGACGGACCGCCGTTGGTCGAATTATGCAGCACGGCGAAGGTGGCAAACAAGCCGGCGAACAGAATGGCGTCGCTCAGCAGATAGAGGTAGAAGCCGAACGCCGTGATTCTCTGGCGCATCGGCGTCGCTTCTTCTCCACCCTGCAGGGTATGAAGTGAAACAGCGTGCGAACTTGACATGGGATGATTCCTCGGTTGAATGGCTGGTGTTATGCGTTGTTGTGCTGCATGCCTTTGACTACTGCCGCCGGCAAAACGTATTCGTCGTGCTCATCCCAGGCAAAAATTGCGATGAGCGCAACGATGGCCGCCAGGCAGAGAGCGCCGAGCCAAAAAATGTGCCAAATCATGGCGAAACCGCCGACCGCAGCGAAGAAACTGATGAAAAACCCCAGCGGCGAATTTTTCGGCACCTCGATCTCCTCGAATTCCCTGGCTGCTGGTGTCGCGCCATCGGTCTTCTGCTGCCAGAACGCGTCCACGCCGTGAACGACAGGGAGAACTGCAAAGTTGTACATGGGTGGCGGCGAAGGTGTCGCCCATTCCAGCGTGCGGCCGTTCCATGGGTCGCCCGTGGTATCGCGGCGGCGTTCTCGCGTCCTGATGCTGTACACCAGTTGAACAATTTGCAGAACAATGCCGATGAGGATAAGGAACACACCGAAGGCAGCGACATACATGTAGATGTTCCACGACGGATGGTCGTAGTGGTTCATACGCCTTGTCATGCCCATCAAGCCCAGAATATAGAGCGGCATGAAAGCGAAATAAAAGCCGATGAACCAGAACCAGAACACCGCCTTGCCCAAGGTCTCGTCGAGCGTGAAACCCCACACCTTGGGGAACCAGTAGGTCAAACCGGCCAGGCAACCGAACACCACGCCGCTGATGATCACGTTGTGGAAGTGCGCGATCAGGAACACGCTGTTGTGCAGCACGAAGTCTGCCGGCGGAATCGCCATCAGTATCCCGGTCATGCCCCCTATCGTGAATGTCACGATGAAGCCGATCGTCCACAGCACGGGCGACGTATATCGGACGCGGCCGCCATACATCGTGAAAATCCAGTTGAACACCTTGACCCCGGTCGGGATGGCGATGAGCATGGTCGTGATGCCGAAGAAGGTATTGACGTCCGCGCCGGAACCCATGGTGAAGAAGTGATGCAGCCAGGTGGTGAAGGCCGCCAGGCAAATCGCCATCGTGGCAATCACCATCGAACGATAGCCGAAGAGCGGTTTTCCGGAGAAGGTTGCAATGATCTCGGAGTAGACGCCGAACGGCGGCAGCACCAGGATGTAGACCTCCGGATGCCCCCAGGTCCAGATGAGATTGAAGTACATCATCGGATCGCCGCCGCCGTCATTGGTGAAAAAGTGCATCCCCAGATAGCGGTCCAGCAGCAGCTCGGAGAAGGTGACGGTGAGGATGGGGAACGCCGCCACGATCATGATGTTGGAAGCGAGCGAGGCCCAGGTGAACACCGGCATCATGTTCAGCGTCATGCCCGGTGCGCGCATCTTCAGGATGGTCGCGATCAGATTTACCCCGGAGAGCAAGGTCCCCAAGCCGGAAATCTGCAGCGACCACAGGTAGTAGTCCACGCCCACGCCAGGACTATAGGCCAGCTCGGACAAGGGCGGATAGGCCAGCCAGCCCGTGCGTGCGAATTCGCCGACGCCGAGCGATACGTTCACCAGCAGCGCGCCGGCCGCCGTCAGCCAGAAGCTGATGGCATTGAGCTTGGGGAAGGCAACGTCGCGCGCACCGATCTGCAGCGGTACCACGAAATTCATCAATCCGACCACGAAGGGCATGGCCATGAAGAAGATCATGATGGTGCCGTGCGCGGAAAACACCTGATCGTAGTGTTCCGGCGGCAGGTAGCCCTTGGCGCCATCGTGCGCCAGCGCCAGTTGTGAACGCATCATCACCGCGTCGGAAAAACCGCGCAGCAACATCACCAGCGCCAGGAGCGTGTACAGCACGCCGATGCGCTTGTGATCCACGGACGTCAGCCATTCTCTCCAGAGCCAGCTCCAGCGCTCCAAGTAAGTGATGAGGCCGAGGACGCCAATAATACCCAGTAAAACCACCGTGCATGTGACCATCACGATGGGCTGGTCAAACGGTATCGCATCCCAGCTCAGTTTTCCAAACATGTCAGTGCTCCATTGCATGGGTTGCCCCGTGTTGAGTATTCATCGCTGCCGCGCCCACACTCTGCCGGAGCACGTAGCCGAAAATGTCGTTGTCCACCGCGCCGAAATGCGTGATGGCGGAAGTGGCGTGCGTGCCGGCAAGCCGGATGTAGGCCCCTTGCTCCAGCGTGCCGCCTCCGGCCTTCACTTTCGCAACCCAGGCATCGAAGCCGGCCTGATCAGTCGCCTGCACCGGAAAATGCATGTCGGAAAATCCGTCGCCGCTAAAGTGGGCGGACATGCCTTCATAGGTTGCAGCGTTGTCGAACCGGAGGGAAAGATTGGTCTGCATTCCAGCCATGGTGTAGATCTGCCCTCCCACGCCGGGAATGAAGAAGGAATTCATGACTGTCGCCGAAGTCAGCTTGAAGTTGACCGGCACGCCGACCGGCACCGCCAGTTCATTGACGCTGGCAATACCCAGGTCCGGATAGATGAAGAGCCACTTCCAATCCATGGAAACCACTTCGACGTTGACGGCTTTCTTTTCCGAGGCGATCGGCTGATAAGGATCGAGATCGTGCGAACCCGTCCAGGCAATGGCGGAGAGGAAGAGCACCACCAGCATGGGTATCATCCAGATGCTGAATTCAATACGGCCGGAGTATTCCCAATCGGGCCGATAGACGGCATTCTTGTTGGAAGCACGAAACCACCAGAAATAAGCCAGCGCCAGGAGAATCACCGGCACAACGACAATGAGCATCGTCGCCAGCGCTTCCAGCAGCATGATTTTTTCGGAGGCACCGATCGGGCCATGGGTCGCCAGTACGCCCTCGCCGCAGCCGGAAAGGCCGGCGCAAAGCGGAACCGTGCAGGCTGTAAAAATGCGTAGTCTCATGGCGCTCCAAAGGTCGTGGTTGGCGGAAAACGTGCCAATGATGCGGGCTTCACGAATCGAGGCATATCCCCCTCATGGGGGAAAACATGCGCATCCCCAATTTGGGGGATACAGCGCACCCCGGCGCCCGGTTATTCTTCGAGTCTGAGCAACCGAGGAGTGCAATGAGTGCCTACGTCTACGCCGATGATGAAAAGCCGACATCAGCAGGGTCGCCGTACATGCCCAGGATGTCGCTGCAGCGGCGGCTGGCCTACGCGGCGGTCGGCACCTTCATCGGCTTGATGACGACCTTCCCCAATGCGCTGACCAACGTCAATATCGGCAATATTTCCGGCTCGCTGGGCTTGTACGCCGCGGAGGCCAGCTGGCTGCCGGCGCTTTACTTCGGCATGAATGCCAGCGCCAACCTCACACTGGTCAAGGCACGCGCGCAATTCGGCATTCCGCTCGTCACCCAGGGGCTCCTGATCCTGTATGCCGTGGTGGCAGCGCTGCAGCTGATGTGGCCCGGGTTTCCCATGGCCGTCGCGGCGCGGATTGCCAACGGCATGGAAACCGGTGCGCTGACGAGTCTTTCGATCTACTACTTCCTCGTCATCCTTCCCGCCAAGGCACGTCCGCTGGCGCTCGTCATCGGCATCAGCCTGACCCAGTTCGGCACGCCGCTGGCACGTCTGCTGCCGGTGGAATTGCTCAGCATCCATCAATGGCAAGGCATGCACTGCATCGAGTTGGCCGTCCCGTTGGCGATACTGGCAGCGATCCTGCTGGCGCCCCTGCCGCCCAGCGACCGCGCCCGTGCGTTCGAACCGACCGACATCCTCAGCATCGCGCTGTTCGTGCCGGGCATCGTGCTCGGCTGCGAGGTGCTGGGACTGGGGCGTTCGGTCTGGTGGCACGATACCCCCTGGCTGGGCCAGTTGCTGATTGCGTGCGTGGTCTTGATCACCGCCGGCATCTGCATCGAAGCCAACCGCGAGCGCCCCTTGCTGCAATTGAAGTGGCTCTCCACCATCAATATCGCCCGCTTCGTCGGGGTTGCTCTCCTGATGCGGCTGGCGCTGGCGGAACAGACCTTCGGCTCGGTCGGTCTCTTGTCCGCAGCCGGGCTCAACAACGATCAATTGCACACCCTGTTCCTGCTGGTGGCGCTGGCGATGGTGGCCGGCATCGCCGTCACGGTGCTGACATTGAGCGAGACGCACCTGCCTTACCAAGTCATGCTGGCCGCCATCTGCATCGCCGCCAGCGCCGTGCTCGACAGCCATGCCGACAACCTCACTCGCCCCGAACAGCTTTACCTGAGCCAGGCGCTGATCGGTTTCGGCACCACGCTCTTCATCGGCCCGACCATGGTCTATGGCTTCATCCAGATGATGCGCAAAGGCACGGACCATTACATCACGCTGGTGGTGGTGTTCAGTATCACGCAAAACGTCGGCGCACTGGCCGGCTCGGCCATGATGGGCAGCTATCAGATCGAGCGCACGCACGCGCACAGCGACGACCTTGCGGCGCAGCTCGTCATCGGCGATCCAGCCGTGAACGCGCGCGTGGCCGGCGGCGCCGCCGCAGTTGCACCGGTAGTCGGCGATCCGGCACTGCGTGGTGCCGAAGGCGGTGCGCTGCTCGGCCAATCGATGGCACGCGAAGCCAGCGTCCTGGCCTACAACGACGTCTTCGGCTTGCTGGCACGGCTCGCCAGCGGCACAGCCATTCTGGTTGCGCTATCCCTTTTCTTCAATCGCTTTCTTAATCATTTCCGGCGTTCTTCGCCAAAGGCCACTTCATGAATTCTCCCGCACCGACGTCCGCAACATGGACGCCACCACACCGGCGCCTATGGGTGACGGTATCCATCGTGCTCATTGCCTTGATTGCGCTGGGCGCGATCGCCTGGGCCTGGGGCCTGGTTGGGTCGCAAGGCGGAGAGACCACGGAAAACGCCTACGTGCGCGGCCGCACCACGGTGATCGCTCCGCAAGTCAGCGGCTACGTGGTTGAAGTGCTGGTGCGTGACTACCAGCACGTGAAGGCGGGCGATATCCTGGCGCGGATCGACGACCGCACCTACGCTACCCGTGTAGCACAGGCACGCGCCAGCCTGCAGGCAGCACAAGCCAACCTGGCCAACAACGCCCAGGCCCATTCCTCGAGCGAAGCCGCCTTGAAGAGCCAGGATGCCGGCATACTGAGCGCCGAGGCGCAATTGACCAAGGCCAAGGCCGACATGGGGCGCGTAAACAAGCTGGTCGACGACGGTTCCGTATCGATGCGCGAGCGCGACCAGACCGTGGCGGCACAGGCACTCGGCGACGCGCAATTGCGCCAGGCCCACGCGGCGCGCGAGCAGGCGCGGCAAGCCATCCTGACGGTGGAGACCGCGCGCGGCGGCCTGGAAGCTGCCGTTGCCGGCGCCAAGGCGCAACTCGACGCCGCGCAGATCGACCTGGAACACACCGTGATCCGCGCAGCCGAAACCGGCCAGCTCGGCGAAATCACGGTGCGGCTGGGGCAATACGTGACTAACGGCACGCAGCTCATGGCCCTGGTGCCTGACGAGCGCTGGATCATCGCCAACTACAAGGAAGCGCAAACCGTACACATGGCGGTAGGCCAGGCCGCGAGCTTCACGGTCGACGGACTCGACGGTGCCCTGTTGCATGGCCACGTGGAACAGATTTCCCCGGCAGCGGCCAACGAGTTTTCCGTACTCAAGCCCGACAATGCCACCGGGAATTTCGTCAAGGTGCCGCAACGCATCGGCGTGCGCATCAGCGTTGATCCGCAGCAGGAACTGGCGGCACGATTGCGGCCGGGGATGTCGGTGGTCACGCACGTCGACACCCACAACGACTCCCACACCGAAGCGCGGCGGTGAGAATGAAGCGCCGCAACTTCATCATATTCCTGAGCGCCGCCCTGGCCGCCTGCGCGGGTCCGCGCAAGGACATCCCCGCCGACGCGAAAGTGCAGGCCCCATCGGCCTGGCGTAGTGCTGCGCCAGGTACCGACTCAAAACTCAAGGTCGACTGGTGGCAATCGTTCGGCGACGCCACCTTGAATGCCTTGGTGGCGGAAGCCCTGTCGCATAGCGATGACATCGCACTGGCTGCGCTCAACGTGCAGGAGGCGCGCGCCCAACTTCGCCTTGCCCAGGCGCGGCGCATGCCGGACGTGCAACTAGCGTTGGAAGGCGGGCGCGACCGCGAGGTCAACCCGGGGTTCGGTATTCCCGAGGAACAAGCCGCCGGCGAAGGCTTGATCCAGGCCGGCTACGACCTCGACCTGTTCGGCCGCCTCAAAAGCAGCAGCCAGGCAGCCCGTGCCTCCTTGCTCGCCACCGAAGATGCGCAGCAAACGGTGCGCCTGGGTGTGGCCGCCACGGTCGTAAGCGGCTACTTCACCCTGCTCGCGCTCGATGCACGGCTGGCAATCGTGCAACAGACCTTGAAAATACGGCGCGACGAACTTCACGTCGAACAACAGCGCTTCGACGCCGGCTATTCCACAGCACTAGACCTGACCCGCGCACAAGCCGAACTGGAATCCACCGCACAACTGGTGCCGACGCTGGAGCTCGGCGTCACCAGGACGGAGAACGGCTTGAGCATCCTGCTAGGCCGCATGCCAGGCGCGATTGCACGCGGCGGCGATTTCAACCAGCATGCGCTGCCGGAGGTACCGCTCTCGCTACCGTCTACACTGCTGCGCAGCCGCCCCGACATTTCTGCAGCCGAAGCACGGCTGGCCGCTACCGACCATGCGCTCGACGCTGCACGCGCCGCCTTCCTGCCGGACATCCGGCTCGCCGCCACCGGCGGATATGTCGGCTCCACCTTGGTCAATGCCAGCCCGGTGCAAGTCTGGTCGATCAGCAGCAGCATCCTCACGCCCTTGTTCGACGCCGGCCGCTTGCAGTCGCAACAAGATACCGCAACGGCAAGACGCGACCAAGCCGCCTTCGCCTATCGCAAGACGGCACTGCAGGCGTTTCGCGAAGTGGAAGACAACCTGGCCGCCACGACGAAATATCGCGAGCAATACGAATCACTCGCGCACGAACGAGACGTCGTGGAACGTTCCTTCAAACTGGCCACGCGTCGCTATCGCGAAGGCTATGCCAGCTACCTTGATCAGCTCGATGCCCAGCGCAATCTGCTCTCTTCCGAACTGTCATTGGTGCAATCGCGAATTGACCGCTTCAATGCCACCATTAGCTTGATACAGGCGCTGGGCGGCGGCTGGGCGCCGAATGCGGAACCGCGTTCCACTGAAAAAGGTTGATTTAACCAACTCGCAGAAAAACAAACGGGGCTTCCTGATTGCGCAGGAAGCCCCGTTTGTTTTGCGCGGCCTGTTTTTGTACAGGCCGCGACGTTCTACGTCAGATAAAATTTTCGGTGATCATTTCCCACACCTCGCCGCCCTTGCCATGCAAGACAGCCTTGGCGGTGTAGAGTGTCATGCCGATCGCAGGCTCCAGGGCGATGAATGGCGGCATCACCAATTCCATCGCGTTGACCTTGACGTCCAGGAGCGCTGGCCCCGGCTGGGCCAGCCACTCGATGATCGCACCTTCGAGGTCTTCGGCTTTGTCAACATGGCGGCCCCACAAGCCCACTGCCTTGGCCACTTCGCCGAAATTGGGGTTTTGCAAATGCGTGAAAGTGTTGAGCATGCCTTCGGCCTTTTGTTCGATTTCGACGAAGCCGAGCTTGCCATTGTTGAACACGATCAGCTTGATCGGCAATTGTTCCTGCACCACCGTCATCAAATCGCCCATCAACATGCCGAAGCCGCCATCGCCGCACATCGCAATGACCTGGCGTCCGGGTTGGGCCTTCTGCAAGCCGATGGCCGACGCCATGCCACTGGCCATGGTGCCATGCAGGAGGCTGGCAAAAAAGCGGCGCCTGCCGTCGGTGCGCATGTGGCGCAGGGTCCACACCACGGGCGTGCCGTCGTCGCAGGCGAACAGCGTGTCGTCGTCGGCGTACCTGTCGACCAGTTCCGTCACGTGGATGCCGGACAAGCCGCTGTGATGCCCCGGCTTGGCGTTTTCGCGGGCGGCCTGTTCGAGTTCCTGGTAGCGTTGCACGAACTTGTCGCGGAAGGCCGTGTTTTTATGCTGCTCCAGGCGCGGCAGCAAGGCAGCTAGCGTATCCTTGATGTCGCCCACAACGCCGACTTCCACCGGATGGCGGCGGCCGATGTGGGTAGAGTCGATGTCGATCTGGATGATGCGGGCCTTGTCGGGATAAAACTGGCTCCAGGCGAAGTCGGCCCCCAACAGGAGCAGGGTGTCGCATTCGAGGATCGCCTTGTAGCCCGCCTCGTTGCCGATCAGCCCGGTCATGCCGATGTCGTAGGGGTTGTTGGGCTGCAGCGCATCCTTGGCACGCGAGGTGCGCGCAACCGGCGCATTGAGGCGTGCGGCCACCGCCACCACTTCTTCATTGGCGCCGTAGCAGCCCGAGCCGCCGTAGATGGTGATATTGCCGCCCTTGTTGAGAATGGCCGCAATCTGGTCGAGCTCGGCATCGTTGGGACGGATCACCGGCTTGCTGACATGAACGCTATAGGGCAGCTCATCGAACGCGTTTTCGCGCGACACGTCGGCCGGCACGATCAGCACGGCCACGCCACGCTTGGTCAATGCCGCCTGGCAGGCAGCCACGGTCTTGCGGCGTGCCTGGTCGGAAGAATAAATCATGTCGCAATAGACGCTGCAGTCGCCATACACCTTCTTGAAGTCGACTTCCTGCACCGATTGAAAACCCAGGTCCTTGCGGATCAACTGGCTGGCAATCAGAACGACCGGCGCGCGATTGCGATACGCTTCATACAGGCCATTGATGAAATGCAGGCTACCGGGGCCGCAACTGCCGGCGCACGCCACTAGGCCGCCCGTCAATTGCCCTTCGGCCGAGGCCGCAAAGGCACCCGCCTCTTCATGGCGCATCGTGATCCATTCGATGTCACTTTCATCGATCGATTCCGCGATGCGATTCAGCGTATCGCCGACGACCCCATAGCAGCGTTTGACGCCGGCGGACTCCAGCACTTCAACAATGACATCCGCTACTTTCTTACTCATATTCAACCTCCGCAATATCGGGTTCACTCCGTCTCTGCAAGAAAACAGAGAACTAGTCGCATTTGACTATCGCATATGTGCCGATACCGCTCCATCCCCCTTATGGGGGACTGGCTTAGGACAGGTTGAAATTCGGTGCGCGCTCCTTGTGTGACTACCACCGCGAGCATCGCGTTGCGCTATTGAACCCCACCAGGGACGCTTGCCATGAGATCTTTGATTGTCAGGTTGGACCATTACAAGCTGCAGGAAGAATTTCCGCAAGAAGAGAATTCGATGCAATACCCCAAACAGAAATTTAATGATTCCAGCGACAGAATCTTTGTTCACACCAACACCGCGCCAGCAATGGCAACTTTGAGGGTATTGGTGCCAAGTGGCAATTGAATTCCGTGTGTTGTCAATGGCGGGTTCTCCGCGCACTCCGGCCTTTCGCAGCGTGGCAGTTTTGAAATGCAAATGCGTGGCAACTTTCAGACGCGCAGGCGCGGCAGGTTTGAAACGCGCATGGGTGGCAACGTTTGTGCGAATAAGCAGCGAGCCAAGGCCGCTTGCGAACCACACGTATTGCACGGATACGACATCTAGGCGCCTGGTCAGCCAACAAGTA
>Ga0134128_10002878_pt1 | contig 21141 bp, 16 predicted proteins | sample KB31754_FD_96462 | JGI IMG/M metagenome (GOLD analysis project Ga0134128, IMG submission 96462) | Terrestrial soil microbial communities with excess Nitrogen fertilizer from Kellogg Biological Station, Michigan, USA - KB3-175-4 | ecosystem: Environmental > Terrestrial > Soil > Unclassified ...
CCGCCGAGCGGAAGAAGACATTGACGCTGTGCGCGACGAGGCCGAGCCCCTCATAGCCGAAGCCGAGCTTCGTCACGACGGTGCCGTCGGCGCCGTCGCAGCCGACGAGATAGCGCGCGCGGATCGTCTCGCTCTTGCCGCTCTGACGATCGGTGATGGTCGCGGCGACGCAATCCTCGTCCTGCTCGAAGTTGTCCAAATTGGTGAGGAGGCGGATCGTCACTGCGGGCAGCGAGCGCGCCTTCGCCAAGAGGATCGGGTCGTAGAAGATCTGCGCGCAGGCGACGCGCGGCTCGGGCGTGTAGTCAAGCTGCTGGTCGATATAGGCCGGCACGTGGTGCCGCGCGAGCTCGAAGCCGACCATGCTGGTGCAATAGATCAGTCCCTGCGGATGGTGCTTCGGCCAGCCGGAATTCTGCACGATCTCGGCGATGCCCCAGCGGCGGTTGAATTCCATCGAGCGGATCGAGAGGCCGCTCATCTTAGGGATCGAGATGGTGCCGTCGCGCCGCTCGACCACCAGACACTCGATGCCGGCCATGCCGAGCTCGATCGCAAGCGCGAGCCCGACCGGGCCGCCGCCGGCGATCAGGACAGGAAGTGGCGCGCCGCTCATGGCAAGAACGGTACGGTGGGCTTCATCGGCGGTCAACGATGGGTATCAGCCGATCGCCGCCGCGGCGCGATCCAGCATTGCTTTCGGCGCGCGAAGCCGGGACAATCAGTACTCGGACGAAACGCGCAACAGCGGGAGGAACGGCATGGCCGAGCTGCGCGACAAATTCGCGGCATCGAATGTCATCGCGATGTGGGATCAGGAGCTGCGCCCCAACCTGCCGCTCGTGCCCTCGCATATCTGGCGCTGGCAAGAGGTGAATCCGCTGATCGGCGAGGCCGCCAATGCCGCCAACATGGAGGACGCCGAGCGCCGGGTGTTGATCCTCGCCAATCCTGGCCTCGCCGGCAGCGGCCGCCAGGGCGCGGCGCCCAATCTCTCGGTCAATCTCCAGGTGCTGATGCCCGGCGAGAAGGCGCGGCCGCATCGCCACACGATGCACGCGCTGCGCTTCGTGCTCGAAGGCAAGGGCGCCGTGACCATCGTCGAAGGCAAGTCCTGTCCCATGCTGCCGGGCGATCTGATCCTGACGCCGGGCATGACGTGGCACGAGCATGTCAACGACACCGATGAGCGCTCGGTCTGGGTCGATGCGCTCGATGTGCCGGTGCATGGCTATCTCGAGAACCGCGTTTTCGAGCCGGGCCCGGTTCGCGGCCTCGCGCCGCCGCCGGCCGACGAGGTCTTCGCCGCCGGGCTCGCGCCCGCGCAGCCAACCAAGCCGACGAGCTGGTCGCCGATGTTCCGCTACCCGTGGGAAGCGGCGGTGAAGGCGCTCGATGCGACCGCGCCCGATACCGATGGCGCGCGGCGGCTGCGCTACACCAACCCCACGACCGGCGGCGCCGTGCTTTCGACCATCGACTGCTATGTCCTCGGCCTCACCAAAGGTGCCGAGACCACAGCCTATCGCACCAACAGCAACGCCGCTTGCGTCGTGGTCGAGGGTGAAGGCCAGTCGCGCGTTGGCGACGACACGATCACCTGGGGCCCCAAGGACATTTTCATCCTGCCGCACGGGCAATGGATCAGCCATCGCGCCTCGACCGACAAGGCGCGGCTTTTCCAAATCACCGATCGCGAGCTGTTCCGGCGCCTGGATTTCCTCCGCGACGAGACGAGACATTGAGAAAAGGATAGTTGAGAACGATCATGGCAGCGAAGAAGAAGGCAAAGAAAGCCGCAAAGAAAAAAGCGGCCCCGAGCCGAAAAGCGCCAGCGCGCAAGGCGGCAAAAAAAGCGGCACCGAAGGCGAAACGTGCCGCCGGCAAGCTGCGCCTCACCATGATGACCGGCGGCTATGAGATCGTGCGCGCGCTGCAGGACGGCACCGTGCAGCCGAAAGGTATCGAGTTGGTGATCGGCGGCTATGCGGGCACTCGCGGCATCCATGACCAGGTCGCGCATGGCAAAGGCTGCGATATCAACGAGTACAATGGCGGCCATTACGTCGTGCAGAAGGCGCATGGGCGCGAGGACATCACCGCGATCCCGGTATTCCTGCATCGCCGCTTCCGCCACGGCTTCATCTATATCAACGCCAACAAGGGAATCAGGCGGCCCTCCGACCTCGCGGGACGCCGTGTCGGCTGCCGCAGCATCGGCGCCGCTGCCGCTTATTGGATGCGCGGCCATCTCGAAGAGCATGGCGCGCCGCATCGCTCAATCACCTGGGTCATCCAGGACCCGGACGAAGCCTCGGAACAGGCGCCGCCCACCACCAAGATCGAAGTCGTGCCGAAAGGCAAGAATGTCGAGCAGATGGTCCTCAGCGGCGAAGTCGACGCGATCATCATGCCGAATGTCAGCGAGGCGCATGCCAAGGGCGATACGCGCATCGCGCGGCTGTGGCCGAATTACAAAGAGGTCGAGCTCGACTATTACCGCCGCACCGGCTTCTTCCCGATCATGCATGTGACCACGGTGCCGACGGAGATCGTCGCGAAATATCCCTGGGTGGTCGAAAGCCTGACCCTTGCATTCGAAGAGGCGAAGCAGCTCGCCGTAAAGCGCGTCGCCAATCCGCGCAACGTGCCGCTCGCCTTTTGGCGGACGTACTGGGAAGAAGAGCGCGCGATGCTCGGCGACGATCCTTGGGAATATGGCCTCAGCGATCTCAACCGGCGCAACTACGACACGCTGGTCGGCTTCGTGCATGACCAAGTGCTCGACGGCCCGCGGCCCCAGCTCAAAGACCTCTTTGCCAAAGAGGCGTTCGAGCTCGAGCTGCCCCTGCCGAAGATGCACGAAATCAAGTACGATTTCTGACGGGGTTAAAAAGGGAGGATCCCATGATCATCGACGTCCACGGCCATATGAGCGCACCGGCCGAGCTCTGGGCCTATAAAGCCGTGCAGCTCGCGGGCCGCGGCGCGCATGGTCGCGGCAGGGTCACGGTCAGCGACGACCAGATCCGCGAGAGTTATCACGCGAAGGAAACCTTCGGTGCGGGGCATGTCGATCTCCTCGACAAGCACGGCACCGATTTCCAGCTCATCTCGCCACGCCCGTTCCAGATGATGCATAGCGAGCGGCCCGGTAAGATCGTCCAGTGGTTCCATGAGGAATGCCACAACATCATCCATCGCGCGACGAAGCTCTATCCCGACCGCTTCGCCGGCGTGCTGATGCTGCCGCAAGTCGCGGGCGAGCCGATCAACGTCGTCCTGCCCGAGCTCGAGCGCTGCGTCAAAGAGCTGGGCTTCGTCGGCTGCCTCGTCAATTCCGACCCCTATGAGAATTCGGGCAAGGAAGCCCCGGGCATGGGCGACCGCTACTGGTATCCGCTTTACGAGAAGCTCGTCGAGCTCGACGTGCCGGTGATGCTCCATGGCGTCGGCTCGAAATCCGAGCGCACCAGCTACTCGACCCATTTCATCAATGAGGAGACGCTGACGACCGTTCATCTCCTCAATTCCAAGGTCTTCGACGATTTCCCGGCGCTGAAATTCATCATCCCGCATGGCGGCGGCGCGATCCCCTATCAGCTCGGCCGCTTCGAGGCGCCGACCTTGCGCGGCAGCGGCCACGGCAAGCGCTTCTCCGAGCGGATGCGCAATCTGTGGTTCGATACCACGCTCTACACGCCGCTCGCGCTGGAGCTGTTGATCAAGACCGTCGGCGTCGATCGCTGCCTCTTCGCGACCGAATGCCCCGGCACCGGCTCGGCGACCAATCCCGAGACAGGCCGCTACATGGACGACATTGCGCCGATGATCAAAGGCTTCGACTGGCTCTCCGCCGCGGACAAGAAGGCCATCTTCGAGGACAACGCGAAGAAGCTCTTCAAGCTCGACCAGGTCAAGGCACGGTTCTGATATCACGCCGCAGTAACAGCATCGGGCGGGCCCACTCATGAAGGCGATGATCTATCGCGAATTCGGCCCGCCCGAGGTGCTGCATTACGAGGATTTGCCGGAACCCGTGCCGGGGCCGGGCGAGATCGCGCTCGAGGTCCATGCCTGCTCAGTCAATCGCGTGCTCGATGTCGCGGTGCGTGCCGGCAAGCAGCCGCAACGCAAAGTGCAATTGCCGCATGTCGGCGGCGTCGATCCGGTCGGCATCGTCACCGCCATCGGGCCGGATGTGACCGATCGCAAGGTCGGCGATGTCGTCGCCGTGTTCCAAGGCCTCGGCGAGCGCAAAATGTTCGGCATCCATTGCTGGGGCGGCAATGCGCAATTCACCAAGGCGCCCGTCTTTGCCACCTGCGTTGTGCCGCAAGGCGTCTCTTACGCCGATGCCTGCGTCCTCGCGCGGCATGCGCCGGTCGCGTGGAATCTGCTGGTGCGCATGGGCAAGCTCCAACCCGGCGAAACCGTTCTCGTCATGGGCGCCGCCGGCAATCTCGGCTCGATCGGCATCCAGCTCGCGAAAAATCTCGGCGCGCATGTCATCGCCTGCGCCGGCTCCGACGCGCGCGCCCAGATCGGCGCCGAGCTCGGCGCCGACCACATCATCAACTACAGCAAGACCGATCTCAAAGACGAGATCATGCGCATCACGCATGGTAAAGGTGTCGATATCGTCTATGACAACATCGCCAATCCGACGCCGACCGCGAAAGCAATCGACGCGCTAGGTTTCGATGGGCGGCTTGTCACGGCCGGCGCGCATGGCGGGCCGGTGGTGCCGGTCAATTTCTTTCATGTCTACGATCACCGCATCACCATCATGGGCAGCCCCTATAGCCGCGGCGAGGACGCGATGCCGGCGCTGAACGATGCCGCTGCCGGCAAGATGCGCGTGCTGGTCGAACGGGTAATGCCGTTGAGCGCAGCGGTCGAGGCGCATCGACTCGTCGAATCTTCGCCCGCGACCGGCAAGATCATCCTCGATCCCAGCCTGGGCTGAGCGCTCGCTATTCGGGAATGCCGGTGATGTGGATGCCCGCGCCGCCCGGCACCTTGTATTTGCGGTTGACCCAGATCAGCAGCGAGGTCAACGCCTCGGCCGCGGCCGAATTGCAGATCGGCCCGCCATCAATACCGCGCATCCCCATCGCCCCGATAAGATCGATCACCGTCTGACGCGCCGGCGCATCATCCGCGCAAACAAGCACATCGCAATCGACCGGCTGATCGAGGTGGCGCAGCTTCTCGGCCGAGACGTTCTGGAAACCCGAGACGACGCGCACCTGCTCGCCCAGCAGCGCCTGGATCGCCGCGACCGCCGAGCCGCCTTCCGGCAGCTGCACGCGATTGACGCGCGGCGGCACCAACGGTGCGGTCGCATCGACGAGGATCTTGCCGGCGAGGACATCGCGGATGTCCTCGACCGTCGCGCGCTGCGCCGCATAAGGGACTGTGAGGATCGCGATCTCGGCCGCGGCAGCAACCGAGCGATTGCTATCGCCCGCGAGTTCGATGCCGGCCAGCGCCGTGAGTTCAGCGGCGGCGGCCTTGGCCTTCGCCGCGTCGCGCGAGCCGATCAGCACGCGATGCCCCGCTTTGGCGAGGCGTAGCGCGATGCCGCCGCCCTCCGCTCCCGTGCCGCCGATAATGGCGATGGTCGATCGCCCGGCCATGGCTTTTCTCCCCACGCGAATTTCGCCCAAATATTTTCGCGGGGCATCATCGCGGCAGCGGCGATTGACAGCAACGGGAATTGTGGCGAGGCTCGCCGCGGCCTTTTTGGCCATTCGTTTTCGGCAAAAGCGAGCCATGTCCGATACGGCCTCTCTGATCGCCCTTACCGATCTGCCGCTTGTGAAGCCAGGCGACGACCTGGCCGCCGTGCTCGTCGCCGCGCTGGAGCGCCGGATTGGAAAATTGCTGACGACGGGCGACGTGCTGGTCGTGGCGCAGAAGATCGTCTCCAAGGCTGAGGGCCGCTATGTCGATCTGGCGCGGGTCGAGCCCGGCGCTGAGGCGCTGCGGCTTGCGCGCGAGAGCGATAAAGACCCGCGGCTGGTGCAAGTCATCCTCGATGAGAGCCGGCGTATCGTGCGGCACCGCCCCGGCGTGTTGATCGTTGAGCACAGGCTTGGTTACGTCATGGCGAATGCCGGAATCGACCGCTCGAACATCGATCCGACAATGGGCGAAGAGCCGGTGCTGCTGCTGCCGCGCAATCCAGACGCCTCGGCGGCGGCGCTGCGCGAGAAACTCGCCGCGCATTTCGGGATCGCGCCGGCGGTGATTATCAGCGACAGTTTTGGCCGCGCTTGGCGCGTCGGGACGACCGGCACTGCGCTCGGGGCCGCCGGGCTGCCGTCGCTCGTCGATCTGCGCGGCCATGACGATCTCTATGGTCGCACGCTGCGCGTGACCGAGGTCGGCTTTGCCGACGAGATCGCCGCGGCCGCCTCGCTGCTGATGGGCCAGGCGGATGAAGCGCTGCCCGCCGTATTGGTACGCGGCTTGATGTGGTCAGCCGTGGCACGGCCGGCGAAGACGCTGATTCGCGCCGCCGAAGAGGATCTGTTCCGCTGATGCCGCGCCCTCGTGTCATCGCGCTTTCAGGCGGCGTCGGCGGCGCCAAGCTGGCGCTGGGCTTGAGCCGCGTACTGCCGCCGGGCGATCTTACGGTGATCGCCAATACCGGCGATGATTTCGCGCATCTCGGCCTCGCCATCTCGCCCGATATCGACACGCTGCTCTACACGCTCGCCGGGCTCGACAATCCTGAAACGGGATGGGGGCGCTGCGACGAGAGCTGGAATTTCATGGCGGCGCTCGAAGCGCTCGGCGGCGAGACCTGGTTCCGCTTGGGCGATCGCGATCTCGCGACGCATATCGAGCGCACGCGGCGGCTGCATGCCGGCGAAAGCCTGTCGCAGATCACCGAGGATTTCCGCCAGCGCTTTGGCATCGCCACGCGCATCCTGCCGATGAGCGACGATCCGGTGCGTACGCGCGTGAAAACGCGCGACGGCTGGCTCGATTTCCAGCCCTATTTCGTGCGCCAACGCTGCGAACCCATCATTAGCGCGATCGAATTCGCCGGCGCGGGTGATGCGCGGCCGCAGCCGGAACTCCTCGCCGCGCTCGCCGATCCAGCGCTTGTCGCCGTGATCATCTGCCCGTCCAATCCTTTCATCAGCATCGAGCCGATCCTCGCGTTGCGCGGCGTGCGCGCGGCGCTGCACGATTGCGCCGCGCCGGTCGTCGCCGTGGCGCCGATCATCGGCGGCCGCGCGGTCAAAGGACCGACCGCAAAGATGATGCGGGAGCTCGGAATCGAAACCAGCGCCGCGGCCATCGCGCGCCGCTACAGCGATTTTATTGACGCTTACATCGTCGATCATGATGACGCGCCGAGTTGCACCGGTCTCGATTGCAGGGCTGTCCCCGCGAAAGCGCTAATGGAAACGCTGGCCGATCGCGAAGCTTTGGCGCGAATCGCGCTCGCCGCAGCGAACATATTGGAGCCGGCGCAGTGAGCGCGATCTGGGCCGTCGTGCCGGTGAAGGAGACGAGCACGGCCAAGCAACGGCTCGCCGCCGCTTTGCCGCAAGCGCAACGCAGCGCGCTGGCGCTGGCGATGCTCGAAGATGTCCTCGGAGCCCTCGCCGCCGCGCGCGGCCTCGCGGGCATCATCGTCGTGACAGTCGATCCGGCGGCGCGCGAACTCGCGCAGCGCTATGGCGCGGCAATTTCCACAGAACACGCTACCGAAGGCCATACGGCGGCCGTGATGAGCGCGGCGCGTCTCCTGGCCGCGCGTGGCGACGCGATGTTGACGATCCCGGGCGATGTGCCCCTGGTCACCGCCGCAGAGATCGAGCGCGTGATCGCCGCGCTTCGCCGCGGTCGCTTCGTTATCGTGCCGGCGCGCGACGAACTTGGCTCGAACGCGATTCTTGCGGCGCCGGCCGATACCGTGCCGCTGCGTTTCGGCGACAATAGCTTTTTTCCACATCTCGACGCGGCGCGCGCCTGCGGCATCGAGCCGGTGGTTTTGCCGCTGCCCGGCATTGGCCTCGACATCGACACGCCGGAGGATCTCGCTGCCTTTCTCGTGCGGCCCTCGCGGACACGTGCTCGCGCCTTGCTCGAGGGCGCCGGGCGGCACGGCCTCAGCAGCATCTCGCGAGACGAAGCGCGGGCCCTCGCCATCGACACCGATCTCGCCGCGCTGATGGCGCGCGCCGCGGCGCTGCGCGATGACGCGCATGGCCGACTCATTTCTTATTCGCGTAAAGTCTTTATCCCGCTGACGCAGCTTTGCCGCGATTCCTGCCATTACTGCACCTTCGCGCATCCGCCGCGCCGCGGCGAACGCGTCTACCTCTCGCCCGATGAGGTGCTGGCGATCGCGCGCGACGGCGCAGCGGCCGGCTGCCGCGAAGCACTCTTCACCCTCGGCGACAAGCCGGAATTGCGTTATCGCGCGGCGCGCGACGAGCTGGCGCGGCTCGGCTATGCGACGACGCTCGACTACCTCCACGCGATGGCAGCGCTCGTGCTGCGCGAGACAGGCCTATTGCCTCATATCAACGCCGGCGTGATGAAGAAGGCCGATATTCAGCGGTTGCGCGAGGTGTCGGCCAGCCAAGGACTGATGCTCGAATCCGCGTCGGAGCGGCTCTGCCGACGCGGTGGGCCACATTTCGGCTCACCCGATAAAGTGCCGAGCGCGCGGCTCGCAACCATCGCAGCGGCGGGCGAAGCGGCCGTGCCGTTCACTTCGGGCGTCCTCATCGGCATCGGCGAGACGCGCGAAGAGCGCATCGACGCGCTGCTCGCGCTGCGCGATCTTCATGAGCGTTACGGCCACATCCAGGAAATCATCATCCAGAATTTCCGCGCCAAGCCGGACACGAAGATGGCGCATGCCGCAGAACCCGATCTTGCCGATCATCTTTGGACGATCGCGGTCGGGCGGCTGATCTTCGGCGCGGCGATGAATATCCAGGCGCCGCCCAATCTCGCGGGCGGCGCGCTGCCGCGCCTCGTCGCCGCCGGCATTAATGATTGGGGTGGCGTCTCGCCGGTAACGCCCGATCATGTCAATCCGGAGCGGCCTTGGCCCGCGCTCGAAGTTTTGGCGCGCGAGACTGAAGCGGCGGGCAAGGTGCTGGTTGAGCGACTGGCGATCTATCCGTCCTACGCCGCGCAGCCCGAGCGCTGGCTCGCGACGGCATTGTGCACGCATGTATTGCGCGCGGCGGATGCCGAGAACCGCGCCCGTGCCGATGCTTGGATGCCGGGCGCGACGGTGACGCCGCCGGCGATGCCGGCGCTGCGCGGCGGCACGTACCTCGGACCGCTACTCGACCGCGCTGCAAGCGGCCATGCGCTCGATGAAAGCGAGATCGCCGCTCTCTTCGCCGCGCGCGGCAGCGATTTCGCCGCGGTCTGCGCCGCCGCCGACGCGCTGCGCGCCGAGACGAACGGTGCGCGCGTCAGCTATGTCGTCACGCGCAACATCAATTACACCAATATCTGCTATTTCCGCTGCAAGTTCTGCGCTTTCTCCAAAGGCAAGCTCAGCGAGAATCTGCGCGGCCGGCCTTACGATCTCGACCTCGACGAGATCGCGCGCCGTGCGATCGAGGCTTGGGAGCGCGGCGCGGTCGAGGTCTGCCTGCAAGGCGGCATCCATCCCGACTACACCGGCGCGACCTATCTCGCGATCTGCCGCGCGACCAAGGATGCCGTGCCCGGCATGCATGTGCATGCCTTCTCGCCGCTCGAGATCACGCAAGGCGCGGCGACGCTCGGCATCTCGATCGATGAATTCCTGACCGAGCTCAAAGATGCCGGTCTCGGCTCACTGCCCGGAACGGCGGCGGAAGTGCTCGATGACGAAGTGCGCGCGATCATTTGTCCGGACAAGGTGACGACGGCGCAATGGCTATCCGTGATCGAGACCGCACATCGCGTCGGTCTCAAGACAACGGGGACGATTATGTTCGGCCATGTCGATCACCCGCGGCATTGGGCGCGGCACCTACTGCATTTGCGGCGGCAGCAGGAGAAGAGCGGCGGCTTCACCGAATTCGTCCCGCTGCCTTTCGTGCCGATGGAGACGCCGATCCATCTGCGCGGCGGCTGCCGGCTTGGCCCGACGTTCCGCGAGACCGTGCTGATGCATGCGGTGGCGCGGCTGACGCTAAATCCGGTGATCCCCAACATCCAGACCTCCTGGGTGAAGATGGGACCCGAAGGCGCAGCGGCGTGCCTCAAATCCGGCTGCAACGATCTCGGCGGCACGCTGATGAATGAAAGCATCACCCGCGCGGCCGGTGCGGCGCATGGCCAGGAAATGCCGCCGGAAGTGATGGAGCGGATCATCCGCGATCTCGGCCGCACGCCGTGGCAGCGCACGACGCTTTATCAAGCAGCGCCGCCCGAGCGCCAGCGCGCATCCTTCAACGCGGCCCCGCTGGCGCCGCCGATCGACACGCCGGCCCGCCGCTACGAGCGGGCAGAGACATAGGGAGCTGACATGGAATACGGCATTCAACTCGCGACCTCGGCGCATCATTGGAAAGTCGTGAAGCGCGCCGAGGAAATGGGCTTCACCCATGCCTGGTTCTACGACACGCATCTGCTGAACGCAGAGGTCTTCGTCGCCATGGGCGCGGCGGCGGTCACCACCAGCAAAATCAAGCTCTGCACCGGCGTGCTGATCCCCTCGAACCGGATCGCGCCGGTCGCGGCGAGCGCTCTCGCCTCGCTCAACGCGCTGGCACCTGGCCGCATCGTCATGGGTTTCGGCACCGGCTTCACCGGCCGCCGCACCATGGGCCTGCCCGCGATCACGCTGGCGCGGCTCGAGGAATATATCCGCGTCGTCGAGGCATTGCTGCGCGGCGAGACCGTCGAATGGAAGGAGGAAGGAACGCATAAGGTCCGCTTCCTCAATCCCGAGAAGGGATACATCAATATCGACAATCCGATCCCGGCGCATATCTCGGCTTTTGGACCGAAGGGCCGCGAGCTCGTCGCCAAGCTCGGCACCGGTTGGCTTGCGGGCGGCGGCAAACCGCAGCCGGCGGCTGCGGCGCTCGAAGCGATGAAGAAATCCTGGACGGCCGCGGGCCGCGATGTGAAGGATCTTTATTCCACGACTTTCTGCGCCGGCGCGATCCTCGCCCCCGGCGAAGCGGCCGACAGCCCGCGCGCCAAGGCGCAGGCCGGCCCCTCGATCACCATGCTTTTCCACGATTACGCCGAGCAGGACGAGCTCGGCTCGATCATTAAGCCGCTGCCCTTCCTCAAGCCGCTCTATGATCGCTACGCCGAAATCTACAAAGGCTACCAGCCGGCCGACGCGCGCTATCTGACCAATCATCGCGGCCACCTCATGTTCCTGCGGCCCGAGGAAGAGCAGCTGCTCTCCGCCGATCTCATCCGCAACATGACCATGACCGGCCCGCAGGAGGAGCTGGTCGAAGGTGTCAAAGGTTTCAAGGCCGCAGGCTTCAGCCAACTCGCGATCCATCTGCGCAACGGACACGAGATGGAGATGCTGGACGATTGGGGCAAGGTGATCGAGAAAGCCGGCTGAAAACGGCGCGAGCCGCCATTTGCCGCCCCGCCCGGGCGGGGCTAGAACCGTCCTCAACCAAGGGAGGACGCAAATGCGCATCGGCTATTTCGACGATTATCGGCTCGGCATCATCAAGGGCGACAACATTGTCGACGTCTCGGCCGTGGTGAAGGACATCCCGCACACCAATCCGGGCAATCTGATGAACGGCCTGATCGCGCGCTTCGCCGATTACAATAAGAAGCTCGAGGACGCTGCGGCGAGCGGCAAGGGCCAGCCGCTTTCGGCCGTGAAGCTGCGCGCGCCGCTACCGAAGCCGAACAACATCGACTGCATGGCGGTCAATTACATGGAAGACGGCACGCGCAAAGAGCCGGCGCCGATCAATGCCTTCATGAAATCGCCGAACAGCATCATCGGCCCGGGCGAGACCATGATCCTCCCCGACGTGGCGGCGAATGTCTTCGAAGGCGAGGCCGAGGTCGCGCTGGTCATCGGAAAGGGCGGCACCAACATCAAAGCCGCCGACGCGATGAGCCACATCTTCGGCTACGTCAATTTCATCGACGGATCGGCGCGCGGCCTGCCGCCCGCCGGCAACACCTTCTATCAGATGAAGGCGCGCGAGACCTTCGCGCCGATCGGCCCCTATATCGTCACCGCCGATGAGATCACCAACGCGCAGAAGCTGCAGATCCGGCTTTGGGTCAACGGCGCGCTGAAACAGAATTTCAACACCGACGATATGGCGCATAAGATTCCGCGTTGCGTCGAATTCATCAGCTCGATCCATACTCTGGAGCCCGGCGATATCCTCGCCACCGGCACCAATCACCGCGGCCTCAACGCCTTCCAGGACGGCGACACGGTCGAGCTCGAGACCGAAGGTCTCGGCCGGCTGACGATCAAGGTGCGCGACGATCTGAAGCGCACCTGGACGCGCGAGACGCGGCTCGAGCGCCAGGAAAAAGGCCTCGAGGACGTGATGGCGCCGCAATTGACCGGCAAATACAAGCGCGGCTGATTCGGCAGCGTTTAATTGCTGGTGTGGGCGGTCGGAGGTTTGTGCTGACGCAGTAACGCGGATCGGAGGAGACGATGACTAGGATGCGTGTCGGCCTTGGTTCCTTCGCGTTTCTATTGCTCCTCGGTTTGACGGCGCCGCACACCTCCGCGGGTGCATCCGGCAGCGTTGCTCTGCAAGGCACGATCCGCTCCGATCAAGAAGGCGCGATGGGCGGCGTGCTGGTCAGCGCGACCAAATCCGGCTCGACCATCACCACCACGGTCGTCACCGACGAGCAGGGCCATTACGCTTTCCCTGCCTCGCGCCTGACGCCCGGCAAATACGATCTTGCGATCCGCGCCGTCGGCTATGAGCTCGATGGCTTCCCGAATGCGACAGTCGCGCCGGGCAAGCCGAGCACCGCCGATCTCAATCTCCGCAAGACGAAGCAGCTCTTTACCCAGCTTACCGACGCCGAATGGATGATCAGCGCGCCAGGCACGCCGCAACAGCAGCAATTCCTCTCGAATTGCGATGGCTGCCACTCGCTGCAACGCATCTTCCAATCGACGCATAACGCTGATGAGTGGCAGCAGGTCTATAAGCGCATGTCGAGCTATTCGCCCGGCAGCGTGCCGTCGCATCCGCAGCCGACGGTCGGCGGCTCGCAGCGCGGCTTCGGCACGCCGGCGCAGCTTCAGCCGATTGCCGAATGGATGACGACGATCAATCTTAGCAAGGAAGAGGCGTGGAATTTCCCGCTGAAGACCCTGCCGCGGCCGAGCGGACGCGCGGCCCATGTCATCATCACCGAATATAATCTCGCGCGCCAAGACGCGCAGCCGCATGACGTTGTGCGCATGCCCGATGGCATGGTGTGGTACGCCGATTTCGGGCACCAATTCATCGGCTCGCTCGATCCCAAGACCGGCCTGGTGAAGGACTACGCGCTACCGGTGGTGAAGCCCGGCTTCCCGACCGGCACGCTCGATCTCGAGCCCGACACGAAGGGCGATCTCTGGGTCTCGATGATGTATCAAACGGGCGTCGCGCGCCTCGACATGAAAACGAAGAAAATCACCACCTATCCGCTGCCGAAGGAATGGCAGAGCGACCACACGCAGGAATCGATGGTGACGCCGACCTATGCCTCGGTCGACGGCAAGGTGTGGAGCAATGACCAGGACATGCACGCGACCTTCCGGCTCGATCCCAAGACCGCCAAGTGGGAGAATCTCGGGCCGGTGAAAGACCTGCGCGGCCAGGGCGTCGCCGGCTATGGCATGCCGGCCGATCGCGAGAACAATCTCTATCTGCTCGCTTTCGGCGGCGCCGAGATCGGCAGACTCGATGCCAAGACGAAGCAGCTGACGATTTATCAGACGCCGACGCCGGGCTCACGCCCGCGCCGGGGCCGCGTCGACGCCGACGATATTCTCTGGTTCGCCGAATACAACGGCAACAATATCGGCCGCTTCGATCCGAAGACCGAGAAGATCACCGAGTTCAAGGTGCCGACGCCCTACTTCGACCCGTATGACGTCGTCCCGGCCAAGAGCGGCGATATTTGGACCGGCTCGATGCTGACCGACCGGATCGACCGGCTCAATCCGAAGACCGGCGAATGGGTCGAATATCTGCTGCCGCGCTCGACCAATATCCGCCGCATCTTCGTCGACAAGGACGGCGCGATCTGGGTCGGCAGCAATCACGGCGCATCGATCGTGAAGCTCGAGCCGCAGGATTAACGGCGCCGTCACACGACATCGATGCGGTAGTCGGTGCCCTCCCAGCGCCGGTCGTCCTGCCAATAGAAGGTCAGAACGACCGCGGCGCCGGGCATCAGACTTTCGGTATCGAGATCGGCGAAATGCGTCCCGAAGGCCGTGACCTGCGTCGGCGTATCGCACGCGTGCCGCCAGCCGTCGCTGCTCCAATGGAGCATCGCCGGGCGCGGCAGCTCGATGCGCAGCATCTTGCCGGCGGCAAGCGTGCGGCATTTCTGGTTAAGTCGCCAGATGCGCAGCGACGAGCGCACGCCTTCGACCTGATAGCGCTGATACGGCTGCGGCGGCATATCGAAGACGCGCTCCTCACGCAGCGAGCGCAGCAGCTTGATATGCTCGGCATGCGCCCAGACCAGCGGCATCGCCGAGCCCGACGGCCGGCCGCGAAACAGCTCACGCCCCGGTATGTCGGCGGCATCCCAGACCTGCTCCGGAATTAGGTGGCCGTCGCTGGCGAAGGCCTCCATGGCAGCGAGCAGATCTTCGGCAGCGGCGCGGTTGCCGGCGGCGAGCTCGTAATGCGCGCGCTCGCCGGTCAGCAGCGGCCACGGCCGGCCGACACCGATGCCGTCAAAAGGCTTGCCGTCCGCGTGCTCGCCGTAGCCGTCGCCATTATAGCGGCGCCAGCTCGGCCCGGCCGGCAGCTCGACCTTCAATAGCGCGTCGATGACGCGCAGCGTATTTCGGATCCGCGGATCGTCCGCCGCGCGCAGGCCGAAACGCACCAACGCGAGCGCGTCGGGGCTGACGAGCAGCGCGGCCGGCTCGCGGCTTTGATCGGGCGGGCGGTTCTTGATCGGCACGAAGCCCGCACTCGGCGAGCATGCATCGGCGCTATCGGCAGGCGCGATGCGCACATAATAGCCCTCGACGCCGAGCTCACGCGCCAGCGCCGTGTCCGTGACATAGATCCAGTGCTCGATCTGCTCGTTCCAGGCATCGGCGGTCTCGCGCAGATAGGCGGCCGCGGCCTCGCCGGCATGATCGGCGATGTCGGCGGCGGCGAGCAGCGCTGCGATCTCGACCGCGAGGGTGAAAGGCGAATAGCCCGCATCCTCTTCCCAGCGGTCCTGACCGGTCACCGGCCCATTCTGCGTCACGAAAGCCGCAGCTTTCTTCACCATCGGCCAATAGCGCTGCAATTCCGGCACGGTCAGCCCGCCCTCGCGCCACAGCAGATCGACCAGCAGCACCGGAAAGGCGCATTCATCCATCTGCACGCCGGTCCAATAGGGCTCGCCATCGAGCCAGCAATTCTGCGGCCAGTGACCGTCGGCCTCTTGCGTTGCTTCGAGCCAGCGCAGCACGCGCCGCGCATCATCGAAAGCGCCTGCGGCAACGAGCGCGCCGGCGGTCTCGACAAGATCGCGCGGCCAGACGAGGTGATAACCGCCGAGATCCTCATCGCCGCGCGCGAAACCCCAGGGAATCGAGAGGCTGGCGATGATACCACCGGGGAACGAGTTCGCTTCATGGCTACGCAGCACCGCCGTGCTGATGCGGTAGGTATTGGCGGCGCCCTGGTCGCGCGGCGGATCGAGCGGCAGGAGCTCGGCTTGCCAGGCCTGCCAATCGTCGGTGAAGGCGGCGAGCGCCGCATCGAACCCATCAGCAAGACTGCCGATGATGCGATGCGCCGCCTCTTCCGCGCGCCGGCCAAAGCCGAGCGCAATGACGAATTCATTCTTGCCGTCAGACAGATCGATTTCGGCGACAAGCGCGACGTTGCCGCCGCGCGCCGAATCGTACTTCCAGGTCAGCGCAAAATGCTGGTGCAGATCCTGCCAACCGTCGGAGAAACCGACGAAGCCGACCGAGCGTGCGCGCCAGGCCGCCGAACAGGCGAGCGCCATCGCATTACCGCTGCCGGAAGCGAACAGCATCTCGTGGCCTTTGTAGGTGCCAAGCCAAGCGTCGTTGTCGGCGCCGCGATTGACGAGATGCGGCGCGAGCAGCGCGAAAAGCCGATAATCGCGCCCTCCGTCCAACGCGGTGAACACAACGCGTTGCAGCACCACATCGCGCGCCGGATCGGCGAGCACGGTCTTGTCGATGCGATAGCGGCCATCGGCAGCGACATTGGCGAGCTTGAAAGCGGGCACGCCATCCTCGACCGGACGCACCGTGCTGCGCGCATGGCGTTTCTCTTCCGAGAAATAATCGCGACCATTGGTAACGATGAAGCCGAAATCGCGCGTGCAAGCATAATCGACGCGCGGGTAATAGATCTCATTGAGAATGCCGTGGCTGAGGGTGTACCAGACGCGGCTTTGCGGCGTCAGCGCTGTGCCGACCGCACTCTTGGCGCTGGATGTCCAGCGCGCCGGAATGCCGGGACGACCCGGTGCCTCGGCCATACGTTATGCACCTTTCGCGCGCGGCAAGATGAAACGCTCGACCGCCGCGGCGAAACCGTCCTCGTCATTGGTCAGCGTTGCTTCGCGCGCCTGGCGCTTCACCTCGTCGCTGGCGTTGCCCATGGCGATACTGAAGCCGGCCTGCCGGAACATCGGCACGTCATTCTCCATATCGCCAAGGGTGACGATCTCGGCGAGCGAAACCCCGATTGTCTGTGCCAGTTCACGCACCGCCACTCCCTTATCGACGCCGGGCGCGACGAAATCGAGATAATAGGGTTGCGAACGCACGGCCATCGCACGTGTCGCGAAGCGGGCCCGCGCTTCGGCCTCGATCGCCTCGAGGCGCGCGAAATCATCGCTGACCCCGACGATCTTGCCCGCGTTATCGATGACGGCATCGAAGTTCTCGACCGCATGCGGCCGCTGCTGCACCGTAATTGTTTCGTGCGAGACATGCGCCCCGCCGAGATCGCGCGTCAGCCATTCCGCGCCGGTGAAGAGCCAGACGCCCACTCGCTGCGCGTCGAGAAAACCCACGATCTCGCGCGCGACGTCGCGCTCGATAGAGCGCAGCTTGATGATTTCCAACCCCGGCGAAGCGATCGCGCCGCCGTTGAAAGCCGCCATCGGCGTCGTGATGCCGAGCGTATCGACGAGCATACGCAGCCCGAAAGGCGGCCGGCTGCTGATTACGGTGAAGCGGATGTTCTGAGCATGAAGCTTCGCCACGGCTGCGCGCGTGCGCTCGGTCACGCGTTTCTGTGACGTCACGAGCGTTCCATCCACATCCGAGATCACGAGCGCAATACGAGCCATGGCGATCCTTGAACCCTCTCCCGTTGAACCATGGCCGAACACTCGAAGTTCCGGCGCTCTGCTTGTCGGCCGCAGCGCGATAATCTTACACTCGTACCGTTGTCCCGTAAGGAGCGCCGCGATGTCGCGACCCGATTACCATCCGTTTTTGCCGAAACCAGGGCAATCGAAGATTGCCGGGCCGACGGCGCGCGCTCATGCAGATGCCCGGCGGCAAAGCCCGCGCGCCAAGGAATTCTTCGCGCAATGGGGCAAGCTCCTGGCTGAGCCGTTCAAAGGCATCACGACCGATGGGACAGCGATCCCGGGGCTCTATAAGCTCGAGCCCAATGGCGCGCCCGTGGCAGCGATGACCGATGCGGCCAAGGCGCTGCTCGGCCTGCTCACCGAAGCGCAACGCAAAGTGTCGTGCTTTCCGGCGGATTCCAATACCTGGCGCCGTTGGCAGAACACCGAAAATTATTTCGAGGATTACAGTCTCCGGCTGGAAGAGATCAGCGACGCACAGCGCGAGGCCGTGCTCGGCGTCCTGCGTGCCAGCCTCAGCGCGACGGGCTACCAGATGTCGCGCGATGTCATGCGCCTCAACCGCTTTCTCGGCGATCTCGTCGGCGGCCCGGCGGTGCTCGGCGAGTGGAGCTACAATTTCTGCCTCTTTGGCACGCCATCGACCAGCGAGCCTTGGGGCTGGCAGCTTTTCGGCCATCATCTCAGCCTCAATTGCATGGTGATCGGCGAGCAGATGGTGCTGACGCCGACCTTCTGGGGCGCGGAACCGAGTCACGCCGATGTCGGGCCATTCGCGGGGACGACACTCTTCGAGGACGAGGAGCGCGCCGGGCTCACGCTCATGCGCTCTTTCTCGCTGGAGCAGCAGCGCCGCGCCATCGTCGCGCATTCGATGGTCGGCGGCGATCTGCCCCCCGGGCGGCGGCATTTCGCCGACAATCTCCACCTCGCCGGCGCGCATCAGGACAATCGGATCATTCCCTATGAAGGGATCACCGCCGCCGACATGTCGATGGTGCAGCGCCGCAATTTGCTCGAGTTGATCGGCCGCTATATCGCGCCGCTACCGGAGGGGCCCGAGAAACAGCGCATGGCCGACATAGAGCGGCATTTAGCCGATACGCATTTCTGCTGGATCGGCGGCTTCGCCGAGGACAGCACTTTTTACTATCGCGTGCAGAGTCCGGTGGTGTTGATCGAATTCGATCATCATATCGGCGTGTTCCTAACCAATGCCGAGCCCGCGAAATTCCACGTGCACACCATCGTGCGAACGCCGAACGGGAATGATTACGGGCTCGATCTGCTACGGCTGCATTACGAGCAGTCGCCGCACCATCAAGCAGGCAAAAAGTAATCGCGCTTAGTCGTTGACGTGGTCGTGCCCGCCGATGCGGCCCGGCCGCCAATAACCCTCCGCATAGATCTGGCTGCGATCGAAGCCGCGTTCCAACAGTGCGTGGCGCTGGTTGCGGACATTGCTGGTCTCGCCAATGACGATGGCGTGGCCCTTGCCTGGCGGGAAAGTGAAAGCCGCGAGTGCTTTCGAGAGCAGATCGCTCGGCCCCGGCGCGGCGCCGTCGCGCAAGAGCCAGTGCAGCCTCACATCGGCCTGGGCCACGAGCTCCTGCTTGTCTTCCACTCCGCCGATTTCGATGAAGGCAAAGGCGCGCGAGCCTTTCGGCAGCGCTTCGATCAGCGCGAAGATCGCCGGCAGACAGGTCTCATCACCGAGCAAGAGATGCCAATCCGCATCCGGATTGATCCCGATTCGACCGCGCGGACCGCGGATGTCGATGACATCGCCAGGTTTGGCGTCGAGCGACCAGGTGACACCCGGCGTGCGATGGCCGTGAAGCACGAAATCGACATCGATCAGCTTACTTGACGCGTCGTAGCGGCGGATCGTGTAGTGCCGCCGCGCCGGCTCGCCGCCTGCCTGCGGGATCTGCAGCACGATTTCCTGGCCGGGCTTCGGCGTGAATTCCTCGAGCCCGTCGCCCGTGAGCTGAATGCGGCGCATGTGCGGGTTGATTTCGAATGCTTTGACCACCCTGAGCGTCCAAGGACGGCCGCGCCGCCGCTCGAGCTCCGCCTCGCTCAGCATCGGCCGGCCAGCCGCCGGCGCTACACCGCCCCGCATCACTTCATCCGGCCCCGCCATGGGCATCTCTCCAATCTCGATTCACTTTGCGGAATATGGGACCAGCCCGGTGCCAAAGCAAACGCGGCAGACACTTCTGCGCTGCGTCAGCGGCTTCAGTTCATTGCCGCCTGGCCAGCGCCTGCTATCTTGGCGCACATGGCGGAGCGTTCCATCCATCTGGTCGGCGGTGTGCCGCTCGGGGCACGTGAGGTCTTTGAGCTTGCCGGCGCGTCTTTCGGCCCTCTCGCCAAGCGCCTGCCCGATGGCGAGAAGAAGCGCGGCTGGCTACGGCCGCAAGCGCCGATCATCGGCCGCGCGCCCGGCATGATCCCGGGCGGAATCGCGCGTTATCTGCACATGACCAATCAACGTTATCGCCCGGCGCCCGGCCAGAATCCGGACGCGATCAATTTTGGGCCGCTCGGCTATCTCGATGCGGCGCGCGAATCCTACGCAGTGTTCGGCGCCGCGCGTGCGGCCGGGAAGATCGCGCGCGGCACGCGTTTTCAGATCAGCGTGCCGACGGCGTTCGGCGTGATGGGGCACTGCATCGATTTCGACGTGGTGCGCGATGTATGGCCCGCCTATGAGCGGCGGCTCTTTGCCGAGATCAATGCGATCGCGCGCGAAATTCCGCCGCAGGATCTTGCCGTGCAGTGGGACATCGCTGTCGAGATCACCCAATCACTCGACAACCCCAACGGCTCGATGCGCGAATTCGGTGCTGACGAGCTCGCTGCCGCGGTTGCGCGCGCACTCGATTGCCTGCCGGCGGAGGTCGAGGGCGGAATTCACCTTTGCTATGGCGATGCCGGTGAGGACAAGCACTATGTCGATCCACGCGACATGGGCGAGATGGTGGCCTTCCACAACGCGATCGCGGCACGGGCAAAGCACCGCATCGCCTGGGTCCATATGCCGGTGCCGAAAGAGCGCGAAGACGAAGCCTATTTCGCGCCGCTCGCCGAATTGCGCCTCCGGCCCGAGACCGAGCTGATGCTCGGCCTCATCCATCGCCTGGACGGCATCGAAGGCGCGCTGCGAAAAGTCGCGGCGGCGCGCAAATTCGCTCCCGTCTTCGGGGTCGGCACGGAATGCGGCATGGGCCGCTATTTCGCCCCCGAGACTATCCCCGAAGTCTTCACGCTGCACCGCCAGGTCGCCGCGCTCGGCTGAGGTTTGCGCAAGCCTGCGCCGCCCATCGGGCTATAGAAAAACGCCCGCAAATCCCCTACAGCCGCGAGCGCTGGCCGCCCCTGAACCGCATCGGAAAGGGCGGCCACGGGAGGGCAGGCTTGGCTGAGTTGGTTCTAGGCATCGGCACATCGCATGGCTCGATGCTGTCGACGCCGCCACAGGAATGGGATGGCCGCGCCGCCGCCGACCGCCGCAACAAGGCCCTCGCCTTTCGCGGCAACACTTACAGCTTCGACCAGCTCTATGCCCTGCGCCAGGGCGAG
>Ga0134128_10002879_pt1 | contig 21141 bp, 21 predicted proteins | sample KB31754_FD_96462 | JGI IMG/M metagenome (GOLD analysis project Ga0134128, IMG submission 96462) | Terrestrial soil microbial communities with excess Nitrogen fertilizer from Kellogg Biological Station, Michigan, USA - KB3-175-4 | ecosystem: Environmental > Terrestrial > Soil > Unclassified ...
AGAATCGATGGTCAGACCGCCCCCGAATCGTCTATTCCGGGCGGCGTGTTTGGCGCTTCGCCAAGCTCAGGATTCACGAGGAGGGTCCACTGATGGCAATGGTTCCTGGAAAAGCCCCGACACCGCCGACTGTCACGCTGAAGCATCTCGCCGCTGCATTGGCGGAAACTCATGAGATGTCGAAGAAGCAGGCTGAAACCGTGCTCGGCGATCTCGTCGGTAACATCGTCAAGCATCTGAAGAAGGGCGAGCGAATCCGCATCGGCGGCCTCGGCATCCTTCAGGTTCGCAAGCGCGCCGCGCGCATTGGCCGCAATCCTGCAACCGGCGAACAAATTCAAATCAAGGCCAGCAAGAAAGTCGCATTCCGCGCATCGAAAGAGCTGAAAGAGTCGATTTAAACGACTCCCTGCCTGACCCTCCGGGGATTAACGGCAGGCGCGGAGCAGTAAGCTCCCCGCCTGCCGTTTCGTTTTTTGCAGAAATCGTTTTGCCGCCCGGCGACCCATCTACCTTTTTGGATACGCGGTGAAAATGTAATCTTGTGACGCGACACGCGTGTGGCACTGATAGCCGCATTCGGCACCGGTCACGGACGGCTTATACGTGGCGGACGGACCATCATATCCAAACTGGGCGAAAGCCCATCCGTGCGTATCTGGAAATCTTTTGGAGTCTTTCACGATAAATGAAACCGTTTTTAAAACGTCGGGCACTTCGACAAAGTAAGGTGACGCTTGGTTCTTTTTTTTCACCCACTCGATCTTTACAGCCATCGAGCCCTCGGGGAAAAGCTTGCCGTTGCCGGGCACACCTTCCTTAAAGGCGTTTATCATTGCAGGATTCGCCAGGATAGCTTTGACGCTGCCCTCGGTTTCACTGACCGCGACATCTTGCCAATCTTCGTATCCCCTGAATTCAGAAAATGAGAGCCCGTTCGGTACTTGCAGCGTGTACTTATCTTGCGCGGCGGCAATGGCAACTCCGACCAATATGGCCGGCGCGACCGCACCGATTACAATCGCCAACGAAGACCTTCTCGTCATGGCTCACTCCTGATGCTGCTTTAAGGGAAATTCCACGATGGACTTTGACTGTGAATTGTTGATGTCACTGCCCCTGTCGCTGACGCGCAAATGAAAATGCAGCGATACGTCCACAAAAATCGCAACGCAGATCTCTCAAATCGGAATGTCTCCCAAAGGTGAGCCCAAGCAAAATTCCAAAAAAACTATCAAGATATAATCTTGGCACGGCGTGCTCTGAAAACGTAACTTAAAACGATTTCACCCCCAGTCGCGACTGGAGATGCAAATTCATTAATAACTACATGTGCGTCGGCGACGCAGGAAAAGTGTCATGCGATCTCCGGCGGAGCGCCTAATCTCTTCATGCTCATGCCGGCAGAGGATTTCGCCTAAACCAAAGGTGCGCCAAAGACCTACAAGCGGCCTGATAAGGCTGACGCCGTAACGCGGGAATTCTGCGCGCTGTGCGGTACGCACATCATCACGCGGCGGCCCGGTCTGCCACCGGTGGTCCTGAAGATCGGGACGATGGACAATCCTTCAGTCTATGGCGGTGCGCAAATGGCGATCTTCACGGCGGAAGGTCAGCCTTTCCATCATATTGCGGACGGCGTGCCCGCCTTTGAAGGATTGCCGCCGCGCCAATAGTTCAGCCGACCCGCCGGCAGGGCCGGTCATTCGCGGATGCCTGCCGCTTCACTCGATCACCTCGTCGGCAAGCGCAACGACCGTGTTCGGCACGGTAAGATCCATCGCTTTGGCGGTTTTCATGTTGAGCACGAACAGATAGCGCGTCGGCTGTTCGACCGGGAGGTCGGCGGGTTTTGCGCCCTTGAAAATGCGGTCGGCCAGCGCGGCGGCGCGATCAAAGGATTCGCGCTGGTCAGCCCCGTAAGACATCAAGCCGCCATCGCGAGTGACGAAGTCTTGTTCGTAGATCGCGGGCAGCCGATGCTTGGCGGCGTAATCGATTACGCGCTTGCGATTGAGGAGCGTTAGTGAATCGGAGACCATCAGGATGGCTTCCGGCGGGTCACGGTCCATCGCCACGAAGGCGTCGTTGAAATCGTCGGGCTCGCGCACGCCGAGCGGTTGCACGATGACCCCAATCTCCTTCGCGGCTTTTGCCGATGCCTCATAGCGCAGCGACATGCCGAGGTCGTCCTTGTTCCACAGCATGGCAACCCGGCGAAGCTGCGGCATCATTGCCTTGAGCAGCCCAAGCCGTTTGGTAGACAGCGTCGCAGCGTCATCGGCAATTCCAGTCACGTTGCCGCCTGGCCGCGCGAGGCTTTCGATGAGTCCGGTCGCGACCGGATCGCCCGAGCCGGATGCGATTACCGTTGGAACACCTGACGCCTTGGCGGCCACAGCAGCCGGGTAACCGACAGTCACCACCACATCGACATTGGCGGCTTTCAATTCCTGCATCAGTTGCGGCAGCTGGCCCGATTTGCCTGCTGCGCCGCGTGCCTCATAGGCCAGATTTTGCCCGAGCGTGTAGCCGCGCTTTGCCAGTCCGGCGACGAGTACCGCTCCGGTCCCGGCGGTTGCGCTGATCGGCGGCCCGACACTGAGCGTACCGAAGCGGTAAATCTTCTTGGGAGCCTGAGCAAGAGCGTCGCGCGTTGCAGTAGCTGCCATACCGCCGAGAAATGCAATGAATTGACGCCGCTGCATATCCGCCTCCAGACCGAGGACAAGGTGTCGTCCCCGGTTGTACTAACACACCGGCAGCAAGTTTTATTCTCCCATTTAAGAAGTAGGAGTGAATGTCCGCTTAGCGCCGAATTGTCGCCGATCCTGCATGCGTCCGCTCGTATTCTTTAGGCACTTCGATGTCGGCTTTTGATTAAAAGCAGCGGTGACCACTGGTCTGCTTTCTCGCAAATAGTGTGAACCGCTTCACGTCGATGGTGCGGTTCACCGCATTACAGTGCTCGAACTCGGATTTGTCTATTTCGCCCGGAGGTAAGAGGAGCGACGACAAATGTCACACGAATTCGATCGCACCCGCATCGAGGAATGTATCAGCCAAGCCAGACAGAAGCGGGTAAAGCATATGGCAGTGGCTTGGGGACCCGCGTTCAAGAATGTGATCGGGGCGCTATTTCTCCTCCTGGCAGCAATGCTACCTCTCCTCAGAGGCGGCCCTCGGTCGTAAGCGGAGATATGGATCAGGAGATCATTTGCATCTGCCGCGGATCAATGGCGAGCGGGCAAACTGGCAGCGTGCGCCGCATCGCGCCGTGCTTGTACTGTCACGAAGCGAGACCTACTTGTGCATCTTGTTGTTGCCTGCGGGCGAATTCATTTTTGGACCTGTCCCAAAGTCTCAATCACGTTGTCAAACGTCTCCGCGCGACGCGATTGCGTCCTTGATCGCCGGCATGGGCCGGTTAGCCTGGTGTCCGCAACTTTCATGCCCGGCTAAACCGGCCAAGACATCCCGAATATGATGATGGTTGGCCCCAGGCGATCACGGACCGCCGGCCGCCACGCGCCCCGGCGACCCCCGGCAAGGCTCGCATCACAGGCGATCGCCGCCCTATGCACAGCGAAAATACAGTGTTTTTCGCTATATCCGGCGATGCGACCAATCCGAGCGGCAAACCATTTTCTCTTGACATATCAACCGGTTGCGAATCTGCTGCCCCTTTTAGGGCTGAAAAACACAGGAAAAGCCAGAGATTTCTTCAACACTGTACCGGGGATACTTGTGTACTTGTGTGGCCACACGTCCACGAATCTCATAGATGAATTGGACGGCGCACGTTGCACATAAGGAGCAATCGCCCATGACACCTCCAACGGTCACCACCAAGCATCTCGCTGCTGCGCTCTCGGAACAGCATCAGCTCTCCAAGAAGCAGGGCCTGGAAATGATGGAAGAACTCGTCGGCATGATCACCAAGCACCTGAAGAAGGGCGAGCGCGTCAAAATCGCTGGGCTCGGAATTCTGCAAGTGCGGAATCGTGCTGCCCGCGTGGGCCGCAATCCAATGACCGGCGAGCAAATTCAGATCAAGGCCAGCAAAAAGGTCGCCTTCCGGGCTACTAAAGAATTGAAGATGGCAATCTGACCGCTAATCCGTACCTGGGAGCAAGCAATGGCTAAAATGATGTCGAAGTCGCAGCTTATTCAAAAAATCGCTGAGCAAGATACCAAAATTCTAACGCGCAAAGCCGTCAAAGCCGTGCTCGAGTCGCTCGCCAGCATTGGTTACAAGGAGCTCAACAAGTCAGGCGCCTTCTTGGTGCCCGGATTCGCCAAATTCGTGGTGATCAGGAAGCCTGCCACCAAGGCACGGCCCGGCATCAATCCGTTCACAAAAGAGCCGACGATTTTCAAAGCCAAGCCGGCACGGAAGATTGTCCGGGCGCGGCCGGTCAAGGCGGCCAAAGACGCGGTCGCCTGATCGTTCGTTGTTCGTCGTTCGCGCCCGCGAACGCTTTGCGTTGTTTGCAGACGGAGCCATCCGTCTGCGTGATGTTTTTTTCACCCGCTAAAGCGGGCAGCCAATCATGCCTGACGAATGTCCGCTTGGTAGCAACAGCGGACATTCAAACATGTTTGTTTAGTTCTGAAAGATCAGGCACGTCGTTGTGCCGTGAGCAAGCAACCGCCCCTGAGAATCTGTAACCCGCCCTTCGGCTGTCCCGACACGGCGGCCGCAGTTTAAGACGACGCCCTCCGCTCTGATTAGACCCGTTTCCGGCGCAATGGATCGCAGGAGTGAGATCTTGAACTCAAGCGTCGTCTGACTGACGCCTTTCTCCAGGCACGAAAGCACGGCAAGACCCATGCAGCTGTCAAGCAGCGTGGCTGTGAGACCCCCGTGCACCGTGCCAAACGGGTTTAGATGCCTATCGGTCGGCGTGGATGTGACCACGACGCGGCCCCTTACTGCCTCGTTCACGTCATAGCCCAAGGTCTCGGCCATCGTATTAAGCGGCAGCGTGCCATCCACGAGCCCTCGGACGAATTCCAAGCCGCTCATTTCCCTCTGCCTGTCGGAGGCGACGGTTCCGTATTTTTTGCTTACGGTGCGGCTCGACATTGGCTTTCTCGCCGATTTCTGAGTTACCGCAGCTTAGGCCGGCACCGTTCGCCTGCCCACCCGATTTCTGATCAGGAAATTTCGCGCTCCTCGCCGGTTGAATTCGAACTCGACCCCCGTTTTGAAGTCGTGTCATGATGTCCAATGGATCGGGTTCGCCCGGCAAATTAAATATCGCAAAGGGTAAAAGGTAAAAAGAATGACCGGGGTTAAATTCGGGGTAGGCTTGTTCCCCATCGAACCTCTTCCACGGATGCTGACACTGGTAAAGCTCGCCGAGGAGGCAGGTTTTTCATGCGCCTATATCGGCGACTCGCAGATGATCTGGCGCGAGCCCTACGTGATCCTTGGCGCCGCCGCGATGGTCACCCGGCACATTACATTGGCGACCGGCGTGACCAACCCGATCACCCGCGATCTCGGCGTGCTGGCGGCAGCGTGGGTAACGCTACGCGAGACCGTCGGCGACCGGCTTTTGATCGGGATTGGTTGCGGCGACAGCTCCGTGGAGACGCTCGGCAAGAAGCCGTCAACTTTGGCCAACCTGGAACGTTCGGTCGGCGTGTTGCGCGATCTCATGACCGGCAAGACCATCACCTCGGCTGAAACCACAGCTGAGGTCCGGTTGACCTATGCCCATGAGCCAAAGCCGATCCCAGTCTATACGGCGGTGAGCAGCCCGAAAATCCATCGCCTTGCCGGCAAGATCGGCGACGGCGCCATTGTGCTGGTCGGCGTCGACCCGCATTTTCTCCGCGCGTCGCGCCGCGAACTCGAGGCGGGTGCCGCCGAAGCAGGCACGACGCTGAAAGACAAAAAATTCCGGGTGGTCTGCTGGACACCCTGCTCGATTCTGGAAGATGGCCGCGCGGCGCGGCGCGCAGTCAAAGCTCACGTGGCGCGGATACTCAAGCGCAAGCTCCCCTTCGAGCTGGACCCGGCGGCTATGGACGTGGTCAACAAGATCCGCCAGCACTACGAGTATTACGAGCACATGGTGGTGGGCACCGCTCACGGCGAGGAGGTTCCTGACGAGATGGTCGAGCGCTTCGCAATCGCAGGCACCCCGAAGGAAGCGCAGGAGCAGATTGAGCGGCTCGCGGCCTCGGGCCTCGTCGACGAAATCGCCATCATCCCGCACACCCAGGACCCCAGGGACCGCGACCGGATCATCAAGCTCGTCGGCGACATGATTCCGGCGTCGAGTCGCGGCGCCCGCGCCGCTTAGACGCCGCTCGCCTCGAAGCGGCCTGTGTCGCAGCAGCAGAAGAACGCACGTTTGGTCGGCGGCGGCGTCTGCCGACTGCGGTCGGTAACAACGAACTCGCCGTCGATCATGACGTGGGTGATGCCCGGCAAATCGCCGTGAGCGATCGCATCGCTCAGAGTCGAGCCGGCTGAGCCGGTGATCGAGCCGCACACCACGACGTCGGCCGGCCGTCCAACATCGAGCAGGCCCACGTCAACGCCATGGGCGCGTGCAGTATTGCCGGTCGCCACCGCCACGGCCTGGCCGGGGGTAAGATTACACATCGAAGCGAAGTAAAGGACATTACGAAGCATCCCGCGCGGAATGACACCGGTCCCGCCGGGTGTATCGGTGCCGAGCGTGAGGCGCTGGAGCTGATCTCTCGCAATCAGGCGCCCGACCAGGCGAGAGGTCGAGCGATAGTTGCCCGACGAACAAACCTCCACAAAGAAGGAGGTGTTGTCGACCACGGCGTCGATATCCTCGTCGCTCATCGGGATCGGACCGCCGCTGACATGGGCGGCAATGTCCGGCTGCAGCCACGACAGGATGCTGTAACCGCAGACGACGCTGGCGCCGGAGCGTGAAACGCCGCCGGTGTGGACCTTCACCCGCATGCCCCGGGCGTGCGCCCATCGGACGTAGTTGCGCGCCTCGGTGGTGTCGTCCTTGAACGGATAGAACAAGAACTTAATCCATTTGACGCCGGATGCGGCGAGGCGATCGAAATGCGCCTCGGTCATGCCGGCAACCACCAAAGCCGTACCCGCATATACCTTGACACCGCTCCATCGCACACGGCCCGTGGTCGCCGCGGTAACGATGGCGAGCGACGTCACGAGCTCCGGTGTGAGCTTGTCGTAGTCGATGCCAGGAACGTGCAATTCGCCAGCCGAGATCATGCTGGTGGTGCCGCCGTGGAGATAGTTGCCGATCCAACCGATCGAGTCCTGCGCCGGTGTCCATTCGCCGAGCATTGGATGGACGTGGCCATCCACCAGCCCCGGCATCACGGCGCCGCCCGCGGCGTCGAGCACCTTGTCGGCACTCTGCTCGGCAGGATCAAGCGCGGCAATCCTGCCGTCCGCGATGAGAACGCTTTTGACCGGAGCCATGGGGCGAGCGAGATCGCCGGTGAAGAACTCGCCGATATTCTTGATAAGGATACTCATCGTGCTGCGCGCTCCAAACCGTTCAGACACTCACCGGCGGCCGCCATTTAAGAATGCGATTCTCAAGCATCTTCGCGAGCGTCGTCAACAAAACCGCGATAATGCCGACCAGGATCAGCGCCGAGTAGACGCGATCGGTCTGCAACAGGCCTTCCGCCGCGATGAGCTGGTAACCGATGCCTGCGGTGGCCCCGACAAACTCACCGATGATTGCGCCGATCAGCGCGTACGAGACGCTGAGCCGCAGCGCCGCGAAGATCCAAGAGAACACCGACGGAAAGATAACGATGCGAATGAGCTGGGCCGGGCTCGCGCGCATCACGCGCATCGCATTAATTATATCCTGGTCGATGGTCTTCACGCCGAGATAAGTGTTGTAGAAGACCAGAAAAAACACCAGCGACCACGCCAGCACCACCTTCGACGCAAGCCCGATGCCTAGCCACAGCACCATCAGCGGAGCGATGGCGGGCCGTGGCAAGGCGTTGAGCGCCGACATGAACGGTTCGGCGATCAGTTCGAGCGGCCGCCACATGCCGAAAGCCAACCCAGCGGCGATTCCGGTGACCATGCCAATGACAAGCCCACCGAAGGATTCGAGCAGGGTGATACCGACGTCCCGCAAAAGGATGCCATCGGCGAAACCCTTCCGCAGATCGACGGCAATCCGCGTTGGGCTGGAGATGAAGAACGGATCGACCAGCCGCACGCCCGGCACAAGATCGCCCGCCGCGAATTGCCAGAATAAGAGGCCGATGATCAGGACCAGCAGGCGGCCAACGATGACCTGTGTGCGCGTCATGCCTCCCTCCGCTTGGTCGGGTCGGATTCAGCCATCAGCTCATTCCACAGTTTCTGAAACAGCCGCAGGAACGCATCGGTGCCGCGCAGCTTGGTCGCCGAGCGCGGTTCCGGCAGGTCCACCGAATGGATTTCGACAACATGGCCGGGTTGGCTGGACATCACCGCAACGCGGCGCCCCAAAACCAGCGCTTCGGAAAGATCGTGGGTGATGAACAATACGGTGAGCCTGGCCTTGTCGTTGATCCGCAGGATTTCTTCCTGCAGCGCCGTCCGGTTGAAGGCATCGAGCGCGGCAAATGGCTCATCCATGAGGATCACATCCGGCTCATAGGCCAGTGTCCGGGCGAGCGAGACTCGCTGGCGCATGCCGCCGGACAGTTCGTGCGGATAATGATTGCGAAACTGCGAGAGTCCGACCAATTCGATCAGCGGCTCGGCCTTGGCGCGGCGCTGGCTCCTGCTCAGGCCGCGAAGTTCAGGGCCGACCTCGACATTGCCCAGCACCGTCCGCCAGGGCAGCAATGCGTCCCTTTGCGGCATATAACCAAGCCGCACATTCTGGGCCACGGTCAATGTGCCCGACAGCTCTGCGCCCGGCGGCAGCAGCCCGCACACGCTGTTGAGGAAGGTTGTCTTGCCGCAGCCGCTCGGTCCCACCAGAACGACGATCTCGCCGGCGTGGACCGACAGATTCACGCCTTTGAGCGCAACCAGACGGCTGGGGCCGAAGGTAACCGAAAAATTCCGCGCCTCGATCAGCGCGGGAAGCGAGGATGGTTGGGCCGGAGTGTCCGCCCCGTTCACCGCGAAGCCGCGTAGGTATTGTCGACGGATTTTGCGAACGGCAATGCTTCCTTGAAGAGACCGGTCTGCACCATCGTTTTCATGGTGTTGTCGAAAGTCGGCTGGTCCACCGTGGCGACGGTGGGCACCCCGCCGAGATTGCGCTTAAGCGCCGGCACCAGGGCATCCATGTTGCTGTCGCCGAGAATCGGGGCAACCACTTTCGCCACCTCTTCCATCGGCGTGCTGTGCAGCCAGTCGTACGCCTCGTTTTGGGCGGCAAAAAACTTGCGCAGTACGTCCTGTTTTGTGCTCAGCATCTCCTCCTTCGCCAAAATCACCTCGACCATGCTGTGCGGTGCGCGCATGTACTTTTCGTGCTGCGCCGGATCGACCAGATCGATTATCGAATAACCGGCGTTCTCCTTGAGCGCGATGGTGGTGCCGGGCTCCCAGAGCGTCACGACGTCCACTCGGTTTGTCTTCAGAGCCGAAATGATCGCCGTCATGTTGCCGAGGGGCACGATCTTGATATCGCGCGAGGCGTCCAGCGATCCGAGATGCGCGAGCAAGTTGGCGAAGGCCCAGCTTCCCGACCCGATCGCCGAGATGCCGATCGTGCGGTCTTTCAGATCTGCGGGACTTTTGATCTTGCCTTTGAGCTCGTTCTGCCCCAACAGCGAGTAGATCTCCATGTTGTGCGACATCCCGATGATCTTGACGGGCCGGTTCTGAAACTGAGCCTGGAGCGAAGTGGACGCCGCGAGATAGCCGATGTCGATGTCGCCGCTGAGCAGCGCGGTCAGCACCTTGGCGCCGCCCGGGATGGCAATGCGCTCAAGATCGATCCCGTGCTTGCGGAAAAACCCCTTCTGGATGCCTGCATACATGCCCAGCTGCGCGAGCGAGGTGGTGTCGCCGACTTTCACTTTGATCAGATCGTCGGCATCTGCCTTCGGCATCGGCAACGCAGCGACTAGCAAGGTGGCGGCCGCAACCACCGCGAGCATCACGCTTCGGCCATTGATCGAGATTTTCATGACATCCGTCCAACGTGTTTCATGCGGAAAGGGTCGAGCCTAGCTGACAACGACAACTTGGGGCGGCAGGCCGTGAACACGAGCGTTTATCATCGCCAATGCCTGATAGGGTGTCAAACACCGACAGCGGCGCTGAAACAACGCGCGGCCGCTCTTTCTGATTTTCGCTTTGGGCTGGAGCAGCACATCCCGGCCGGGACTGTGCCTGGCGGAGCGTCTCTCGCGTCCGCCTCTACGCTTCGTCCAGCCCGATATCGACCGCCGGCGAGGCCTGAATCATTTTGCTTGAGGACACATAGTCGACGCCGGTTTCAGCAATCGCGCGCACCGTATCGAAATTGACCCCGCCGGAAACTTCCAAGGGGATCTTGCCGTCGACGATTTTCACCGCCGCCCGCATATCATCGAGGGACATGTTGTCGAGCATGATGACGTCGGCGCCGGCGGAAAGCGCCTCGCGCACCTGCGCGAGGCGGTCGCACTCGACCTCGATCTTCGTGAGCGCCGGCGCTGCCTCCCGCGCGCGCGCAACAGCTTTTGCAATGCTGCCGCAAACCGCGATGTGGTTGTCCTTGATCATTACACCGCTATCGAGACCAAAACGGTGATTGCTCCCGCCCCCGCATGTCACCGCGTGTTTTTGCAGCGCGCGCAGGCCCGGCGTGGTCTTGCGCGTGTCGATCAGTTTCGCCTTGGTGCCCTTGATTGCGTCCATCCAGCGCGCTGTCTCAGTGGCGATTCCGGAAAGATGCTGCACGATATTGAGCGCGGTGCGTTCGACGGTAAGCACGCTGCGCGCGTTGCCCGCGACCTTGAGCAGGATGGCCTTTGCCGGTACCCGGTCGCCGTCGGCCGCGGCGACGCCGATCGCAAGCGATGGGTCATAGCGGCGGAAACAGGCCGCCGCCACCTCAATGCCGGCCAGACTGAGCGGCTGACGCGCGTTCATGGCGAAGGCGCCCTGCGCGTCGGCGGCAATCATCGCGAGCGTCGTAACGTCGCCATGGCCGATGTCTTCGGCGAGCCAAAGGTCGATGAGGCGGTTTATCATGTAAAGGTCAAGCATCGCGCGATCGGCTCCGTCGGGCACTATCTGGCACCGTATTAGACGACAATAATTCCGGTCGCGACCAATGCAATACGGCCGGTGCGCAGCGGTTGGCATTTCCGCCTGCTCTTTTTTATTTCGGGTGCCCGCCCTGCCCCAAAAGCGGAGATTCACCGACGTTATGCCGCGCGGGAAGCCGCGGCCGGTGAACGAAAGCGTCTCGCCATGATTTGACGGGCCTACGCCAATCCAAATTATTGAGCAGCGAGGCCCACATCCGGCGTAGCCGGTGTCGCAGTTTTAAATTGACGCGACTGTTCGGCATTCGCCGGGTCGGTCGGGCCCCGCTTTGATACGGCCGAGGCCGAAGAGCTTTTCTGTCTTCGTGGCACGCGTTGATGGGCGGCGCTACGCACCTCGGGATGTTTTGGTACAGAATTCAATGGCGGCGCGGGCGGCGGCAAGACCACCTCGCCGCTCGGCACGGAAGGCGCGGCGGCTGTGTCGTCGATCAGCGATGCGGCTGTCGGTTTCAAGGCAGGCGCCGGGTCCGGCACGGCTGTTGTCTTCCCGTTGATTGTGCTCGTCGTCAGCCCGGTGAGGGCCGACGAATTTTTTTCCAATTTTTCCCGCTGCTTCAGCGTGGTGACCGTGAGTTCCTCTTCGACCCGCTTCTCGTCCATCAACTTAACGACACGGTCTACCTGCCTGCGTAATTCTTCATAGGCAACTTGTTTGCGTCCGATCATATAAGCCAAATAGCTGCTGGCTGCGATGACCGAGACTGCCGCAACCATCGTCAGGATTGACCTGGCAACGAAAACGATAGCTTCACCCCGCCACGACCGGTTGCTCTCCGTTGGGAGCGGGCGTGACGGACGGCGTGATTGGCGTACCGGAGAAGAAGGCGACATTGCATGCGCTCCGTGCCGGTTCGGCATATGCGGAGCCAGATTCGCGCTGATATGTCAAAGCAAAGATCGCCGGCGACACGTCCTAACGGTAATATCGCCCCTTCTATCAAGGGTGAAACCGAAAGTTCCTCGATGAATGCCTGTTGATGGAACGAGTGATCTTTATGCGTGTCAGGCACACTACGATCATGCCGGCTCGAACGTCACGCCGATGTTCGTGTCGGTCCGCCACTGCGTGCGGCAACGGCGGTGCTTACCGTCCACTATAAGTTCGAAGCTGTGCGGCAAGCCGAACGTTGTCGATACCCGAAGGGCCGCGCCGGTATGACTGAAATCACGCACCGTGCATTCAAGCTTGGGCGCTCTCTCGCTTAGCGAGATGAACGCGCCTTTGAGCATGCGCTTACGCCAAACTCCGCGCTTTTCATCCATAATCGTTTTCTCAATTTCCCACTGGCTGGTGTTTCTTTGCGAGATCTGCGTAGCAATCTGCCAAGCGGTAGCATTCCAATTTACGCCCCGCCGTCTTGGCTTGCTCCGCTTTCTCCCGAAGCCGATCGGACACCGCACGAAAATGATCGGCGACCGTGTAGGTGGCTGCGTTTTCTTCCCTCATGCGCACGTATCTAACCGGCTCACATTGTGAAGCCGATAAGCGCCGAAACAGATTTCGGGACATTTAGGTAAGCACATTTTAAGGAGTGGAATGCGCAGAAATCTCGGGACAAAGGGTTCGGCGGTATTCATCTAACCAAGCAGGGCCGCCAACGAGGTGTCTTGTTGCCGTGGTCAGGCATCGGTTTCAAAGCCCAACTCGCGTTTTTGACTTGATGTCGAAAGCCGGCGGTGGTCGAGTAAAATTGAGCGGGGTGCCGCCATTGGCGGTTGGAGACGTCGCATGAACGAGCATCACAATCCCAAGAGCATGCCCAAGAGCATGTCCGAGCGCGCTGACGAGCTCGAAGAGGAAAAAATGCACGAGATGGAGCGCATCATCACCAAATCGACGCTTGGCTATCTCATGGATGGGCGGGTCGAAATGGATGCCGGCGCGACGACCATGGCCAGGCACCCGGGCAAATATTTTCTCATGGGCGAAGATCCGCGGCTGCCGAAAATGCCCGAGAAGCCGACACTGGTTGACTACTTTCGGCACCGCTTCGCCTCAACCGCACACCTCCTGCAAAGTGCCACCCACGCCCTGAAGGGCGGCCAGCCGGAGAAGGTTGTTCTAGCCTGTCTGCTGCACGATATCGCCGTCGTCAGCTTCATCCGCTGCGATCACGGCTACTGGGGGGCGCAGATGATCGAGCCCTACGTGGACGAGGAAGTGGCTTGGGCGATCAAGATGCACCAGGCACTACGCTTCTTTCCAGATGACTCGGTCGGCTATGGTTATCCCGACCTCTACAAGAAATTTTTTGGGCCGGACTACAAGCCAGAGCCCTACATCGTGGAGGAATATAAACGCGCGCGACAGCACAAATGGTACATGACCTCGCGCCTGATCTGCGTGAACGACATCTACTCATTCGACCCGAACGCCAAAGTTAATATCGATGACTTTGTCGACATCATCGGCCGCAATTTCAAGCAGCCAAAGGAAGGCCTCGGCTTCGACAACAGCCCGTCGGCGCATATGTGGCGTACCATCATGTGGCCGACACGATTTCTGTAAGCGAAACAAAACCCAAAATGGATGGCGGCAGGTCCGGTTTGGGTCGACAAGCGCCGGGCACAAGCTCATGCCTAGCGTGGCGGATTGGCCGTTAAGGTTGTTTTGCTCCGCTCGCCTTGCTCCTCTTTTTGCCTTTGACGGCTTTCGCTAAGCTGCCGCCGATTTGCGGTAACTGTCACTCTTTTAGTGAGTTTATGGCGTGATCAATATTGTGGTTCCGATGGCGGGACGGGGCGCGCGTTTTTCCGGAACGGAATATGCCGTACCAAAACCGCTCATCGAAGTTCGTCCCGGAAAGCGGATGATCGAGTACGTCATTGACTATCTGACGCTCCCTGAGCCGCATCGATTTATCTTCGTTTGCCGCGGCGAACATGGTCGCGCGTACAACTTGCAGAACTTTTTTCGCGGCAAAACGAGCGACCATGAAATCATTTTTACGGAACGCCTCACGGAGGGCCCTGCCGCCTCCGCCCTTCTGGCCGGGCGCTTCATCGAAAACGACGAGGAGCTTTTGGTCGCTTATTGCGACATGTTCTTGACCATCGATATGGTCCGCTTCTTGGAATGGAGCCGCCGGCGCGGTGCCGATGGCAGTGTTATTGCCTATCGGTCGGCGAACCCGATGGATTCCTATGCGAAGATTGATGCCAACGGTCGTGTTGCAGAAACCGCGGAAAAGGTCTTGATCAGCGACACGGCCACGGCCGGCCTTTATTATTTTCGCCGAGGCAGGGACTTCGTTTCGGCCGCCCGCACGATGCTCACCAGCAGGCGGGATCAAAGCGTCGAGTTATTCGTCAATCCCTGCTTTAATGAATTGATCCGGCAAGGCAAGACCGTGCTTGCCTATCCAATCCGGCGCGACGAGAAGATCGAGATGGGAACACCGGACGATCTTCGACAGTCGCAGCTCTGGCTTGGTCAGCCGACAGTCCAATCCGTCTGAACCGCCGATGCGCCGAAACTTTCTCAAAGGGCTCCGATGCATCGCAGACGGCTTGCGATTTCATCCGCGACGGACCCTGCGCCACATCTGGATTGTTAATCCATTTGCGCCCGCGACAGGGAAAATCTTCAGCCTCAGAATTAATGGCGAAATCTTCCTGAGGGATTTCACGCAGGCGTGCGACGAAGCCGCAATGAATCCCTTTCTCATGTGGGGAACATTGCTCGGCTGCGTGCGTGAAGGCGGCTTCCTGAAGCACGACCACGATATTGACATCGGCATTCTTGCCCGGGATTGGCCGAAAAGAACGCTGCTGATCGAAGCGATGCGCAGGCGCGGCTATCGGCTCGAGTTTGACCGCAATTACAAGATGAGATTCATGGGCCGCGATTTGCTCGGGTATTTGGATGTCGATGTTTTTTTCCCCTGGGAAGGCAAGATGGTCTGTTGTCACGACCACGAAAGCCGCCAATACGGCGCATGGTTTCCTGCCGATGCATTCAACAATTTCCGCAGGGTCTCGTTCGCGGGCACGAGCGTATTAATTCCGGATCCACCGGAGCGCATTCTTGAGACGGTGTACGGCGATTGGCGCACTCCGGTAAAGAAATACGACTGGTTTCGTATCCCCAACTGGCTTCACATTGCGGAAGGCGCGGCCTGGCCGAAGCTTACGGACGAATGCACCTAGCGGCTCTTGTCCGCTTTTCCCCTTAGCGGCACCTAACCCGGACTTCGAACGCTTGGTGGGCGGTGACGGACTCGAACCGCCGACATCCTGCGTGTAAAGCAGGCGCTCTACCAACTGAGCTAACCGCCCACTCAGAGCCAAATACAGCCGTTACGCCACGCGATGCAAGCGGGGATGCGAGCCGGAGTGCAAACAAGCACATCGGGTACGAAAACGGCGCCTTGCGGCGCCGTTTCCAGCTTTGGATTGGCAGCTACGCTTAATGCGCAGTCAGGCCGGAACCGTCCTCGTCGGCTGCGGGCTCCGCGGCCGCGGTGCCGGCCGCAAGTTTTGCACTCGCCTCGTCCCATTCGATGGGCTTGGGCGTGCGCACCAGGGCACGGGTGAGCACTTCGTCCATGCGGGTAACCGGAACGATCTCCAGTCCCTTTTTGATCGCGTCGGAAATTTCCACCAGATCCTTGGCGTTTTCCTCCGGGATCAGCACGGTCTTCATGCCGCCACGTGCGGCAGCCAACAGCTTTTCCTTCAAGCCGCCGATCGGCAGCACGCGTCCACGCAGCGTAATCTCGCCGGTCATGGCGACGTCACGGCGCACGGGAATTCCCGTCATCACCGAAACGATTGCCGTGACCATGGCGACGCCTGCGGATGGTCCATCCTTCGGCGTCGCGCCTTCCGGCACGTGCACGTGGATGTCGCGCTTGTCGAACAGCGGAGGCTCGATGCCGAAGGCAACCGCGCGGGAGCGGACATAGGACGCCGCAGCCGAAATCGATTCCTTCATGACGTCACGCAGATTGCCGGTGACGGTCATTTTGCCCTTGCCGGGCATCATCGCGCCTTCGATCGTGAGCAATTCACCGCCGACGTCGGTCCAGGCAAGCCCTGTAACGACACCGATGAGGTCTTCTTCCTCGATCTCGCCATAGCGGAATTTCGGCACGCCAAGGTAGTCGCCGAGGCTGGCGGCCGTGACGCTGATGCTCTTCTTCTTCGACGTCATCAACTCCTTCACCGCCTTGCGGATCAAGGTTGAAAGCTCGCGCTCGAGATTGCGCACGCCGGCTTCCCGCGTGTAACGGCGGATCAGCGTGATGAGCGCTTCGTCGTCGATCGACCATTCCTTGGATTCAAGGCCGTGCTTGACCACCGCATGCGGGATCAGATGCTTGCGGGCGATCTCGACCTTTTCATCTTCCGTGTAACCGGCGATGCGGATGATCTCCATGCGGTCCATCAATGGCGGCGGAATATTGAGCGTATTCGCCGTGGTGATGAACATCACGTTGGACAGATCATAGTCGACCTCGAGGTAGTGATCGTTGAACGTGTGGTTCTGTTCGGGGTCGAGCACTTCCAGCAAGGCCGATGACGGATCGCCGCGGAAATCCGCGCCCATCTTGTCGACCTCGTCGAGCAGGAACAGCGGATTAGAGGTCTTTGCCTTGCGCATCGACTGGATGATCTTGCCGGGCATCGAGCCGATGTAGGTCCGCCGGTGACCGCGGATTTCGGCCTCGTCCCGGACACCGCCAAGCGACACGCGCACGAACTCGCGGCCGGTCGCCTTTGCGATCGACTTGCCAAGCGAGGTCTTGCCGACGCCCGGAGGCCCGACGAGGCAGAGAATCGGCCCGGTCAGCTTGTTGGCGCGTTGCTGGACCGCGAGGTATTCGACGATGCGTTCCTTGACCTTTTCCAGGCCATAGTGGTCGGCATCGAGAATCTGCTCGGCGAGCGTGAGATCCTTCTTGACCTTGCTCTTCTTGTTCCACGGAATAGAGAGCAGCCAGTCGAGATAGTTGCGCACGACCGTTGCCTCCGCCGACATCGGAGACATCTGGCGCAGCTTCTTGAGCTCGTGCGTGGCCTTCTCGCGGGCTTCCTTGGAAAGCTTGGTCTTCTTGATCTTGTCTTCCAGCTCCTGAAGTTCGTCACGGCCTTCTTCGTCGCCGAGCTCCTTCTGGATCGCCTTCATCTGCTCATTGAGATAGTACTCGCGCTGCGTCTTCTCCATTTGGCGCTTGACGCGCGTGCGGATGCGCTTTTCCACCTGCAGCACCGAGATCTCGCTCTCCATCAAGCCGAGCACCTTTTCCAGGCGCTGGGTGACGGAGGCCGTCTCCAGGATGTCCTGCTTGTCGGAAATCTTGACGGCAAGATGCGACGCGACGGTGTCGGCGAGCTTGGCGTAATCCTCGATTTGCTGGATCACGCCGACGACTTCCGGCGAAACTTTCTTGTTCAGCTTTACGTAATTCTCGAATTCGGTGACGACCGAACGCGCCATCGCTTCCGACTCGACACGTTCACCCATGTCGTCGACCAGCGCAGTGGCATCGGCTTCATAGTAGTCGTTGCGGTCTGTGTATTTGAGGACCTTCGCACGCGTCGCGCCCTCGACCAGCACCTTGACGGTGCCGTCGGGCAGCTTGAGCAGCTGCAGAACGCTCGCCAGCGTGCCGACCTCGAATATCGCGTCGGTCGCCGGATCGTCATCGGAGGCGTTTTTCTGCGTCGCGAGGAGAATAAAGGTGTCAGAACGCATCACTTCTTCCAGCGCCTTGATCGACTTTTCACGGCCGACGAAAAGCGGGACGATCATGTGCGGGAACACCACGATGTCGCGCAGCGGCAAAACCGGATAGGCCCGGGTTTCGCCGGGTTGCAGCTGGGGTCGTGGCTTGTTGGTCATTGGCCTTGGTCCTTTTGTTGTGCCCCCGCCGTTCGACCCGCTGATGCGGCATCGCACGACAGTGCCGGTAGGATGGGCCAGGAGGCGCGAAACGCAGGTGTTCGGCGCTCTTGGAGGGAGGCTACGAAATCCTCGCCCAGTCGGTAGTTAGATACGACCTTTCGTATGCCAGTTCGCTTCGTGCGCTATACGTATGGCTGCAGGAAACAGTGCGCAAGAAGGCCCGCGATTCTCAGTAAAAGCGAGTCCCGCGTCAGTAACAACCCCGCAATTGGCGTGAATCCGCAGCCTTTTCTGAATATTTTTGGCCGCCCTGCCGGTCCTCAGGCGCTGGCGCTGCCGCTTTCGGCCGTGCGGTCGCTGCGGTCCGCATAGATATAGAGCGGCCGGGCCGTGCCCTCGACGACCTCCTTGGAGATCACGACCTCCTCGACGCCTTCCAGGCTCGGCAGGTCGAACATGGTGTCGAGTAGGATGCCCTCCATGATCGAGCGCAGGCCACGGGCGCCGGTCTTGCGGTCGATCGCCTTGCGGGCAATCGCCCCGAGAGCCTCTTCGGCGAGGGTCAGGTCGATCGATTCCATCTCGAAGAGCCGCTGGTACTGCTTGACCAGCGCATTTTTCGGCTCAACCAGGATCTTCTTCAGCGAAGCCTCGTCGAGGTCTTCGAGCGTGGCCACGACCGGCAGGCGGCCGACGAATTCGGGAATCAGGCCGTACTTGAGCAGGTCTTCCGGCTCGACTTCGCGGAAGATTTCTCCCTGCTTGCGATCCTCAGGGGCGACCACCTTGGCGCTAAAGCCGATCGAGGTGGACCGGCCGCGCGCCGAAATGATCTTCTCGAGGCCGGCAAACGCGCCGCCGCAGACGAACAGGATGTTGGTCGTATCCACCTGCAGGAATTCCTGCTGAGGATGCTTGCGGCCGCCCTGCGGAGGCACCGATGCGATCGTGCCCTCCATGATTTTCAGAAGGGCCTGCTGCACGCCCTCGCCCGACACGTCGCGCGTAATCGACGGGTTGTCGGATTTCCGTGAAATCTTGTCGATTTCGTCGATGTAGACGATGCCGCGCTGCGCCCGTTCCACGTTGTAGTCGGCAGCCTGCAGCAGCTTGAGAATGATGTTCTCGACGTCTTCGCCGACATAGCCTGCCTCGGTGAGCGTCGTCGCGTCAGCCATCGTGAACGGCACGTCGAGGATGCGCGCCAGCGTCTGCGCCAGCAGCGTCTTTCCCGAGCCGGTCGGACCAATGAGCAGAATATTCGACTTCGCAAGTTCGACGTCGTTGTGCTTGGCCTGATGGTTGAGCCGCTTGTAGTGATTGTGGACGGCAACCGAGAGCACCTTCTTGGCGTGGTCCTGCCCGATCACGTAGTCATCCAGCACCTTGCGGATTTCCTTCGGCGTCGGAATCCCATCGCGCGACTTCACCAGCGAGGATTTGTTTTCCTCGCGAATGATGTCCATGCAGAGCTCTACGCATTCATCGCAGATGAATACCGTCGGCCCCGCGATAAGCTTGCGGACCTCGTGCTGGCTCTTGCCGCAGAACGAGCAGTAGAGAGTATTTTTGGAATCGCTGCCGCCGACTTTGCTCATTCCATTCTCCGTCACACGCTTTCGTACTTCCGGTGGCCGGCGACTCCCCGCTTACCGCCGCACGCAACGAAGCAAGTTTCGCGCCGCAACTCCAGCACGGCGAACCTCATTTTGGGAAGGCCCGCAATCCCTTCTCTCTCCCACCATAAGCGAAGCATGCTAACGACGTGATAATCAAGATTCTATTAACGATAACGTTGCACTCACAACTGCAAAAGCGGCCCCTTCAGGGCATCCGGTTCTAGGCAGAAAGTCGGGCTGGAACCCGGCCGCAGAACCGTCAGGCGGGCTTGGGCAGCGTCTCCTCAGGTCGCTTGTCGATGACCTTGTCAACGAGTCCGAAGTCCCGGGCGGCTTCCGCGGTTAGAAAATAGTCGCGCTCGAGCGCGTCTTCGATTTTCTTCAGCGACTGGCCGGTATGCTTGACGTAGATCTCGTTGAGTCGCTTTTTCAGGTTCAGAATCTCCTGGGCGTGCAGCATGATGTCGGTCGCCTGGCCCTGAAAGCCCCCCGAGGGCTGGTGGACCATGATGCGGGCGTTCGGAAGCGCGAATCGCTGGTCCTTGGCGCCGGCGGCCAGCAGCAGCGACCCCATCGAGGCGGCCTGGCCTACGCATAAAGTCGATACCGGCGGGCGCACGAACTGCATCGTGTCATAAATCGCCATGCCCGACGTCACCACTCCGCCGGGCGAGTTGATGTACATGGATACTTCTTTTTTCGGGTTCTCGGCCTCCAGGAACAGAAGCTGAGCCACGACAAGGGTCGCAACCCCGTCCTCGATCGGCCCGGTGATGAAGATGATCCGTTCCTTCAGGAGCCGCGAGTAGATGTCGTAGGCCCGTTCGCCACGGTTGGTCTGTTCGACCACCATGGGCACCAGATAGTTCATATAGGTATCGACGGGATCTCTCATTTCGTCTCCTTGACGCGAATCATGTCGGCTAGATTAGCCCTGCCGCCTGCGCGATGATCTATTTTCCCACAGGCCGCCGCGCAAGCCTTGGCAGGTAAGACATGGCGGCGAAGACATGGCTGGCAAGACATGGCTGGCAAGACATGGTCGGTCATTTGGCCGCTCATGCAGCCGAATCGTCATCCTTATAAAGCTCATCACGCGAAACTTTGCTTTCGCTCACGGTCGCGAGCTCGAGCAGGAAATCGACCACTTTTTCTTCGAATATCGGAGCCCGCAACGCCGCGATGGCCTGCGGATTTTGCCGGTAATAATCCCACACCCGTTGCTCCTGACCGGCAAACTGGCGCGCGCGTTCCATCACGGCGCGGTTGAGTTCGTCGTCGGCAACCGTGATTTTGTTCTTTTCTCCGATCTCGGCGAGCACGAGACCAAGCCGCACCCTACGTTCGGCAATTCCGCGATATTCAGCCTTTGCCTTTTCTTCCGTCGTGCCCTCGTCGGCGAAG
>Ga0134128_10002881_pt1 | contig 21136 bp, 10 predicted proteins | sample KB31754_FD_96462 | JGI IMG/M metagenome (GOLD analysis project Ga0134128, IMG submission 96462) | Terrestrial soil microbial communities with excess Nitrogen fertilizer from Kellogg Biological Station, Michigan, USA - KB3-175-4 | ecosystem: Environmental > Terrestrial > Soil > Unclassified ...
AATTATGGCTGGTTGTTCCTTGCAGATAATAACCTGAACACTAACGAATTTATTCTGACCATTAATTATGATGGCCAGCGTACTCAGGGATATGGCGGAACTACTTTTCTGACTCATGCTCCGGTTGGCGGCAGTATGACTCCTTCGAAGTTTGGAATTACAGGAGGATGGGCCGGCGCAAGAACTACCAAGGACTTACCGAATCTTTTCCCTGATTATACAGGCGATAAAGATAAAAGAGCTGAATTTTATACTGACGGCCAGAATATAGAGATCAACGATATCACCCAGTTCAACGACGGTTTTTCTATTACAAAGTTCAAAAATGTAACCCGCAGTGGTTCCCCCGGAAGCAGCCTTGATTATTCTGATGTAGATATGCCTATTTTCCGTTTGCCTGAAATGTATCTTACTTATGCAGAAGCTACTTTGCGGGGTGGAAACGGCGATAAAGCCTTGGCGCTTCAATATGTAAATACTCTTCGCGAAAGAGCTTATGGCAACACATCGGGAGATATTTCTGCCGGAGATCTTACTCTTGATTTTTTATTGGATGAAAGAGGTCGTGAATTATATTGGGAGGGATACAGAAGAACGGACCTGATTCGTTATGGCAAGTTCACTTCTTCCAGCTATGTCTGGCCATGGAAAGGCGGTGTGAAATCCGGAACCGGAGTTCAGGATTACCGTAACCTTTATCCATTACCTAATACAGACGTAACCGCTAATCCCAACCTCGTCCAAAATCCTGGTTATTAATTTTTAAAAATAATTTTGTATGAAAAATATATTTAAAATTCTTCTCGCGGCCATCATGATCACAGGGCTTTGGTCGTGCAAAAAAGATGAAAAGAAAGTAATTCTTGAAGGCGGAACTCCTCCTGTTTTAACTTCCTCTGATTCAACTGCCATACCATTATCAAACGACACAAAAGATAATACTGCATTTACACTAAGCTGGACCAATCCTGAATACAAGTTCAATACAGGCATTAGCTCTCTTGATGTAAATTATAATATCCTTATTGACACCACCAGTGATTTCAGCAACCCTGATTTGAAAACAGTTTCTGTAGGAACTGATCTTTCAAAAACATTCACACAATCTGAATTCAATGATATTTTATTGAACCAGCTTCAGTTAAAACCCGGAATCAGTCATAAACTGAATATTCGTGTGGATGCATTTTTAAATGGTAATGCTGCCCTGTTATCGTCAAATAATTTGAGCATTAATGCTGTTCCCTATGCGATACCGCCAAAAGTACAATTGCCGGTAAACGGAGAATTATTTTTAATAGGGAATGCCACACCGGGAGGAGATGCTTCAGGTTGGAATAATCCTGTGCCGGTGCCAAGTCAACAATTTACACAGGTAACTCCAACTCTTTATGAAATAACTATTGATCTGATCGGGGGTAAGCAATATCTGGCTATACCTGTAAACGGATCATGGGATCATAAATATGCAGTGAAAAACGGACCAGCAGCTTCAGGTGGGGATTTCGGATATGATTGGTCAGATAATTTTCCTGGCCCCGGCACTTCAGGTAAGTATAAAATTTCTCTTGATTTTCAACGGGGAAAATTTACAGTGACACCTCAATAATCAAAATATTTAAAAAATTTTCTGTAAAAACAAGCTCATGAAATATTTATCAAAATTATTTGTAGGATTGGCAGTGGTCCTCGCATTTTTTGCCTGTGAGAAAAAAGTGCCCGATCTGCCATTTTATAAAAATGGAACAGCATCTGTATTAAGTGCCTCCACAACTACGATTGCGCCCACGGCCAGCGATTCTGATAATGTGGCATTGACACTGAATTGGACTTTTCCACAATATGCCACTGATTCTTCTAACATAAAGTATCTGATCCAGATAGATAAGGCCGGTGGTGATTTTTCAAATGCCTATACACGTACCGTGATGGATTCTTTGCACACGAATTTTCTTGCAAAAGATTTAAACAACATCCTATTGGGTTATGGTTTCCCGTATAATGTTGCCCAGGATATGGATGTGCGATTGATTTCTTCTTATGCAAATAATAATGAAAGGATCAATTCCAACTCGATAACAATAAAAGTAACTCCTTATGTTACTCCACCAAAGGTAACTCCTCCTGCAACAAATGAATTGTATCTCGTTGGCGATGCAACACAAGGTGGCTGGAACAACCCGGTTCCCGCTCCAAGTCAGAAATTCTCTAAATTGGATTCAGTAACCTATGCCGGCGTTTTCAACCTGGTTGGCGGAAAACAATATCTTGTGTTGCCCAGGAATGATGGAAACTGGGACCATAAATTTTCTGTAGCTGACAATTCTATACCAGGATTGGCTGCGGGCGGTGATTTCGGATATGATCTGCCTTCGAATTTCCCTGGCCCGGCCACTTCAGGATGGTATAAAATAGTCTTGGATTTCCAATCAGGCAAGTTCACGGTAACTCCTTTCGCATTTGCTGTACCGGATAAATTATTTATTGTTGGTAACGCCACTCCTGGTGGGGATGCTACGGGATGGAATAATCCTGTTCCTGTTCCTTCCCAACAATTTACAAGAACCAGTTCTTCTGAATTCACCATAACCCTTCCTTTTATTGGCGGCAAACAATATTTGTTACTCCCGGTAAATGGAAGCTGGGATCACAAATTCTCAGTTGCCGATAATACAATTGCAGGCTTAGCTGCTGGTGGCGATTTTGGTTATGATTTGCCTGCCAACTTCCCAGGGCCTGATGCAAGCGGAACGTATAAACTGACTGTAAATTTCGCTGCCGGTTCTACCGGACAATTCACGACGGTGAAGCAATAGGTTTCTAAATATTTTCAAAGAACTGCCCCAAAAAATGGGGCAGTTTTTTATGCCTTTAATTTCTGTGAAAGACAGAAATTGAATTTGTTTGCAAAAACATATCTTTCTTCCGGTAATTTACCCAGCTCTTATTTATTTTTATCAGGTTCTTATTTTTAAAATCCTTTTATCCAAAATCATTGATTTTTCATCATTCTTTTATCTATCTTTCCCCTCTCTTTCATTTACCAGATTTTTTTTAAAATGATTAGAAAGTCCACGCTTTTATTTTTTGTTTTTGTATCCATTTTTTTTATTCAATTTTCTGATGCACAAAAAAAAACCGGTGAAGGAACGCCGGTCGAAGTTGTGCTTACTCCCTATAAAACCACACTTCTTGCAGATGGAAAAGATGAAGCGATTATAAAAGTATCTGTTGTTGATAAACTGGGAAACGAACTTTCGGATGCAAATAATCTCATTCAGTTTTTTGTTACCGGCGATGCGAAAATTATTCACATTGAAAAGGGAGATCCGGGCGATGGGAAAATAACAAATGTTTCTGGTGAAAACGCCAAAGAAACTTCATTTACCGGAAATTGCCGTGTGATTTTACAGGCAGGAAAAACGCCGGGGCATGTCAAATTCAAAGCAGGTTCAAAAGGGTTGTGGGACGGAAGCACAGACATCATTACCGTAAACCCGAATCAGGAAATAAACACTGCAGATGATCCTTATCTTTTTTCAAAATTACATATTCATTCATCTGCAAAACCAGAAGGCAAAATCCTTGGAGCTGATATTTCTTTTCTTCCACAACTGGAAGCAAGAGGAATGAAATTTTCTGATAGCGGCGTTCAAAAAGATGTGTTTGAAATTTTAAAAGATCATGGATTTAATTATATCCGTCTAAGATTGTTTATTGATCCTGCGAGCGACAGTGGTTATTCTCCAGGAAAAGGCTTTTGTGATTTGCCTCATACTTTAGAAATGGCAAAACGAATTAAAAAAGCCGGAATGAAATTTCTTTTGGATTTTCATTACAGTGATACCTGGGCGGATCCGGGAAAGCAATTCAAGCCTGAAGCCTGGAAAAGTCTTGACTTCAAAGAACTCGCAAAAAAAGTTTTTGATTATACCACTAACGTTCTACAAACTTTAAAAGCGCAGGGAACATTGCCCGATATGGTGCAATGCGGCAATGAGATCAATCACGGAATTTTGTGGCCAACAGGAAATGTGCAACATTTGGACAGCCTTGCCACTCTGTTAAATGCAGGGATAGCAGCTGTAAAAATTACTGATCCTTCCATCATTACCTTACTTCATATCGCATTAGGCGGACAAAATACGGAATCGGAATTTTTCATCGATAATATGATGAAGCGCGGCGTTTCTTTTGATGTGATTGGAGAATCTTATTATCCAAAATGGCATGGAACTTTGGAGGATTTGAAAAACAATCTGACCTTGCTTCACAAAAAATATCATAAGCCTGTGATTGTTGCCGAGTATTCCCAATTAAAAAAAGAAGTGAATCAAATCGCGTTCTCTATTCCTGGAAATAAAATGGAAGGAACGTTCATCTGGGAACCTTTAAATACGTGGGAATCTATTTTCGATCGCGATGGAAAAGCGAATGATTTTATCAAAGTTTATGATGAAATAAAAAGAGAATTTCTAAAAAATCAAAACTAAAAGCGCACACCTTTTATGCAATTACATTTTATTGATTACGCAATTATTGGCCTTTATTTTTTGTTTGTGATTGGTATCGGATTTCTATTAAAACGAAGAATAAAAACGGCGAATGATTTTTTGATGAGCACAAGGAATATTCCGTTGTGGATCACCAGTCTTGCATTTATTTCCGCCAATCTTGGCGCCCAGGAAGTGTTGGGAATGGCTGCCAACGGAGCAAAATATGGATTATATACGGCGCATTTTTACTGGCTCGGCGCCGTTTTCGCCATGGTTTTTTTAGGACTTTTCATGATGCCATTTTATTATGGAAGTAAAGCGCGCAGTGTTCCCGAATATTTAAAACTTCGCTTTGACGAAAAGACAAGAACCTTTAATGCGTTTACGTTTGCAGCGATGACGATCTTTTCTTCCGGCATTTCTTTATATGCTTTGGCAATGCTCATGCAAACCATTTTGGGCTGGGATTTTAATATCTCTATCTGGGTTGCCGCCGGAATTGTATTGGCTTACACTTTTTTAGGAGGATTAACCAGTGCTGTTTATAATGAAGTACTCCAGTTTTTTTTAATAGTTTTAGGAATCGCACCGTTGGTTTATATAGGAATGCAACAGGCCGGAGGTTTGCATGGAATTCTGGCGAATGTTGAAAATGCCAAATTGCATTTATGGAAAGGAATGAGTAATCCTGCAGACAATCCGATGGGAACGGACGCATTCAGTATGATCTTCGGATTGGGATTTGTGTTGGCTTTCGGATATTGGTGTACTGATTTTTTAGTGGTTCAGAGAGCGATGATCTCTCATAATCTGAATGATGCCAGGCGCACACCAATCATTGCAGCTTTGCCTAAAATTTTTATGCCATTGATCGTGATTGTTCCGGGAATTATTTTATTAGCCCTGCAAAAACAATTTACAGGATTTGAGCTTCCTAAAAATATCAACGGTCAAACAGATTACAATATGGTTCTTCCGTTATTGTTATCCAAATTATATCCGAGCGGTATTTTAGGAGTTGGGATTACTGCGCTGATTGCATCTTTCATGTCAGGCATGGCAGGAAATGTAACAGCATTCAATACCGTTTTTACCTTTGATATTTATCAGAGCCACATTAAAAAACACGCCAGTGAAAAACATTACCTGGATGTGGGAAAAGCTACAACCGTTGTTGGAATTCTGTTGTCAATTCTTACCGCTTATGTGGCCAGGGGTTTCAACAGTATCATGGATTTGCTGCAGTTGGTTTTCAGTTTTGTAAATGCTCCTTTGTTTGCCACTTTTTTATTAGGAATGTTTTGGAAAAAATCTACTTCAAATGGCGCTTTCTGGGGATTGTTATCCGGTACAGCAACGGCTGCGCTTACTTATTCTTTGACAATGGCAGAAGGAAAAGGTGGATCAATCGCCAATCTTCATACTTTTTATTCCGGCACGAGCCAGGCATTTAATATTGCATGGATTTCGTTTACAGTTTGTTTTATTGTGACGGCCGTAATCAGTTTTTTTACCGAAAGAAAACCGGAAAATCAACTGGTGGGTTTGGTTTACAGTCTTACTCCGCGTCAACAGGATAAAAACAGGATCTGGTATAAAAATCCTTTGTGGATTGCGGTTATTGTTCTTGCGATCACCCTATTTTTAAATATTCTTTTCTATTAAATACAATAAGATGAATAAATTTTTTGATCTCCGTTTTGTGATTGGCGCCTTTTTTTTCGTAGTTGGTGTAATGTTATTAATATATAGTTTCACCAATCCAACTATTCAACATGCGTTGGTAAATCGTGGATGCGGACTTACATTTTTGGTCTTTGCAATTGTGATGATGCTGCTGGCAATAGGCAAAAAACCTCAGGATAAGTTTTAAAATAATAATGATTCGGTTGATCATTTTGCCAAACGCAAATATTATTTGTGGCTTGAAAATTTCTTAAAAAAAATATTGGAGCAATTTCTTCATGCTCATTTGTTATTCCTAAAACATAATTAAAGCATTGGGAAAACCAGTAAAATAAAAGAGGCCGTCTCTTTCGAGACAGCCTCCATTGGTTTTAAAATACAGGACGTTATTTCATTTGAACGACCTTACCATTAACTTGCTGATCACCAACTTTCAAAGTATAGATCAAAGCACCTTTATAAGGAGAAGGTACATTGTATTCAATGATTTGCGTGATGCCGGCTTGTAAATATCCCTGGTAAACTGTTTTCAGTTTCTGTCCAACGATATTATAAAGATCCATTGAAGCCATTCCTGAAACAGGTGATATCACTGAGAATTTCACCTTATTGGTAAATGGATTTGGATAGGCAGTAACTGAAAGCTTATTTACTGATTCAATATTATTGGCATTTGCTGTAGTCATATCCCTGTTAAAGTTAGAAGCACAGGTTTTTGCAGAAGGATAATATCCAAGGAAAACAGCGCCTCCGTCAAATGAGCGGTTTATGACGTCGACCGCATTATTGATATCAGAAATGGACACTCCTGCAGGTGGTGTCGCTCCGCCTAATACAGCACTTGCCAAATTGAGCAGATCCTGAACAGTTTTACCATTCATCCAGTTGATAAGACTGCTGTTGGTAGTTATTTTTAAACTACTAATCGCTGAGCTGCTTGCTGAACATGACAGAACTGTTGTAGAAGGACAAGTGGCTGAATTAATTTTTTGGGTTGTTAAATAGCCACTGTTGAGAACAACTCCTCCCAATGTGTTACCCGGAATGCTGATATTAAGTGCTAACGTGATAGACTGTGCTAAAAATACATTCGCTATCTTTTTGTTGTACAATGGCGGAAGGGCAGTGGTGATATTGTAAATTCCGCCTAACTTATCCGGTGTTTGTCCGCCTGGCATGTATTTGATCAGGTTGGTTGCTTCAGTTGCTGTATTACCCATTGTGAAACTCCTTGTGGCGCTTCCAAGCACCAATTTGTGGTTAGGCATGTTGGAAATGCTTGCTTCTATTAACCCGGGAACAGAAGATTTGGTTCCTGCTGCATAATACACTCCGGCCATGCAAACTTTCCCTCCTGTATTCCCATAAAATCCCTGGGTTACAGTGTAATATGGTCCGGTTGGAGTAACCGTCATACGGTAGCTGCATGTTGAGGCACTGATACAATTCGTAAGAGTATTAGTCACTCTAAGCGTTACGGTGTACGACCCAACGGTAGTGGTTGTAACAACTACTGTAGCACCAGACGCAGTAAGAGAGCCTCCGGCAAAAGAAGCACCGCTGGTATTGCTTGAAAATCCCCAAGAATAAGAATAAGGGCCGGTAGGACCACTAAAGGTTACCGGAGAACCTAAAGATGCTGAAGTAGGAGAACCAGAGCTACTGATGGTGCAGGAAGGTAATGGATTTACACTACTTCCTGCTGAAGCTGCACTTGCACACTTCCCACTTGCTGTTGCAATTGCTGTTATGACGTCGCCTGATGAAAGTGCACTAACTGTTTTACTCCAGTTTCCGCCACTTACGGTAGCTGCTCCCACTGAAGTTCCATTCACAAATACTTCCACACTGGCGCCGCTTTCATTAGTTCCTGTAACTGTTGTTGCGCCTGCGCAAACCGCGATAACAGTAGGTGTGGCTGTATTATCAGAAACGGTTACAGGCGTAGAAGGAGCACTGGAACAATTGGATGAAGTAGCAGTGGCAGTAATGACATCTCCTGCGGATACTGCAGTTACTGTTGCGCTCCATACTCCTCCGGTCACAGTTGCAGTACCTGCCTGGCTAGCGCCATTAGAAACAGTAATCGTTGTTCCATCAGCTTCACCACTTGTACCACTAACAACTGTAGAGCCGGCACAAAGAGGGCCAGTAACTGTTGGTGCGCCAGGTGTTTGATTTACCACAATAGTTACAGCAGTTCTTGGACTTTCACAATCTCCTGAAGCAACAGACACATAATAAGTAGTTCCGTTGACAAGTTTAGTGGACGGATCAAGTTCAAAACTATTGTTGGGATCCGAACCGCTATACCAGTGATACGTTCCTCCGTTTCCATCCGTTTGTGGCAGATCAGCAATAGTTTTATTGTCAGCACTGCAGAATGGACCTGCTGTTACGCTTGGAGCTGAAAGGTTACAACATGAAGTAAGAGTAAAAGAATTAACGCCGGTTTTAGTAACGACAGTGGTACTATTATCTGAAATAGTTAAAGTAACCATGTAGTTTCCTGCACTGGCATAAGTATGTAAAGTGTCTGGAATAGAATTAAGATCAGTAACTGATATTGGTGTCCCTGTAATTGTTCCGTCACCGAAGTCCCAGGTATATGTAAATGGCGCTGTCAGATTAGTTGCTGTTATGACAGGCGAAAAGTTAACAGCGAGTGAATTGCCACCTTCATTACATAAACCCGGGGTGAAAGTGAAATCCACATCAAGCTTTACTGTTACCGGTATAGGTTCACCTGGTTTAAATCTACATTTCGATGGCGTTGCAGGACATTGCCCGGCTGTGCTGGTACAGAAATTGGTATTTCCCGTACCCCATGAAATGAACTGATCACTGAGTGTAAAGCCACCAGGACATTGCGTTCCGGATAAAGAAGAGCCAAGAGAGAATGTGAGGTTATTAGCGCCGTTGTTAAGGTTTTGGCCGCTAAAACAATAGGAAATAGGAATAACGGTACTATTAGCGGTAATATTAAGATTGGCAACTACTGAAGCACCCACGCGTTGTGTGTTTGAACTTACGATAAGATGTAGTTCAGCGTTATTAAAAGGATCGCCTGAGCCACAATCAATTGAAGTATTTCCAGGCCCGGAAATATAAGCGCTCGTAATTCTTACATCGTTAGACGTACATTGTGTTTTGTCGCAATTCAGTGTTGTTTGCGAAAAGAGGCTTCCTGTGCATATTATAAAATATAAGGTAGCCAAAAAGCGAAAAAGCAAGGGACGCTGGCGCCACTTACCGGAAAGTGAATTTGATTTCATGTTGATTATTTTAAGATTAATGATGACTTTAGAAAATAGGAGGGACTTCAGGTCAACCGGTAAATTAATAAGTTTGGATTTCAGGTGACCAAATCATCTGGGAAAATTCAACAATAGGAATAAAAAATAGGGAGACTTTTTTAAAGGATAAAGGATAGCAATAAAACGTTTGAGGATTGGTGTTTTTACCAAGGTGCGGAGAACAAAAATAGTAAAGTTACTGGCATTACCTAACTTTTTTTAAATATTTTTTAAAAATATTTATTATCAATTGTCAATAGAATTGTGAAAATCCGGAAGAAAATAAAAAAAGCGCTTATTTAGCGATTGGATTCTGTTACCATATTTTCATTTTATTCCTTCATCACAGGTAATTCAATATAAGTAGCGAGATTTTTATTGCAATAAACGGTTTCAGTCGCTTTGATAAAATCATCAGGATTTGCCAAAAAAATATTCGGAACAAACTTTTGAGGATTTCTGTCTATCAATGGAAACCATGTGCTCTGGATTTGAATCATCATTTTATGCCCTTTCAAAAAAGTATGATTGATCTGATGGAGATCTATCAAAATTTCTTCTGGCTTATTGGGCACAAAAGGAATTGGTTTTTCAAAGCTTTTTCTAAACCTTCCCCTGAAAACCTCCATCGTTACCGGAAATTCATATCCGCTCATTGTAAGGCTTGCCGTATCAAAATTTGGATAAACATCAATCAGCTTTACAATAAAATCCGCATCAGTACCGGTAGTGCTAACCATCAGATGCGCCTTCACGTCGCCTGTGACTGTCAGGTTTTGTTCCAAACTATCAGCAATAAAACTAATGACATCAGGCCTTGTTGTTACAAAACGCTGGTCCTGCACCTGCCAGGTACGCCAATGGCTTTCAGGCCCATAAGTAGCTTCAATAGGTAATTGGCGGTAAGGAACGGGTTTTGCCGGATCGCTTACGTAACTTACTGATCCAACAGTGGCGCCCGGTTTATTAAAGCTGCACAATCCATTTGCGTGAGTATAAAGGTTTTTATATTCTGCTTCTTTGGGTGGCCAGGTATCGTATGTTTTCCATTTATTGGTGCCCGTTTGGAAGCAGGTGGCTTCGGGAAATTTGCGTTCATCTTTTCCTTTCAGCCAATGATCAAACCACTCTTTTTGTATGTTTTGAAAATAGGCGGAAGTATTACTTTCAAAATTGATCTTGCCAAGGCTATCGCCGTTTGGCCATGCCCATTCTCCGTGAAACCAGGGACCAAGAACTATAAAATTCCGGTTGAAAGTATCTTTCTTTTCTAAATGACTGTACATAATTTGCGGGCCGTTCAAATCTTCCTGGTCGTAATATCCGCCCACATGCATTACCGGGATGGAAGGATAATTAATTTGTGTAAGCATGGATTCTTTTTTCCAGAAACTGTCATAATTGGGATGCTCCACAAAATCATTCCACGCAGCAAGGCGTTTTTTATAATACTTTTCATTTACATTTTTTAAAGGCCCGAGTTTCAGATACCAGTTATAAAGATCGAACTGCGGAAAAGGAAAATCGCTGTTTGCCTCTTTTGCATTTTCCACCATATAACTGTATTCAAAACCATAGCTGAGCCTGAAAGCACCGTTGTGGTGAAAATCATCGCCAAGAAACATATCAGCAGGCGAAGCTTGTGGTGAACTGGCTTTCAGAGCAGGATTGGGATCGCTGATCGCATCAAGAGCGGTATAACCAAGATAAGAAATACCGAAAATTCCGGCTTTGCCGTTATTGTGCGGAAGATTTTTTAGCAACCATCCAACCGCATCAGAAGCATCGGTACTTTCGTCCGTTCTCTTTGGATCTTTCAAATGATAAAGCGGTCTTGTCATTTCAAAAGTTCCTTCGCTTTTAAACTTTCCACGAATATCCTGCCTGACAAATATGTATCCTTCTTTTGCCATGTTGCGATAATAAGCAGGCAGTAAATCAACATTTATCGTCGAATCATCTTTTAGCGGAACGTCTGCTCCGTAAGGAGTTCTTTGTATAAGAACAGGAACATCGTGCGAAAAATTTACAGGCAAAAGCGCCACAGTAAACAACTTCACTCCATCACGCATCGGCACCATATAACTTTTTTTGATGTAACTGGTAACGGTATCTGTTTGTGCTTTGCTAAAAGAAAACAGACACATGAATAAGAAGATAAAAAGTAATTTTTGTTTCATGGATGAAAGTTTTTGTAAATGCAACACAATTTAAGGGAATGTTTAATGCAAATAAATCGGCTCTGGAGAAAAAAAGCATATTAAAAAAGGAATTGCTCTTTTCTATTTCGGGAATTATTGGTTCACTTCTTGTACAAATATGCCTGAATATTTTGTTATAGGTTTATATGCCCGTAATTTTGCACTTTCAAAAAACAAACTAAAATCAAAGACATGAAAAGACTATTTTTTATACCGGCAGCAGCAGCGGTTTTATTCCTGGCTTCCTGTGGTGGTAACGGATCAAATGAGAACAACAATGCCACAGCTCCAACAGATACAACATCTGCTTCTGCGGCATCAGAAGCACCTGGTTCAGATATTCCTGGTATTGATACCGTTCAGGTTAGTAATGATATCAAACTGACCGGAGATGACGCAATGAAGTATGACCGTACTCTTTTCAAAGTGAAAGCTGGCCAACCGGTTACTTTAGATTTTAAAAATGTGGGTAAACAACCAGCAGCAGCGATGTCTCATAACGTAGTGATATTACAACAGGGAACTGATGTTCAGGCTTTTGGCGAAGCGGCAATTCCTGCTGCAGCCACAGAGCATATTCCTGCTTCCATGAAAACTGATGTGATCGCTCATACTAAATTGTTAGGCCCCGGCCAAAGCGATAAGATTACTTTTACACTTCCTGATGCAGGTGTTTACGATTTCATTTGTACTTTCCCTGGCCACTTTGGCACTATGCATGGAAAGATCGTAGCAGTAAAATAGTTTTAATTTTAGATAGATTCTTAAGGCAGCACTAAGGTGTTGCCTTTTTAAATTATAGTAAAGTAACAAATAATTTGATTTTTAACCCAAATTCACTCATAATAAAGTGCTCATGGAATATTCAACGAATTGAAAAACGGAATATTCAACGAATTGAAAATTTGTGATTAATGACTCAAAAAGATGTTGAAAAAACTTTTTAGACAGGTATGCCGGGTTTTTTAAAAGATTGGTTAAGATTTAATAAACTTCTGTCAGATTTCAAAAAAATGTTTACTTTTGCAATCCTTTAAATTTCGGTACGTGTCGAATTCTCTGAAAAACGTACTATTTAAAGGCTCTCTCATTTAAAAATGTTTTAACTAAAATATGCCTGCAACTAAAGTAACTCCCGCTCAAAGAATCAGTTTTGGAAAAATTGAACACTTGGCGGAGACTCCAGACCTATTAGGAATTCAAATTCAATCCTTTAAAGATTTTTTCCAGTTGGAAACAACCCCTGACAAACGTAATGTGGAAGGGCTGTTTCGTGTATTTAAGGAAAATTTTCCGATCAATGATACACGCAACATTTTTATGCTGGAATTCCTGGATTATTTCGTTGACCCACCCCGTTATACCATCGAGGAATGTATTGAAAGAGGGCTGACTTATGCAGTTCCCCTGAAAGCTAAATTACGCCTTAGCTGTAATGATGAAGAACATGTGGATTTCCAGACAATCGTACAGGATGTGTTTCTTGGAAATATACCATATATGACTCCGCGTGGTACTTTTGTGATCAACGGCGCTGAACGTGTGGTGGTATCCCAGTTACATCGTTCACCAGGTGTGTTCTTCGGACAAAGCACTCATCCAAACGGAACTAAAATTTATTCTGCAAGGGTGATTCCTTTTAAAGGAGCATGGATGGAATTTGCAACAGACATTAATAATGTAATGTATGCTTACATCGATCGTAAGAAAAAATTCCCGGTAACTACTTTACTTCGCTCTATCGGATATGAAACTGATAAAGATATTCTGGAACTTTTCGGAATGGCAGTAGAAGTGAAAGCGGATAAAAAAACCTTGCACGCTAATATTGGAAAACGTTTGGCAGCAAGAGTTTTGCGCACATGGGTAGAAGATTTCGTTGATGAAGATACCGGAGAGGTAGTAAGCCTCGAAAGAAACGAAATTGTTCTTGAAAGAGATACGATTCTTGATGATGATAATATCGCATTAATACTTGATTTAGATGTAAAAAGTGTATTTATCCAGCGGGAAGAGGTAAGTGGTGATTATGCGATCATTTACAACACTTTAAATAAAGATACTTCCAATAGTGAGATTGAAGCGGTTCAGCATATTTACCGCCAGTTGCGCGGTGCTGATGCTCCGGATGATGAAACAGCTAGAGGAATTATCGATAAATTATTCTTTAGTGATAAACGTTATGATCTTGGAGAAGTAGGCCGTTATAAGATCAATCGCAAACTTGGATTGGATTATCCAATCACTAAAAAAGTTTTAACTAAAGAAGATATTATCTCCATCATTAAATATTTGGTGTTATTAACCAATGCTAAAAGTGAAATTGATGATATTGATCATTTGAGCAATCGTCGTGTACGTACAGTGGGCGAACAATTATATGCACAATTTGGTGTAGGTCTTGCACGTATGGCTCGTACCATTCGTGAAAGGATGAATGTTCGTGATAACGAAGTATTTACTCCGGTAGATCTGATCAATGCAAGAACATTATCTTCTGTTATTAATTCATTCTTTGGTACATCTCAGTTATCACAGTTTTTGGATCAGACGAATCCATTGAGCGAGATTACACACAAACGTCGTATCTCAGCACTGGGGCCCGGTGGTTTAAGCCGCGAACGTGCAGGATTTGAGGTTCGTGACGTTCACTATTCTCACTACGGACGTCTTTGTACCATTGAAACTCCCGAAGGACCGAACATCGGGTTGATCTCAACACTTTGTGTTCATGCTAAGATCAACGAAATGGGTTTTATCGAAACTCCTTATCGTAAAGTGCATGACGGACACGTGGATATGAAAAAAGTGTATTTCCTCAGTGCAGAAGAAGAAGATACTGCGAAAATTGCACAGGCGAATGCGCCTTTAGATGATAATTCTGATTTTGTTTATGATAAAGTGAAATCACGTGAAACCGGTGATTTCCCTATTCTTGATAAATCAGAAGTGGAATACATGGATGTAGCTCCAAACCAGATCGTTGGTTTGAGTGCTTCATTGATTCCATTCCTTGAGCATGATGATGCCAACCGTGCTTTAATGGGATCCAACATGCAACGCCAGGCGGTTCCACTGATCCTGCCCCAGGCTCCGATTGTTGGTACAGGTCTGGAAGGTAAAGCAGCAAGAGATGCAAGGATTCAGATTCATGCAGACGGTGATGGTGTGGTTGAATATGTAGATGCAAATGAAATTCACGTTCGTTATAACAGAAGTCACGCTCAGAAAATAGTAAGTTTTGAAAATGATCTGATCGTTTATAAGCTTACTAAGTTTATAAAAACCAACCAAAGCACTTGTATCAATCTTCGTCCTGCTGTTAAAAAGGGCCAGGTTGTAAAAGCAGGTGACTTCTTAACAGAAGGATATGCTACCAAAGATGGAGAACTTGCTTTGGGCCGTAACCTGAAAGTAGCCTTCATGCCATGGAAAGGTTACAACTTTGAAGATGCGATCGTTATCAGTGAAAAAGTGGTGAAAGAAGATTTGTTCACTTCCATTCATATTGATGAGTTCGAATTGGAAGTTCGTGATACCAAATTAGGTGAAGAAGAGTTGACTCCGGATATTCCGAATATCAGTGAAGAAGCTACTAAAGATCTTGATTCTAACGGCGTGATCAGAGTAGGTGCTCATGTAAAAGAAGGAGATATTATCATCGGAAAAATTACTCCGAAAGGTGAAAGTGATCCTACACCTGAAGAGAAATTGTTGCGTGCGATCTTTGGAGACAAAGCGGGTGATGCAAAAGATGCTTCTTTAAAAGCACCAAGCGGAACAGAAGGTGTGGTTATAGATAAAAAATTATTCCAGCGCGCCAAAAAAGATAAGAATGGTAAAGTAAAAGAAAAGACCATTTTAGAAAAGATCGATAAAACTCATGAAAAGAATGAAGCAGATCTTCTGGAGCTGTTGATCAGCAAGCTTTTGGTTTTATTGAAAGATAAGACTTCGGCCGGTGTAAGTAATAATTTTGGTGAAATGCTGATTGGTAAAAATGCGAAGTTCACACCAAAAAATCTTGGAAATATTGATTATCAGAATGTAAATCCTTTAGGATGGACAGGAGATGCAAAAACAGATGAGTATATCAATATTTTGTTGCACAATTACAACATTAAGTACAACGAAGAACTAGGAAGATACAAAAGAGAGAAATTTAATATTTCAATTGGCGACGAATTACCGGCAGGTGTATTAAAACTTGCTAAAGTTTATCTCGGTGTAAAGCGTAAGTTGAAAGTGGGAGATAAGATGGCGGGCCGTCACGGAAATAAAGGAATTGTAGCAAAGATTGTACGCCAGGAAGATATGCCTTTCCTTGAAGACGGAACTCCGGTTGACATTGTTTTAAATCCATTAGGTGTACCAAGCCGTATGAACCTCGGCCAGATCTACGAAACTGTTCTTGGCTGGGCAGGTGAGAAGCTTGGTAAAACTTATGGCACTCCAATCTTCGATGGGGCATCAGTAGAAGAAATTGCACAGGAAATTGAAAAAGCAGGTCTTCCGACATTTGGACATACTTACTTATACGATGGAGAAACCGGTGAGCGTTTCGATCAGAAGGCTACCGTTGGAATCATCTACATTATTAAGTTGCACCACATGGTGGATGACAAGATGCATGCTCGTTCTATCGGGCCATACAGTTTGATTACTCAACAACCTCTTGGTGGTAAGGCACAGTTTGGTGGACAAAGATTTGGTGAAATGGAAGTGTGGGCACTGGAAGCTTACGGAGCATCTAATATTCTCCAGGAGTTGCTGACACTTAAATCTGATGATATTATCGGAAGAGCAAAAACTTATGAAGCAATTGTGAAAGGAGATAATATTCCAAGGCCAGGTGTTCCTGAATCGTTCAATGTATTGGTACATGAATTAAGAGGTTTAGGATTGGATCTGCAATTTGAATAAATTATCAATCCCTAAAGGGGTTGGGAATAAAAAACATTTAGAAAAAAATCTTAGCCCCTTCGGGGGCTCAGTAAATTAAAAAATATATGCAAAAAAAAGAAAATCGTCCGCGTCCAACGTTTTCTCAAATTACTATCGGTCTTACTTCTCCCGATTCTATTCTTGAAAGGAGTTATGGTGAAGTTTTAAAACCTGAAACAATCAATTACCGTACTTACAAACCAGAAAGAGATGGTTTGTTTTGTGAAAGGATCTTTGGCCCTGTTAAAGATTACGAATGTGCATGCGGAAAATACAAACGTATTCGTTATAAAGGAATCGTGTGCGACCGCTGTGGTGTGGAAGTTACTGAAAAGAAAGTACGTCGTGAAAGAATGGGTCACATTAAATTAGTAGTTCCTGTTGTTCATATCTGGTACTTTAAATCGCTGCCAAATAAAATTGGCTACCTGCTGGGCATGAGTTCCAAGAAATTGGAAACGATCGTTTATTATGAAAGATATGTAGTGATACAGCCGGGCATTCGTGCGGATAAAGGACAGAATTACAGCGATTTGCTGACCGAAGAAGAATATCTTGACATTATTGATACGCTTCCAAAAGACAATCAGATGCTTCCTGATGAAGATCCTGATAAGTTTATTGCCAAAATGGGAGCCGAAGCAGTTCATGATATGTTGCAAAGAATCGATCTGGACCAATTGTCTTTTGATCTTCGTAACTCCGCTGCTAACGAAACTTCTCAACAACGTAAAGCTGATGCTTTAAAACGCCTCAGTGTGGTTGAAGGTTTCCGTGATGCAAATACCAGAATTAATAACCGTCCTGAATGGATGGTTATGCAATACATTCCGGTAATTCCGCCGGAACTTCGTCCGTTGGTTCCATTAGATGGAGGACGTTTTGCATCATCTGATTTAAATGACCTTTACCGTCGTGTAATCATCCGCAACAACCGTCTAAAAAGATTACTGGAAATTAAAGCTCCGGAAGTGATTCTCCGAAATGAGAAACGTATGCTCCAGGAAGCTATAGATTCTTTGTTTGATAATTCACGTAAATCTAATGCGGTAAAAGCTGAAGGCGGCCGTGCATTAAAATCATTGAGTGATGTGTTGAAAGGTAAACAAGGTCGTTTCCGTCAAAACCTTTTGGGAAAACGTGTTGATTACTCAGGCCGTTCTGTAATTGTGGTTGGACCTGAATTAAAAATGCACGAATGTGGATTGCCGAAAGATATGGCTGCTGAATTGTTCAAACCATTTATCATTCGCAAACTGATCGAAAGAGGAATTGTAAAAACAGTAAAAAGTGCAAGGAAATTAGTAGATAAAAAAGAAGCAGTGATCTGGGATATTTTGGAAAATATTCTGAAAGGACATCCTATTATGCTAAACCGTGCCCCAACATTGCACCGTTTATCTATCCAGGCATTTCAACCTAAATTAATTGAAGGAAAAGCAATTCAGTTGCATCCATTGGTAACGACAGCGTTCAATGCCGACTTTGATGGTGACCAGATGGCCGTTCACGTTCCATTGAGCAGTGCGGCAATCCTCGAAGCTCAGATGCTGATGCTCTCTTCTCATAATATTTTGAATCCTCAGAATGGTACTCCTATTACCCTTCCTTCTCAGGACATGGTATTGGGATTGTATTACATTACTAAAGGAAAAAAATCTACTCCGGAAGACACAGTAAAAGGTGAAGGAAAAGTTTTCTATTCTCCTGAAGAAGTGATCATTGCTTATAATGAGCGTAAAGTAGATCTTCATGCAGGTATCAAAGTAAAAGCCAATATAAGAAACAGCGATGGTAGTCTTACCAACAAGCTGATTGAAACTACTGTTGGCCGTGTGATTTTTAACCAGCATGTTCCAAAAAATGTTGGATTTATTAACGCTTTGCTTACTAAGAAATCATTGCGCGAAATCATTGGCGACATTATCAAATGGACCAATATTCCAACAACAGCCAAATTCCTTGACGATATCAAGCAGCTTGGTTTCCGTATGGCATTTAAAGGTGGGTTGTCATTTAATATCAATGACCTTATCATTCCCGATACCAAAGTAGCTATGATCGAAAATGCAACAGGTGAAGTAGATGAAGTTTGGGACAACTATAATGCAGGTTTAATTACCAATAATGAAAGATACAATGGTATCATCGATATCTGGAGCCGTGTGGATACACGCCTTACAGAGACTTTGATCCAGGAACTGGCCTCAGATAAACAAGGATTTAACTCAGTTTATATGATGCTTGATTCCGGAGCACGTGGATCTAAACAACAGATCAAACAGCTTGCGGGAATCAGGGGATTGATGGCAAAACCCCGTAAATCAGGAAGCACAGGAAGTGAGATCATCGAAAATCCGATTCTTTCCAACTTTAAAGATGGATTGAATGTATTGGAATATTTTATTTCTACACATGGTGCCCGTAAAGGCCTTGCCGATACAGCATTGAAAACAGCAGATGCGGGTTACCTTACAAGAAGATTGGTGGATGTTGCACAGGATGTGGTAATCAATGAAGAAGATTGTGGTACTCTAAGAGGTATTGCTGTTTCAGCACTGAAAGACAATGAAGATATTATCGAACCTTTATACGACAGGATCTTAGGCCGTACTTCATTACACAATGTATATGATCCGGTTTCCGACGAATTATTAGTGGAAGCAGGTACTATCATCAACGAAGATGTTGCGCGTGCTATTACTGAAGCCGGAGTTGAAAGTATGGAAATTCGTTCTGTACTTACCTGCGAGAGTCGTCGTGGTGTCTGCGTAAAATGTTATGGTAAAAACCTTGCTTCAGGATACACAGCTCAGAAAGGAGATGCAGTAGGAATTATTGCTGCTCAATCAATCGGTGAGCCTGGAACACAGCTTACACTTCGTACGTTCCACGTCGGTGGTGTGGCAGGTTCTGCTTCAGTAGAATCTACCTTAACAGCACGCTTCGATGGTACCATCCATTTTGATGGATTACGCACTGTAGATGCATTGAATAATGCCGGGGAAAAAACAAAAGTAGTTATCGGACGTACTGGTGAAGTGAGAATTATGGACGTAAAAAATGATCGTCTTCTGATCAATAACAACGTTCCTTACGGTTCAACACTAAATGTAAAAGACGGACAGAAAGTGAGCAAGGGAGATGTGATCTGCACATGGGATCCTTTCAATAATGTTATTGTTTCTGAAATTGACGGGGTGATTAAATTTGATAACATTATAGAAGGCGTTACTTACCGTGAAGAGGCTGATGAACAAACAGGGCACAGGGAGAAAGTGGTCATCGAAACAAAAGATAAAACACGTATTCCTTCCATGATTGTTGAAGGCAAAAAAGAATCAAAATCATACAACCTTCCTGCAGGTTCTCATATTACCATGGAAGAAGGCGAAGAAGTAAAAGCCGGACAGGTAGTAGTGAAGATACCTCGTGTGTTAGGAAAACTGAGAGATATCACCGGTGGTCTGCCTCGCGTAACAGAATTATTTGAAGCGAGAAATCCTGGAAATCCTGCCGTTGTTTCTGAAATTGATGGTGTGGTTTCTTTTGGAAATATCAAACGTGGTAACCGCGAGATCATTGTAGAAGCAAGAGACGGTGTTGTGAAGAAATATTTAGTTCCTCTTACAAGACAAATTCTGGCTCAGGATGGCGACTTCGTAAAAGCCGGGACCGCTTTATCAGACGGACAAATTGCTCCTGCCGATATTCTTTCTATCAAAGGTCCTTTTGCAGTACAGGAATATGTAGTAAATGAGATCCAGGAAGTGTATCGTTTGCAAGGTGTAAAGATCAATGATAAGCATATTGAAACTATCGTTCGCCAGATGATGAGAAAAGTAACGATTGAAGATGCGGGTGATACCAAATTCCTCGAAGGCGATACTGAAGACAGGTTTGATTTCAATACTGAAAATGACTGGATATTTGATAAGAAAGTAGTTACAGATTCAGGCGACAGCACTAAAATGCGGCCTGGAAGAATTGTGACACTGAGAGAAGTGAGAGAAGAAAATTCTATTCTTCGTCGCGCCGATAAAAAACTGGTTGAATACCGTGATGCAAAACCAGCAACCTCTTCGCCTTTGTTGCTCGGAATTACCAAAGCATCTTTGGGAACTCAAAGCTGGATATCTGCAGCTTCTTTCCAGGAAACAACCAAAGTCTTGTCATCTGCCGCTATACAGGGAAAAACAGATACCATGCTTGGCCTGAAGGAAAATGTGATCACAGGTCATCCGATACCAGCTGGAACCGGATTGCGTGAATTTGAAAACATGATCGTTGGTAGCAAGGAAGAATATGAATTGCTAATGACAACCAAAGAGGCAATGTCTTTTGATGAAGAAGAATAATGGTTTGAAACGCGATTAGCATTGTGCTGATTCAGTGAAATAATTAAGAGGCTGTCTCAAAAGGGCAGTCTCTTTTTTTTTATTTTTAAATTTTAGGTGGGTTTATTCACAATTTGATGTAGATAAATTTTGTGTAGTATTTATGCAATGATTTG
>Ga0134128_10002882_pt1 | contig 21131 bp, 20 predicted proteins | sample KB31754_FD_96462 | JGI IMG/M metagenome (GOLD analysis project Ga0134128, IMG submission 96462) | Terrestrial soil microbial communities with excess Nitrogen fertilizer from Kellogg Biological Station, Michigan, USA - KB3-175-4 | ecosystem: Environmental > Terrestrial > Soil > Unclassified ...
AACGACAAACGGCCAGAACAGCGGACGTATCCTTACCGTTAGAAGCGCCAGCATGGCGAGCAAGCCGGTTGCGAAGTCGACATAGGCGGCAAAGGTGGCGAAGGCGGCGGGCAGATCGGGCCCAACGATGCCGGGCACGAGGAAGACCAATCCGAAGAAGCGGAAGCTGTGCAGAGTGGCGATGGCACGGTGCGCGTCGACGCGATCCATCGATCTGAGCCAGGGCAGGATGTAGACGCCGAAGCAAAGCAGCCAGGCGACGTAGCCGAACACGAGCTGGGTCTGGAAAATGGTTTGCACGGACATGTGCGCCTCCGATCAAATGCCGACGGGCACGGCCTCAAACACCGCGGTCAGGATGCCGAGCCTGCCTTCCATGAGATTTCGTCCGAGATTGGCGGAAAGCTGCGCGAAGTCCGGCCCCATCACCACGCCGAGATTTGGCGAAGGCGGCGGGCCCGCCGCACGCAACTGGGTGATCCACGCCTTGGCGGCCGCACTATCGTCCTGCCAGACCAGCGTGCGGAAGCCAGCCGGCTCGATCGCCTCGCGCGTTGCCGTGGCCGTCAGCAGAAAACTCGTTGCCGGCGTTCGCGCCCAAGGAACCGGATAATAAGGCACGGGATAATGCGGCTCTCCGCCGCTCAGCACGACATCATAGGTCGCAAACCGGCCGCCCTGCTTCAGCACCCGCCTGATCTCGAGGTAGAGTTGCGCGCGGTCGGCGACGTTCATCGCAACATGCTGCAGGAATACGGCGTCGAAGCGCCCATCGCCGAATGGAAGTGTCAACGCGCTCGCGCATTCGAACGACACCCGCCCATCCTGCCCTGTGCGCCCGGTCAGATAGCGCGCGGCCTCCACGAAGGGCTCGGACAGGTCGACGCCCGTGACGTGGCAGCCATAGTCCGCCGCCAGAAAGCGCGCCGGCCCGCCGACACCCGAGCCGACATCGAGAACCGCCATGTCTGCCGTGATCCCGGCCAACCGGGCAAGCTCGGCGGTTGCCGCGAGTCCCCTTGTGTGGAACTGGTCGAGCGACCCGAGTTGCCGCGGCGTAAGCCGCTGCTGCTCCGGCCCGAGCACGGTCCTGAGCCGCTCGACGAGGCCGTTTGCGCGATAATGGTCGCGTACACCATCAACAAGCCCGTCGGTCATTGCGAAACTCCTGTCTGCACCGGCGCGATCGCCGATTTGCAAGCGAGATATACGATCGCTTCCAGCGAGCGACTATCCGCGTTAATGTCGATGGGCCATGAAGCAGAACTTCACAGTCCGGCAGGGCGCGCTCGACGGCGTGGAAGCATTTCTGGCCGTTGCCCAGCACCGCAGCTTTCGTCGCGCGGCCGGCGAACTCGGCGTGACGCCGTCGGCGATCAGCCAGGCGGTCCGCGCGCTGGAGGCGCGCGTCGGCGCCGCCCTCTTCATCCGCACCACGCGCAGCGTCGGCCTCACCGAAGCGGGCGACCGCTTCCTGGCACGCGCCAAGCCCGCGTTCGAGGAGCTTGTCGCCGCCAGCGACGCCGCGCGCGAACTTGGACAGCGGCCGGCCGGATTGCTTCGCCTTTCGGTGCCCCGCGCGGTCGTGCCGATCCTGCTGGAGCCGCTGATCGCGTCCTTCTGCCAGGCCTATCCCGAGGTGGAGGTGGAGATTGCCGCGAGCGAGGAACTGGTCGATCTCGCGGCCAAGGGCTTCGATGCCGGCGTCCGGCTCGGCCAGTTCATTGCCGCGGACATGATCGCGGTGCCGATGACGCGTCCGTTCCGCCTTGTCATCGTCGGAAGTCCGGCCTACCTCGCCCGTCGCGACCGCCCCGGGCGTCCGGACGATCTGCGCCACCACGCCTGCGTGCGAATGCGACGATCCGGTGGTGCGATCGCGCTATGGTCGCTCAACGATAACGGCCGCGCGACCGAGATCGCCGTCTCGGGCCCTGTCATCGCCAACGATTTTCCCACGATGCTCGGCGCGGCCGTCGAAGGCGTCGGCCTTGCACAAGTGCCGGAGCCTGTCGCCGCCGAGGCAGTGAAAGCGGGAAAGCTCGTGCACGTGCTTGACCGGTTCGCGCCGATGGCGCCGGGGGTATTTCTCTATTATCCCAGGCACCGGCAGATGATGCCGAAGCTGCGCGCCTTCGTCGATCACGTGAAGAGCCGTTCCAGAGCCTTCGAATGATCGTCGCCTGGGAACACATGGTCCATAGGCGTCGGTTTATCCATCGGGCTGTCTTTGATCGTTCAAGGCGGGTTTCACGCGCTCATCTCGGATCCGAATCCGCTGACCGTAATCACTCAAGCGGGATGTCGACGTTCTTCCAGGTCTTGTCCGGATCGAACGACGTCATGCCCTTGACGCGGGCCGCGGTGTTCTCACCGAGATCCTTCTCGTAAACCGTGCCAACGTGGTTGACCATGAACGTCATGACGCCCGAATTGCCGTAATCGGCTGGATACGCAACCAGCGCAAAGCCGCCGATCATCTTGCCCTTGACGACGTAGTTGAGCGCGCCGCCCGGAGCGCTCGCGCCCTGCTGCGTGAGAATGCGATAGTAGTAGCCGTGATAGGGCTGCGGCTCGCCGCTGGCCTTGTAGCCCTCCGCCGACGCCTCCGCTGCGAGTTCGCCGAGCGGGCTGTCGTGGCTCTCCGACGGCCAGTAGAGGCCGTCCTTCTTGTCGGGACTGCTGACGATCCGCTGCGCATAGACGCCGACGCCCTCACCACGATCCCTCTCGGCATATTCGTACTCGGCATCGAGGATGGCGAGACAGGTCTGCATCGCGTCGAGCTCGTTGCGGCCGATGCGGCGGTAGAGGATTTCCTGGCGGCCCTCGTCGGTATCGAACTCCCAGCCGGCCTTGGTCTGAGTCAGTGGAATCGGAAATGGAAAGCCGTCGCCGATGATCAGGAATGCCTTCTTGCCATCGACCTTGACGGAGTGCCTGGCGTCGTACGCCGACAGGAATTTGCTGCGCGCGTCGCTGTCGGCCACCTCGTCGCCGGACGAGACGATGTCCTCGCCATTGGCGCCGAGGACTTTCAGGATGTTCTGCCGCACCCCGGATTTGACGGCATCGGCAAGCGCGCTTGCCGCGTCGTCCGGACTGTTGAAGGATTGCTGGGCCTTCGCCGGCATCAGCAACGAGAGGCTCGCCAGCGCCACGAGGCCAAGATGCCGCGTTCCAGGAAATATCCTCATGGTCATATCCTCGATCGCGCCGGGATCAGCGCGCCGTTCGCGAGCCAGTCGCTATAGCTGCGGAACCTGATGCCGAGTTTCTCGTAATGGACGCGGAGGTAGCCATCGCTGCCGCGCGTCACGGCTTGAGGCAGCACGGCCTGCACCTCCTGCGCGATCACGCCGACATAGGCCTTGTCGCTGCCGAGATAGCTGAAACGGTAGTAGCCGAGACCGTTGTCGAGATGACCGAGCAGGACGACGTCGTGCTTCAGCGCGATATCGGAACGTCTTCCGCCACCACCGCCGCCACGGCCCCCACCTCCGCCGCCGCCACTGAATCCTCCGCCACCGCCTCCGCCACCGCGGAATCCACCGCCGCCACCGGCACTGACACGAGCACCGCCGCCGGCGCTGGCAAAGCTCGCCCTGCCGCGCGCGGACGCAGCGCTCGCCGCCCGGCCCGACGACACGTTCATGCTGCCGCCTCTCGCGCGGTTTGCGGCAGCCGCGCGGTTGCCTCCACCTCCGCCGCCCTGCTTGGCCCGATTGCCCGCGCTGCCTCGGTTTCGATCCGCCGTGCTTGCACGATTGCCGCCGCCCTTATCACCACGATTACCGGCGCGGTCACCGCCTCGATCCCCGGCACGATCGCCCGCGCGATCACCGCCGCGGTCGCCACGATCGCCTCCGCGATCACCGGCTCGATCACCTCCGCGATCGCCGGGATTGAGCACCTGGTTGCCGCCCTTGCCACGGAAGTCCATGCGGTTATTGGCGCCGGCGCGGACGTTGTTGTTGCCGAAACGCTGCTGGACGTTGACGTTGTTGTAGCGGACGCCCTGACGGTGCGCCGCATTGTGGTTCCAGACGTTGGTCGTGCGGTGGTTGACGTAGACGTTGCGGTTACCCCAGTTGCAGCCGCCGCCCCAGTAATTGCCCCAGCGGCCGATCGCCCAGGCGGTGCCGAAGGCGATGCCCGCCGCGACCACGCCGGCGCCGATATAGGAGGGATAGCCGAAATAATAGGGCGGATATTCCGCATAGGGCCAGGCGCCGTAGACCGTGGCGGGCTCATAATAGGGAACATACATCTGGCTCGGATCGGCCTGCTCGATCACGATCACCTGCTTGCTCTCCTGCTGCTTGACCGTGACCTTCTGCTGCTTGGTCGAGGAGAGCTTGTTGTTGGCGCGTGCCTTTTCGCGCAAGCGCTGGATCGCGTCCATCAGGTCGGCCTGCTGCGCCAGCATGGCGTCGCCGAGGCTCTTGGTCCAGTCGAGCTTGTCGCTCATCATGTCGAGCACGGAGGGCGTCGCGGTCAGCGCCTTGACGGTATCGTCCCAGCCCTTCTTGTCGACCTGCTCCTTCAGCCGATCGCCCTTCAGAGTCTTGTTGTCCTTGACGAAGCGGTCGGCTTCCACGACCTCGAGCGGATAGGTCGCCGCCGCCAGCATGTTGGCGAGCAGCGCGTCGGGATAGAGCGCAATCGGCGCGACCAGCGCTTCGAGTTGTTCCGGTTTCAGCAGGGGTTGGTCCGCCTGGGATTGCGACGGCGACGGCGATGGCGATGGCGACGCCGCGGGCTGCTGTGCGGCCGCACCCACAGCGCTCGCAAGCAGCATCGTCAACGCCAGCAGCAACGCTTTACAACGCACCATGGCTACTCTCTCCTTCAAGGCGGTCGCTTGCATCCAGCACCGCCGGTACGGACGACCTTTGATCGAGATCAAGGGTCGCGGGCCTGCTCTCGACGCAATCGGTGTTGGGTTTTCGACAACGGACCGCAGGACCGAGCGGAATTCGCCGCTGACGTTGATTTAGATCAAGCCACCATGTCCCCGATGAGACCCCCCTTGCATCGGTAAGGCAGCGGCGCGCAGCGCCTCGACTGGCCTCCCTAGCCTTGGAGGACAAGCATGACGAGCCTCTCGGACAACCTTCGAAAGCTCCCAACCGGCGCGGATACGGCACAGCTACGGTCGAAGTGGGGCTGGATTCTTGCATTAGGCATCGTCTACGTCATCGCAGGCTTCATCGCGCTCGGCAGCGTGATGATGGCCACCGTGGCCAGCGTGCTGGTCGTCGGCCTGATGATGATCGTCGCAGGCGTTGCCGAGATCATTAACGCATTCCAGCTCAAGGGCTGGGGCAAGTTCCTGATCTGGCTTCTGCTTGGCGTCCTCTATATCGTCGCGGGCTTCATCACCTTTGAGAATCCGCTGTTTGCTGCCGCGATTCTCACGCTTTTCCTGGGCGTCTCGCTGGTGGCTTCCGGCATCATGCGTATCGTGCTGGCGTTCAGCATGAAGCACGAGCAGCCCTGGATCTGGCTCCTGCTGTCCAGCATCATCACGCTGCTGCTCGGGCTGTTGATCCTGGCACGCTGGCCAATCAGCAGCGTCTATGTGCTCGGCATATTCCTGGGTATCGACCTCGTCATGGCAGGTGCGGGCTGGATCGGTCTCAGCCTTGCGCTACGTCGCCGCAGTCCCTCGCCGACGATCACGGTCAAATCGTGAGGCGTCAGAGCTGGCTGCTACATGACGGCAACAGCTTCGAATTGTCCGCAGCCTGCTGCGACCTCGATCATGAACCAGAACGTCAAATTCAACCTGAAAGTCATCGACGACAACACGATCAAACCGACGATCGAAGAGCCGACGTCCCTGAGCCTGCCAGCAGCTTGAGAGCCTGTTGTTGTCACGGCTCGACATGTATCAAGGAGGTGAACCTCATTCGATCAGTTCCGCATCCAGCAGCAAATGCGGCGGAACGACCAGTCCGAGGGCCTCGGCGGTGGCGGCATTGATGTTCAGGTCGAACCTGGTCGAAAACTGGATTGGCAGATCGGCTGGAACCGCACCGCGCAGGATGCGATCTGCATACTCCGCGCCGTCGCGGAACTGCCCGGTCAAATCGGCGCCATAGGACATCAGCCCGCCATTCACCACGTAAAATCGGGCTCCGTAAATCGCCGGCAGTTTGTGTCTGGCAGCAGCCTCGATCACCGTATTCCGGTTGCCGGCGATAAATCCACCGTCGGGCAAGACGATCAGTCCGGCGCGACCTGAACCGGCAAACTTGGCCATCGCCGGTTCGATCTCGTCCCCCCGGCGAACGCTGATGGCCACGATCGAGACGTGTAGTTTCTCACCCAACTCCCACGCGGTGCGCAAATAATGCGAGGCATAGGGCGCTGTCTCGGGATTGAAGAACAGTCCGACGCGCTCGAGCGGCGGCACCATTTCCTTGAGCAGGCTCACCCATTTTCCGGCCATCGTGTGCTCATAGAGCATGAAGCCGGTAACATTGGCTTCGGGCCGCGCCAGATCGGAAACGATGCCGGTCGCAACCGGATCCGACAGCCCGACGAAGACGATGGGGATGGTCGTCGTGGCCTTGCGCAATGCGCGCGTCGTCGCCGTGCTGGTTGCCACCAGCACGTCGGGATTAAGCGAAACAAGCTCTTCGGCATAACGCCGCAGCAGCGAGGCATCGGGGCCAGGCCAGCGAATCTCGAAGTGAAGGTTGTCTCCATCTCGCCTGGCGTAGAGGCCCTCCCTGAACACGCGGACGCGCTCCTGTGCCGCGGTATCCACTGCCACATTGCCGGTCAGAATTCCGATCCTACGTGTCCGGGCCTCCCCTTGATCCTGCGCCAACGCCGCCGGCGCATAGGCGACGGCACCACCAATCAACGCAATGAACTCGCGGCGCCTCATCATCGACATGCTCCCCGCGGTCAGATCCGGCAGCCATGGTACTTGACCTCCATGCCCTCGCTGCCCGGGAACACCCGTGCCACATTGTCGGCATCGACGACTTTCAGCACGAGCGGGACGTTGGAGAGCGTGATGTCGCTGGCGCAGGCGGCGATCAGGACCTTTCGAGGAGCTTTCATATTTCGTTCCTTCGAAGCCGATGCGTCAGTGGCCGCTCAGCACCAAGGTCTTGATCGGCAGCAGCAAGGCTTGAATCCGGAGCAACATGGCGTGCACCAGGCCGACCGCATCGATCGCATGCAGGACAAAGCCCTTGAACGCCCCAGTGTCCTTTGATGCGATGATCTCGTGATTGCTGGTATAGGCGTTGACGATGCAGGAGCTGCCGGCCGTCACATCGGCGAGACCGTCCTTCTCGAGAGGCTCCAGGAAGACCATGATCGTGCCCGGCTTCACCGCGCTGGCATCGATAAGCTGCTCGCCGCCGCGGAACTGGCCGGCGGCGATGTAATCCTGCACATTGGTGATGACCATCGGGATGATGGTCCACGGCAGCGACGAGCATGCCGCCTCGGCGATCATGCCCGGCTTCAAGACCTGCGCCTCGATCTGTCCGAAGCCGGCCTGCAGCGAACGCTGACCCGCACCTTCCGGAATCAGCACGCCAGCGGGCCGCATCAATGGATTGACGATATCGCCCGGCCGCAGCAGGAACTGCTCGACCCGTCCGTCGACACCGGCGCGGATGACGGTCTTGTCCAGCTCGACCTGGGCCTGCGCCAGTTCGGCCTCCGCGCTTGCCCTCGACGCCGGCAGCAATGTCGAAACCTGGACTTCCGCGGACCGCTTTGTGGCCGTCGCTGCATCGATAGCGGCCTGTCTTCCATCGACGAGGACTTGCAGCTTGTCGATGTCACGCTGCGGCACGATACCGGGATTGCGCCGCTGCAGGTCGCTCTTCACGTCCAGCTCGTCCTTGGCCTGCTTGTAGTCGCTGTTGGCCTGCTGGAGCTGGGCCTCCGCCTTGACCACATCGACCTTCGCGTTGACGAGTTGCGCGTCAACCTCGGCAATCTTGCGCCGGGAAGTTTCGACGGCGGCTTTCTGCTTCGAGCTGTCGAGCGTGAACAGCACGTCGCCCTTCTTGACCGGCGCGCTATAGCCGATCTTGACCTCCGCCACGCGGCCTGAACCTTCGGGCACGATGGATACGGTGCGGAAGAACAGCGCCGCCGACGTCGTGGAGGGATGAAAGTAGAAGATCATGGTGATCAGCAGCACGGTGAGCATCACGCATCCGGTGATGCCCCAGCGAAGCTCGTACCACATCGAGAACAGCGTGATTTCCTTGCCGATACGCTTTCCCTGGCCATAGCGGCGGTACAGGTAGTCGGGTAGCAGGGTGAACATTGAACAGAGCATCAGCTCAAACATGGCTGCCGGCCTCCTTCGCGGGAGTGCTCACCTGCCTGGCCTGGGCCGGCGTAGCGTGGTCCGAAACCGGCGCCGCTTGGGCGGAGACCGCCTCCGCTCCGGCCGAGGTAGCCGAGTCATCCTCGGAATCCGCGATCTTCTCGACCGAGCCGGCGATGCGGGTCAGCGGCGTCGAGAAGTCGGGCAAGTCGATCAGGGCGAGCAGCAGCCCTGCGATCCAGAAGATGTGGATGTGGGTGAAGAGTGAAATCAGGCCGAGGACGGCGACGATCTCGAATTGCAGCTTTTGTCCCTTATGCGCCATCCGCTCCGGAAGCGAGTGCAGGCGCAGGTAAATGTTGCCGACACCGAGCACCGCAAGCACCAGGAAGATGCCCATGACGACCATGAGGACATCCGTCTCCCCCGGTCTGGCCATGTAGAACGGCAAATGGTGCGGCGTCATCGGATGAAGCTGGTCAGTCAACGCCGGTCTCCCGCCAATGGCCTATCCACTACGCCGGACAGTGCGACCTTCCGGCAGCCGAAGTTTGATCTGGATCAAAGGGTCTCTCGCCGCAGCCGCAACTTTAGGGGCAGGAATGGTGAATTGCCAGTAGGCGAGGAGCTGCTATGACCCCAAATATCGACGATCTGCTGCCGACCGCGAAGGAAATACAGAAGCAGGCCGCCATCAAGGAGGCGGAGAAGGCCGACGAGCACGTCCGGCGCATGGCCGCGGCTGAGGCGGAGAAGCGCGCCCTGATCGAGAAGCTGAGCAAGCCCTCCGGCCTTTCCGAGGAGGAAAAGGTCAAGCTTGCCTCGACCGTGATTCAGCGCGCCGTGCGCAACGGGCTCACCGAGGTTCAGGTCTATCGCTTCCCCAACACCTTGTGCACCGACCGCGGCCGAGCCATCAACCAGCAGGAGCCGGGCTGGGAGAAGACGCTCACGGGCATTCCGCAGGAGATCTTCCAGCTCTGGTCCGACTACCTGAAGCCCCGCGGCTATCGCATCAAATATCAGATCGTCGATTTTCCCGGCGGCGTTCCGGGAGACATCGCCATCGCCATCGCCTGGGGGGACTGATGGGAGACGCTGACAAGGCTTCGTCGAAGATGAAGCGAAAGGACTACGAGAAGGAGCTGCGCAAGCTCCAGGTCGAGCTCTGCCACCTGCAGGAATGGGTGAAGGAGAAGAAGCTGCGGGTTATCGTACTGTTCGAGGGCCGCGATGCCGCCGGCAAGGGCGGCACCATCAAGGCGATCGCCGAGAAGGTCAGCCCGCGCGTGTTCCGCGTCGTCGCCCTTCCCGCGCCTTCCGACCGCGAAAAGACCCAGATGTTCCTGCAACGCTACATGCAGCACTTCCCATCCGGCGGCGAGGTCGTGATCTTCGACCGCAGCTGGTACAACCGCGCGGGCGTCGAATATGTCATGGGGTTCTGTTCGCCCGAAGAACACGAGCGCTTCCTGTCGCTGTGCCCGCAGATGGAGAAATACACCATCGATGCCGGCATCATCCTGATCAAGATCTGGCTCGAGGTCGGGATGGAAGAACAGCAGCGGCGCTTCGAAGCACGGATCGAGGATCCCCTGCGGCAATGGAAACTGAGCCCGATGGACACCGAGTCTTTCCAGCGGTGGTATACCTACTCGCGGGCCCGCGACATGATGTTCAAGGCGACGAGTTCAAAGCACGCACCCTGGAATGTCATCCATTCCAACGACAAGCGGCGGGCGCGGCTGAACTGCATCGCGCATTTGCTGAAGGCAATTCCTTACAAGAAGCTGTCGCGCGACAGGGTCCGGCTGCCAAAACGGTCGGATAAGGGCCGCTACAATGACCGGGTACTCCGCGGCGTGAAATTCGTCGCAGAGCGCTATTGACCCTGAATCTCGCGGAATCAGACGCTCACTCGAACCTGATCGTTACGCCGCCGACCGCCGCGGACAGCTCGACGCCGACCTTGGCGCCGGCAAGCTGCAGGATCACGCCCTTCTCGTTCTGGAGCTGCACGCCGCCGGCCCCGGCCGCCAGCGCACCACTGGCACCGATTGCGGCGTAGCTGCCCTGGAAATCGGCGGGGCTGCGCACATTCAGGGCGTGACCGGACAGTTTGGTGGTCGATGCGCCGATCGTGAAGCCCACGCTCATTCCAGACACCGCGAAACGATAGCTCTTGCCGTGACAGACCAATACGCCATGGCCGCCGCCGACGCCGACGATGAAGCCGCCCTTGGTGAAGACGACGCGGACCGCGCAGGTATCGGCCTGCGCCGGCGCGACAAGGCCGAATGTCAGCAATACAAGCAAGGAGGTCGCGAAAAATTGCATACGATGGATTTTCATAACTCTTTGCTCCAGTGCTGTCAGTCGGGGGTTGAACGGGATTGATCGAGGGTGATCACCACCTTGGTGATGTTGGCGGACACTTCGACGCCGCCCTTGGGGCCCTGCAGCGTGATCGTGACGCCCTTGTCATTCCTGAGCTGCACGCCGCCGACACCACCAACCAGGGCGCCGCCCGCCCCGACCACACTATAGGTGCCGGCAAAATCGCCGAGCTCGCTGATGTACTCGGCGCGTCCGACCAGCCTGTTGATCGAGGCGCCCGCGGTAAGGCCGACGCTCAGCCCCTGTACCGTGAAAGGATAGTTGCGGTGGCGAAAGGTCAGGACGCCCTTGCCTCCCCCGGCGCCGACGATGAAGCCGGCCTTGGCGATCGTGACGCGAACGATGCCGGTGACCGCATGCGACGACGTCGCCACGGTCATTGCAACGGCGAGGATCGCCCAGGTGACCCAGCCGGTTCGGTGTTTTCTCATGTGCATCGCCTCGCCGCTATCGCCAGCCCCACCAGAACGAAAAGAACGAGACATGCATCCGCCTCACGCGAGCCGAAGCATTGCATGGCGCTTGTCCCTTATTCCGCGGCGGGTCGAAACGACGCCGGCGAACGACGCTCGCAGAATCTCGCCAGCGCCTCCGGACGCACGAGCTTCAGGCCCTGCACGTTGTTGTAACCGTGAATCTCCTTCACATCGAGTTTGCGCATGAAGTCGATGGTTTCCTGGGTGATCACCTGTCCGGGCACCATGATCGGAAAGCCGGGCGGATAGGGAATGACGAAGTTCGCCGAGACCAGGTCGGGACCGTTCTTCAGCCGGCGGTCGACCTCCGGATCGTTCAGGCGGAGATATTCGCAGCCGGCCGAATCATAGGCGGCAAAGAAGCCGCTGCGGATGTCGCCCTCATTGGTCTTCTTGCCGGCATCGTTGCGGAAACCGTCGTGGAAGTGCGAGAAGTTCGGCAGGTCTGGCACATCCGTCATCAGGCTCTTCACCCGCGCATCGAAGGCGTTGATGGCATTCGCGCCGCCCTGGGCGAGGTCGCGCTCGATCTCGCTGGAAATCTCGGCCAGCACCCGGATGAGGTGGGCGACGTCGCTGCGCGTATTGTTGATGTTGGACTGGATCAGCACGGAATTGCGCGACGTCTTGTTGACCTGGATTCCGTAGCGAGTGGCCAGAAGGCCCTTGAACTGGGTCCCATCGAAGGCGGCGGTGCCGCAGACCAGCGTCAGGCGGGTCGGATCGAGGCAGAACTCGTCGTCCTTCAGGCTCTGCAGCACGGAGCCCCAGTTGACGCCGGGCGCGAGGAAATCCGTGAAGCCGCTGGTGCGGAATTCCGCCGGCACCATCTTGTCGGCGCCGAGTACGCTGAAATATCTGGAGATCAGCGGATTGGCTGCGACAGCGCGGCGGATCGCAAAGGCGACCTCGATGGCGTTGGCCACCAGGCCATATCCTTCCAGCTCCATCTGCCGGCGCGCGACGTCCAGGCTTGCGATCAACTGCTGGTTCGGGCTGGTCGAAGCGTGGGTGAAGACGGCCTCCTTGAACTGCGCCTCCACGGTGTGGAAGTCCACGTCCTTGACGAACAGCATGGAGCCCTGCCGGATCGCCGACATCGATTTGTGGGTGGAGTTGGTCTGGTAGACGCGAAGCCTGATCTGCCGCGGATCCGGCAGCAGCCGCGCGTTCAGCAGCGTCTCGTCGGATGGATTGTCACCGAGCTCGGCGCGGTGCTTTTCATAAGTTTGCACGGACTTCGGATCATGCATCCACGCCTCGATGTCGTTGGCGGCGCCCATCGCGGTCCGCGGGCGCAGGAACGGCGAGAAGCGCGCAAAGCCGAACCAGGCTTCATCCCACAGGAAGATCAGGTCGGGCTTGATGGCCAGGCACTCTTCCATCACCCGGCGCGTATTGTAGATATGGCCGTCGAAGGTACAGTTGGTGAGATCCACCATCTTGACCCGATGCAGCCGGTTCTCGGACCTCAGGTTCAGCAGCGCCTGCTTGATGGTCTTCAGCGGTACGGCGCCATACATCGAATATTCCGTCATCGGAAATGCTTCGACATAAAGCGGCTGCGCGCCGGACAGCATCATGCCGTAATGGTGCGACTTGTGGCAGTTGCGGTCGACGATCGCGATATCGCCGGGCGCCAGCAGTGCCTGCACGGCCATCTTGTTTGACGTGGACGTGCCGTTGGTGACGAAGAAGACCTGGTCGGCACCGAAGGCGCGCGCGGCCTTGTCCTGCGCTTTCTTGATATTGCCGGTGGGCTCAAGGAGACTGTCGAGGCCGCCGGTGGTCGCGCTGCTTTCCGCGAGGAACAGGTTGGGGCCATAGAACTCGCCCATGTCGCGGATCCAGTCCGACTTGAACACGGACTTGCCGCGCGCGATCGGGAGCGCATGGAACGTCCCGATCGGACGCTGGGCGTATTTCTTCAGATTGTCGAAGAACGGCGTCTCGTAACGGTCCTGTATGCCCTCGAGAATGGCGAGATGCAGCTCCAGTAACTCCTCGACCGAATAGAAGATCCGGCGAGCGACATTGGCCTCGGGATTGCCCGCCAGTTCCTCGACATTCCGGTTCGAGACCAGATAGATATCGAGTTCGGGGCGAATTCGTTTCAATGTCTTCGCCAGCGCCAGCGCGGAGTCGGACGTTTCCTTTTGTCCCATTGACGCCATCAGCGAACGCAGCACCGGCGCGTCGTGCCGGGAGCGCAGTGCAAAGCCTTCATTGACGATGACGGCACCGAGGTCGGGGTTGAGCATCGCTGCGCAGAAGGCGTCCTCGAAGCTGCCGGCAAAGACCGGCTCGTAAATGAAGGCATCGGACGGACGGCGCAGCTTGCGCCACTCGGCCGTCAAATGAGACCAGCCTGTGGAGGGTATGCCGGTCACGATCAGCGTCTCGAAATACGGCCGGCGCGTGGTAGTTTCGCCGAATCCGGGCGGCAGCATTTCCGGCATGTCGGAATCGGCGTCCGCCTTCGCATCCCAGTCGCCGGCGTGCTGGCGGAAGGATCGCGTCTGCAGCGCCTGTGTAATGCGCATCGCCAGCGCCAATACCCCCGGCGCGTCGTCGGCGGCCGTACGCTCCTTCAAGGCGGCCATCAGCCACGAGCCCGGATAGGCATGAAATTCTTCCATGATCGCGATCTGGGACAGGAGCCTTTCAAACCTGGCCCGATCTCCCGAGCCCGCCGACCAGGCCTTGGCTGCCTCGACCAACGCCCGCCAATCGTCGGCCCTCGCGCCGGGTCCGGAGAAGAACTGGTCGATCCGCCGTTCCTGAACTTCCTGCACCATGGCCCTCTCCCGGTATTTGGATTGATTGGGCGGCAGTAGTTGGCCGGGCGCGAGTTCGAGTCTTGATTTAAATCAAGCCGCCCAGCCGCACCGCGCGCCCCACCTGCTCGCTAATTCCCGGCACGCCTCAAGTCCTGCTCGCACAGCCACGCCACGACCATCAGCAGCGTCACGGGAACGGCGAGGCTGTAGGCACGCGAGGCCTCCGTTGCAAAAGCGCCAGCGGCAGCACCTGTGCCAAAGGCAATACACATCGCCCCGAACACGTAGGGCCGGCGAAACGCCCGCGCCCCGGGACCAGCGGCGAAAGCGGCGAACAGGGCCTCGATGGTCTGACGAAAATTGCTCGTCACCATCGCGGAATTGTAGGTCCAGCCCTCGACCCGGGGAAAGCTCACCATCTGGAACGCTGCGACCAGCGAAATGCCGAGCGTGCCTGCGACATCGGGAAGCCGGTTGTGCAGGATCGCGACAACGAAAAGAAATACGATCTCGACCACGATGCCGATCCGGACCGCGCGCAACGGCGCGGCCCACCGCAGCCAGCAGGCCATGACCACACCGGCGCTGAAAGCCAGAAGCGAGGGGACGTAGTGAAGCGCCTTCTCCCATTCGCCGCCAATGGCATTGACCCAGAGGAAGACCAGATTGGCGCTCTGCGCATTGGCGAAGACACGGTGGACGATCCAGGCATAGGCCTCGAGATATCCTCCCGTGAACGCCAACAGGCCTGCGATATGCAGCGCCTCATCGCGGGGGAAAGATGCCTGGGCGACCTGCTGCAACGACACTCTGGCTGATTTCCGTTCCAGTGGATGAGCGCCAGAACGGAATGATCTCCCACAGGTCGGTGGTATTGATCTGAATCAAGCCCTTCCGGTTCCGCGGGCCGGAGTCTCGGGCCAAGCGGGTTGCTTGCCGGGGAGTCTGCCGCGATGAGCACGATCGGATCGATCATTGCTACCACACCGGAAATCTTCATTCTCCTGGCGATCGCAGTCGGGACTGTCCTCGGGCGTATCAAGTTCAGGGGATTTTCGCTGGGAACGACGGCGTGCATCCTGGTCGCCGCCGTCGCCCTCGGACAATTCGGCACCTTCGTCATTCCGCCGCTGTTCAAGTCGATCTTCTTCAGCCTTTTCGTGTTCACCATCGGCTACCGCTCCGGGCCCGAGTTCTTTGCCTCGCTCAGCCTGCGAACCCTCTCGCAGGTCGGGGTGGCGCTGTGCACCAGCCTAACGGGGCTCCTCGTTGTTCTCGGCTTTGCCTTCTTCTTTCACCTGGACGCCGGCACGGCATCCGGGCTCGCCGCCGGCGGTCTCACGCAATCCTCCCTGATCGGAACGGCTTCGGGCGCCCTCGCCCAGTTGGGCCTGCCGGATGAAGTGGTCCGCCAGCAGCAGGCCAATGTCGCCGCCGGCTATGCCGTGACCTACATCCTCGGCTACATCCTGACCTTGCTCTTTGTGCCGCTGGTAGCGCCCCGGCTGATGGGGATCGACCTCAAGACGGAAGCCAAAAAGCTCGAGGCTTCCCTATCCGGCGCCACGCCCGCCAAGACCGGCAACCTCACCTACCGAAAATTCAATGCGCGTGCCTATCGCGTTGAAAAAGCGGCCGGCGAAACCGTGGGTGCGATCGAGGATCGCATCGGCAACCGCGTCGTTGTCGAGCGTATTGTCCGGAAGGGAGGCACGCTCACGGCTGATCGATCTGTCATGTTCGAACGCGGCGACGACGTCGTTCTGGCCGGCCCTAGCGCGGCGCTCATCACCGCCGGTACGCATATCGGACCCGAGATCGACGGCAGCGAGATGCTGCACGACGTCACCGGCGAGGTGCTGGACGCGATGGTCGATGCGAAGGGCCTGCACGGGCGCACCATCCGGGAAGTCGCCGAGCGTGTGGGTGACGACGCTCGCGGCGTCTTCCTGCGCGACCTGAAGCGGCGGGGCCAGGAGGTACCCCTGACACCGGAAACCAGGATCTACCTCGGCGATATCATGACGCTGGTCGGCTCGGTGACCGACGTCGAGCGGGCCGCAAAAAAGGTCGGACACGTGCTGCGCTACAGCGAGCGCAGCGATATTGCGTTCCTCGCCGCGGGCATCGCCGTCGGCCTCATCGCCGGTCTGATCAGCTTCAAGGCCGGATCATTCGCGATCACGCTCGGCGGCGCCGGCGGCGCACTTATTGTAGGCCTCCTGTGCGGATGGCTGCGCACGCGCCATCCCACCGTCGGCTCCTTCCCGCCCGCCGCACAGCAGACACTGAGCGATCTGGGGTTAGGCGGCTTCATCGCGTCGATCGGTCTCGCCAACGGACCGGCGGCGCTTGCTGCCATCCAGGCTCACGGTCTGCTGCTGCTCGGCATGGGCGTCGTCGTCACGCTGACCCCGCTCATCGTCGCCACGCTCTTTGCCCATCGCGTGCTGCGGCTGAATCCGGTGATCGTCTGCGGCGCGCTGGCGGGCGCCATGACCGTCGACGCGGCCGTCACCGGCTGCTGTGAGGTCGCCGAGAGCCAGACCCCCGTGCTCGGCGTCGCGGTTCCCTATGCGGTCGGCAACGTTCTGCTGACGATGCTGGGGCCGCTCATTGTGACACTGACGTTGGCGGCGTGAGCGTGCAGGCCGCGCATCGTCCCTTGATCTGGATCAAGGGAGTATCCTTCCGTCCACGGAAGCTTCGCGTGGTCGACATCTGTTCCTGCGGCTCGAGACCAGGATGGAAAGAATGCTCCGCCTCCTCGGCATGTCCCTCATCCTCGGCGCATCCATCGTGCTTGCGGCACCCAATGTCGCTCGAGGCGCCGACAATCCCACCCTGTTGCCGATCCAGGAAGAGGTCTGGGGTCTGCCTCTGATACATCCGACCATCGCTTATGTGGTTCGTCCGGTCGGACCGGGACCCTTTCCGCTTGCGGTGATGAATCACGGCGTCTCCCTCAACGTTCGCGAACGCAGTTTCTTCCCGCTGGTCGAGTTTCGGGACGCCGCGATGTGGTTTGCGCGCCGCGGCTATCTGGTCGTGGCACCAACCGGCTCCGGATACGGCGCCGCCGCGCTCGACGCGCCGGAGCGCGGGCTTTTTTCCGTATTCTATTCGAAGATCGGCGGCTGCGAGAACCCGAATTTCAGGGATCCGGGAATGGCGGTCGCCCTGATCGACAAATGGATCATCGACTACATGACCGACGAGAAGCTCGCCGTACCCAACAGCGCCATCGTCGTCGGGCAGTCCGCGGGCGGCTGGGCGACCATCGCACTCTCGAGCCAGAATCTTCCTTCCGTGAAGGCGCTCATCGTCTTCGCAGGCGGGCGCGGCGGACGTGTCGGCGGCAAGCCGAACAACAACTGCGCACCCGACAAGCTCGTCGAAGCAACGGCTGAATTCGGCCGGTCCGCGCGGACTCCGATGCTCTGGATCTATATCGAGAACGATACGTTCTTCGGCCCCGCTCTCTCCAAAAAAATGCACGCGGCCTATACCGGCGCGGGCGGCGACGCCGACTATCACCTGATGCCACCATTCGGCAATGAGGGACATTTCTTCATCGACTCCCGCGATACCATTCCGCAGTGGTCACCGCTGGTCAGTCAATTTCTCGACAAGCACCGTTAGCACGATGGAGGCAGATGATGCGTGTTCGTTGCTACCGGCAATTTCATTCCTCGATCGTGGCGGCCTCGCTGCTGCTCCCGACATTGCCCTTCATCGCCCGCTCCGCCCATGCACAACAGGCCGCAAACCCGGATACCGCAGGAGAGAAGTCAAAGGGCGAATTTGCCCTGCGGGGCCAGCGCGACGCACGCGCGATCAAATATGGCGACTGGCAGAAAGTCTGCTTCAAGACCCCCGGCTCCAACATGGTGTGCCGCACGACCATCAGCGGCAAGTGGGAGACCGGGCAATCGGCGGTCCGCATCGACCTGATCGAACGGGAAGGCGAAAACGCAGCCCGCCTCCAACTTTTCCTGCCGGTCGGCCTCTATCTTCAGGACGGCGCCAAGCTCACCGTCGATCAGGGCAAACCGTTTCAGATTCCCTACGTCTGGTGCCTCACGAACACCTGCATCGCCGGCGATCGGGCCGACCCGGCGCTGATCCGTCAGATGGAGACGGGGAAGCAGTTGAAACTCGAAGTAGCCGATACCAACCTGCTGAGCGTCAGCACGATGCTCCCGCTCGATCAGTTCGCCTCGGTCCGCAAGGCGGCCCCAAGCCAAACCTTCATGCAGGACATCGACGAATGATCCATCGTTGGCCTGCGCGACTCCGCATCACGAAAGGTGTTGACGATCTCTACGTGCCAATCGGCATGACGATCTCGAAGGTCGAGCCTCGGGAATCCGATTCAGCAAGCCTCAGTTTGCCTCCATGATTTTCGACAACGGTGCGGCAAATGGCAAGTCCCAACCCCATGCCAGCCGGCTTGGTCGTGAAGAATGGATCGAAGATACGTTCCTTGTCCTTGGGTGATATTCCAATTCCGGAATCCCGGACTGACAAAACCAGATTTGAATCTCCTTCAAGTCTCGTCGCAAGCCGCAACAGCCTCGCCCCAGGCCGCACCGAACTCATGGCATCGATTGCGTTCTTGACCAGATTCAGGACCACTTGCTGAAGCTGCGTGGGATCGGCCCGAACCTCTGGAACATGTTCCTGGAAGTCTGTCTCGACCAGAATTTCGTTGATCTGCAGATCGTGCTGCACCAATTTCAGAACTTGGCGTGCGATACCAACCATTCCCGTCACTGTTGTCTGACCGATTGGTGTTCTGGCAGACAACGCACGGATGCCGGAGATGATAGCGCCAGCACTGTGGCTGGCGGTCTCGATATCTTCGAGAATGGCGTTCAGTTCCTCCAAATCAGCCGGCTGCCTGCGGATCTCGCTCCGGGCCGTGTTCGCATTGAGCGCGATTATTCCCAGTGGCGTTCCCAGTTCATGAGCCATCGCAGCAGTCGCGGCTTCGACGCTCAAGAGCCGATTGCTGCGCTCGCGTCGTTGCAAAGCCAGCGCATTGGCCAGCCGCGAATAGAGAAACGTCATTTCGGTCAGCAGCACGCTCAGTAGCGTGCAGCTTGCTGCCAGCGCAAACCCCCGCGCGGCGTACCAGCCGACAGAGAAGCGCACCGAACTGGCAACCGCGGCAACCAGAAAATTCGGGATCCACGCAAGCAGCGTGACCATGAGCCACAGATCGAGGACCGTGCGCCTGCGGACAAACAGTACGACGAGTGCCATGGTCGCGATCGCGCACAACAGCAGATTGACCTGATTGCCCAAACGGGTCTGCAGGGTCACGCTCCCGACATAGAATTCGGGCAGATATCCAACACGTTCAGTTACGGTCCAGGCGAGCCCCCCGATCACAACCATTGCGCAAAAAATGGTGATGCCAATCCTTTCCCTGCTCGTCTGACGATCCAGGGCGAAACTTCGATCGGTATCCTTCGACAGGGCATAAATGAGGGCCGAGCCCAGAAATGTCACGTGCCAGAGCACAAACAGCCAGGCCGCGGTGTTGCGTCCATCTCCGATCACACCGGCCGGGGCGTAACCTCCCGGAAAGGCCAATGTCTGCAAGAACGCGAACGATCCACTGAATATGTATCCGCTCGCGAGCACCAGGAGGGCAGACTGCGGCTGGATCGCGTACTGGGTGAACAAGAGAGTTGCCGTGATGAGATCGGCAAGGCTCAGGACGGTCTGTAGAACAGGAATGAAGCCGTCGATGCGGCCCACTTGAACATCCGCGAACGGCGCAACGATCAACGCGACCGCGAAAAATGCGACGACGACCGTCAATGCCGTCCGGCGCTGTCTCGACGTTGCCGGCATCGTGGCGATCACAATGGGAAAATCATAATCCGGTTCCCGCGCATGCGCCGCTGCCACGTTCCCCGGCATAAGTCCCTCCCCGACTTCGGGAACCCTACTCCTTCGGGTCGGTGGGTTGGAGGGGTTATCGCCACTTTCCTCGCCTCCCCATCAAGGCGACGATACACTTTAGCGCGGTTTCAAACCGACGCGCCTTTTGCGACGCAACAAACTATCTTCTCCTTTTACCGGGCGCAGAACATTGATCGCGTAGTCGTGGCGCGGGGCGCAGACGTCTTGGATGATATTTCTTGGATGATATTGCGGCACGATCCGATGCGCGATTACGCGGCACCGGCGGACGCCCGCTCGATGGGCTCGATCAGCGACCGCGCCGCGAAAGGCTTGGTGAGATAGGCGAGACATCCTGATTCGATGGCGGCCATTCGCGTGGCAGCGCTGTCCTTGCCCGTGATGTAGATGACCGGCAGCGATATACCCGCCGCCTTCAGGCGATGGCGCACTTCGATACCGGATTCATCATTGAGATTGATGTCGAGCACGACGCAAATCGCCTGGTCGAAATCACCATGCTTCTGAAAGGCATCAGCCGACGCAAACGACACGCTGTCATAGCCATGCTCTCTCAGGAGCCGCTTGACGCCTCTAAGCATGCCGGGGTCGTCATCGACGACAAGTACAAGCTTCCGTTTCGACAAGGGCGCTGGTCCTGTTTTGCCTGCGAGCGCTTCCTCACACGCTCGTAGGCGCAAGTTCAACTAGACCAAATTGGATCGGTTCCGCCAATACCCAGGTTAATGCCTGGAATTATTCTCGTCATTCATCTAGGTGACGCAGAACTGAATTCCAATTGTCCTCGGGGACAGGGGACCCCCAAGCGGACAATATTCCTGCAACCGCCGATAAAGACGAATCAGATTTCAACTGCTGCGATTTTCGGCTGGAGCGCTCGCGAGAATGCCGAGCCGCTCGGCGATCGAGACGAGTTCAGCGAGGGACTGCACCTTCATCTTTTCCATGACACGATGACGGTGCGCCTTGATGGTGCGTTCCGTCGCGCCTAATTGCTGGGCGATCTGCTTGTTGATCTTGCCCTGCACGACACGTTCGAAAACCTGGCGTTCGCGCGGAGTCAGGGTCGCCACCAACTCACGAAGCGTAGCCAGCTTGCGGTTCACATTGCGGGAGGCCGCGTGGTGCGCCAACGCCTGTTCGACGGCGCGCAGCAGTTGCTCCGACGAAACGGGCTTGGTCAGGAAATCCTCCGCGCCCGCCTTGATGGTCTGCACGGTGGTACGA